>Ga0196981_1000051_pt1 | contig 148194 bp, 120 predicted proteins | sample S3_2013CmetaG_FD_155462 | JGI IMG/M metagenome (GOLD analysis project Ga0196981, IMG submission 155462) | Soil microbial communities from Anza Borrego desert, Southern California, United States - S3_20-13C | ecosystem: Environmental > Terrestrial > Soil > Desert | place: USA: California...
CGGTGAACTGGTCGTAGGTCGGCTCGCCGAGGTTGAACTTGATGCGCATGTCGACGATCGGCACGATGATGCCGCGCAGGTTGACCACGCCCTTGATGAAGTCCGGCGCATTGGCGATGCGCGTGCACGTCTCGTAGCCGCGCAGTTCCTGCACCTTGAGGATGTCGATGCCGTATTCCTCGCCCCCCAGTGTGAAGGAAAGGAATTCGCGCACAGCGGCGTCCGTTCCGCTATCGCCATTGCCATACATGTCGTTAACCTTCATTCGCATTCTCCCAGAGGTGGCCGGGCCGACGCCCGGCCATCGCGACAAGCTCAGAACTCTTCCCAGTCAGTTGCCTTGCTCCCGCCTGCAACAGCCAGTTGCTTTGGGGACGCCGCGTGCGCGTCATGCGATAAATGCTGTTTGCGCGTGGTTGATCCTGGCCGGTCACCGCGTGGCCGCGACGAGAGGGACGTGATCTTGATGGTGCCGCGCGCCGGCGATGCCGTCATCTGGCTCGCATCCAGCCTGAATACCGCCACCAGGTCGGCAAGTCGTTTTGCCTGGTCCTGAAGGGCTTCCGACGCTGCGGCCGCTTCTTCGACCAGCGAGGCGTTTTGCTGCGTGACCTCGTCCATCTGCGTGATGGCCTGGTTGATCTGTTCGATTCCGGAGGTCTGCTCCTGGCTCGCTGCCGTGATTTCGGAAATGATATCGGAGACGCGCTTGACGCTGGCGACCACTTCTTCCATCGTTGTGCCCGCCTGGTCGACCAGCTTGCTGCCGCTATCCACCTTCTCGACCGAATCGGAAATCAATGTCTTGATTTCCTTGGCCGCGGCGGCCGACCTCTGCGCCAGGTTGCGTACCTCGGCAGCCACGACCGCGAAGCCGCGCCCTTGCTCGCCGGCGCGTGCCGCCTCGACCGCGGCGTTCAGGGCCAGGATGTTGGTCTGGAACGCAATGCCGTCGATGACCGCGATGATGTCGACGATTCTCTTGGCGGAATCGTTGATCGATCCCATCGTCGTCACCACCTGGGAAACCACGTCACCGCCCCGGCTGGCCACGTCGGACGCCGATTCGGCCAGGGCGTTGGCCTGGCGCGCGTTGTCTGCATTCTGCTTGACGGTGGAGGTCAGCTCCTCCATCGAGGATGCCGTTTCTTCGAGCGAACTGGCCTGCTCTTCCGTACGCGAGGAAAGGTCCAGGTTGCCGGAGGCGATCTGCGATGACGCGGACACCATGGAGTCCGTCCCGGTCCGCACTTCCGCGACGATCTTGGCCAGGGCATCGCGCATCCTCTTCATCGAGTACAGCATGCTCGATTCATCGCCGGCACGAAGATCGACATGCACCGTGAGGTCGCCCGAGGCGATCGCTTCCGCAACGTTCGCGGCGTAGGCCGGCTCTCCTCCGAGTTGCCGGGTCAGGCTCCGGGTGATCAGCGCGCCGAGCGCAATGCCGGATACCAGGCTGCACAGCACCAGGATGATCATCAGCATCCGGCTATCGCCATACAGTTCGCGCGTCTCATTGGCCGCCTGCTTTGCTCTTTGCTCCTTGAAGTGGGTCACTTCGCTCATCTTGTCGTCAATCAGGTTGGAACGAGGTGCGAAGCTCTTGAACAGGTAATCGACCGACTCCCTGTTCTGCTGAACTGCATCGGCTGCCGCCTTTTTCAGGATTTCCTGAATCAAGGGCTTGTAGGAAGAAAGCTCCCGGTCTACCTCGCCAAAGATCTGCTTGCCCTTTTCGGTGTAGAACAGGGCACGCGCCTTGGCGAGGTTCTCATCCATCAGCTGCTCGTTCTTTCTGACGTCGTCGATGAACCGCGCGCGATCGCTCTCCGAGGACGCCAGCAGGGCATTGCGGATGGACCGGCCGACCTTGACGAGGCTGATATTCGCATCCTTCACGTACGAAACCGCCAGCAATTCCTTTTCATACATCGCTTCCGCATTCTGGTTCATCCTTGACATGTTGTAGATGCCGATGCTCGCGACAACGGCCCCCATCAGCGACACGACGAGAAATCCAAGGATCAACTTTGTTCCGACCTTCATTTCATTCAACATGTAGCATCCCTAAGAGAAGTTCACACACGCATGCCTGTAGAAATTTGCATCCCGAGATGTCATTGCGTTCCCTGCCTGCGAAGTTCGACCTCGCATCAGCGAGTCGCCCTTTGCATGGCTGCATCCTGCATGTACGGATGACCCGGTTCGCTGTCTCCGGTCCTCGTGGATGGCGCCATTGCCGTTACTCGAACACCACCGAGTCTGTACATCTCTCTTCATCGACGAGGAAAGACGATCGGGTAACGTTTCCATGTGTGTACCCTGCGTTCGCAAGTTGGAGATATCCCATAAACATGGGATCAAGAAGTTTTCGAGTCGGGTCCGGGAGCAAAGACGGCAACCAAAAGTAGGCAATTGGCCCTGGCACTTCCCAGGGCCGGAAGACTTGATGTTGTCTTCTATTGGTTACACCGATATGTGTATCGGAATGTATGGATGTTGCATGTCGGCAACTAGACCACTCATGCTTCTTGATGTGCCGGCGCTATCCGAGGTGGCGCGGCTGGATGTCCTATTGGATCCAATGACACGGACTACAGGATCGATTCACCGAACAGGAAGTCAGGAAGCCGAACGCAATGTGTCTGGGATCTGCAACATGCGGCAAGGAAGCGACTGGTGAAAGGCTCAGGCGGTGATGCGACGAAGCGTCGTTCGGCCAATCCGACAAACTCCGATTCGCGCGTGCTGCCGCTTGCTTCGGCGCCACAGGTGAAGAATTCCGGTCAAGAGCCAAGGCTTGCAGCGAAAGAGGACACTCATTGCAGCCGAGGCATGAAGGGAAACAAGTTTCGGCGCTCTTACGCTGCCCGCGATGACGGGCCGCCGATCGAGAGGGCACGGCTTCCTCGTGTTGCATGGAGATTCCTCATGCGCGAACCCGCGTGAAACCGTGCAGTCATACACTTTCGATATTTGCACTTCTGATTACTCCCCCCGAGAAAACATTCCGCTCCAGAACGAGAATGGGCATCGTGAGTACCAATACAGTCCTGATCATTTCCGCCGACCTGGCAGATGCAACGGTGCTTGAAGAAACGCTGGCAACGGCCCGCGATGGCCCTTTCGTTACCGAATCGGTTCATCAGCTGTCCGAAGCGTTCGCCAGGCTGGAAAGGGGAGGTGTCGATATCATTCTGGTCGATCTGGATCTTCCAGACAGCACCGGCATCGAGACTTTCGACGTGCTCTTCAAGCTTGTGCCTGCCACGCCGATCATGACGATCTGCGAAGAAGCGCATGAAACCCTTGCCATTGAAGCCGTGCAGCGCGGAGCGCAGGGATTTCTCAGCAAGGGCTACTTCCCGAATTCCCTGGTGCCGCAGGCGCTTCGCAACGTCATTCAGCGAAAGAAGGTGGAAGAAGAGCTTTTCGTGGAAAAGGAGCGTGCCCGGGTCACCCTGGAATCCATCGGAGATGGCGTGCTCAGTACCGATACCGCATGCAACATTACTTACCTCAACACCGAAGCGGAACGCTTGACCGGTTGGCCGCGTGATGAGGCCAGGGGCCGCCCGATTGCGGAAGTGCTTCGGCTCATCGATGGAGAGACGCGACAGGAGGTGCGCAACCCGGTGGAAATGGTCATCGCTCAGCGCAAGAACCTGGCGCTGCATGCCAACCCCGTGCTGGTGCGCCGGGATGGATACGAATCGCCCATCGAAGATTCGGCAGCACCGATCTTTGACCGGCACGGCGATGTCACCGGAGCAGTCGTCACTTTCCACGATGTTTCTGCCGTCAAGGCGATGGCGCACAAGATGGAGCACCTGGCACAGCATGACTTCCTGACCGGACTGCCGAACCGATTGCTGTTCCATGACAGGCTGTCGCAAGCAATTGCCTATGCGAAGCGGAATTCCATCAAACTCGCCGTCTTGTTCCTCGATCTGGATAATTTCAAGCACATCAATGACTCGCTCGGGCATGCGGTCGGCGACAAGCTGCTCGAATCGGTGGCAAGCCGTCTCGTCTCTCAGGTACGCCAGTCCGACACGGTAAGCCGCCTGGGCGGAGACGAGTTCGTCGTTCTCGTACTGGAAGACACGCTGGCAGAACATGCCACGATCATCGCCGAGAAAATCCTCCATGCGCTGGCGGAACCCCATCATCTCGCCGGCCATGAACTGCACATCGCAACGAGTATCGGCATCAGCCTGTTCCCTGCGGACGGAGACAATGCCGAAGAGCTGCTCAAGAATGCGGATGCCGCGATGTATCACGCCAAGAAAAGGGGCAAGGGCAACTATCAGCTCTTCAACAGTGTCATGAATGCGCTGGCAGTCGAGCGGCAGACCACCGAGGTGGAACTCCGGCGTGCCGTCGCGCGCAACGAATTCCTGGTGCATTACCAACCGAAGGTCGATCTGGCTTCGGGACGGGTGACCGGGGCGGAGGCGCTCGTCCGGTGGGCGCATCCGGACAAAGGCATGGTGTTTCCGGAAGCGTTCATTCCGATCGCGGAGGAGTCAGGGCTCATCATCGCTGTCGGCAATATGGTCCTGCGCGAGGCATGCAGGCAGGCCAAGGCGTGGCTGGATCAGGGCATGCCGCCCTTTTCCATCGCCGTCAATGTCTCGGCACTGGAGTTTCGGAACAAGCAGTTCGTCGCGAACCTGCGCGAGGTACTCGCGGATACCGGCCTGGAAGCCCGGTTCCTGCAGATCGAGCTCACTGAAAGCGTCCTCATGCGGAACGTGGAATCGAGCAGCGCGATCCTCCAGGAGCTCAAGCACATCGGCGTGCAGCTTGCCGTCGATGATTTCGGCACCGGGTATTCGAGCTTGAGCTACCTGAGCCAGTTTCCCATCGACGTGTTGAAAATCGACCAGTCCTTCGTGCAAAACATCTCGGCCAACAAGGACAACGGCATCATTGTGAACGCCGTCATCGGCATGGGAGCAAGCCTCAGGCAACGGGTGGTCGCGGAAGGCGTGGAAACGCAGGAGCAGCTTTCTTTCCTGAATCAGCATCACTGCGCCGAAGGACAGGGTTATCTCTTCAGTGCACCCGTCTCGGCCGAAGAGTTCGGAAGGTATTTCAGGGCAAATGCTGCCGCGCCGGCAAGCCTGCAGTAGCGGCCATATCTGCTTGATCGGATGATTGCGGATGGTTGCGGATGGTTGCCTCATTCGGCGGCGCTCCCTTCTCACTCACCTGTCAAGGTCAACGGCTGACTCGCAATGCCCACTCCAGGGCGGTGTTTCCAGTGGGTGTTCGTCTGTTCCTTGCCCCAACGCGCCCGATACGGTCGACGCGGTCCGCTCCGTGTCGCGAACCCTCTCCCCGTGTCCCAACCGGACAGGACCGGAAGATCAGCGTGAAGCAGGCGAGGCCAGATCCGCACCTTACGTCGCGCGCGCCTGATGCGTGGCGAACAGCTCCGGAACCAGCGCAGCACTTGCAATGACCAGGCCGGTCAAGAGCAGCGCGACGGGTAGCAGGCCATGGCCCAGCCAGGGCGCCACAGCCATCGTTGCGATGGACGTGGCGGAGAATGCGGCGAACATCAACAAGCCGGCCGCCTTGCCATGGCCATCCCGCACGAGTGACAACGCGCGCGACATCGACGACGGTCCGCGCACGCCCAGGCCCCAACAGAACAGCGCCCAGACCATGCACAGCGCCACGATCGATCGGAAGTCCATCGCCGCGCAAATCAGCATGCCGGCACCGGCCACGCCCTGGGCGAGGGTGCCCCGCCGCACCAGGGCCTCGATACCGAGCCGCTCGACACCTTGCGTGCCCTGACGAGCGCCCACCATGAATGCGGCGACGCCACCGACCTGAAGCATGGCAAATGCCGCGATCGGTTGTGCATACCACCCTGTGATCAGGATCGGCGCACTCGAAACGAACATCAACAGGGCACCGAACATGCACGCATAGGCGGCGCAATGGCGCGCAAAGCGTCCCGGCACATCCGGCTGCCATGTTGCCGCGGGAGGCGCCGATACGTCGGGCCTGCCGGCCGGGCCGACGATCCGGCGTACGAAGAACAGCAGGATGAAGGCGGCAATGGCGATCACTACGAAGCTGGCGCGCCAGTTCAGGACGCCAAGCAGCGCCACGCCAAGCACCGGCCCGGCCGCCGGCACGATCGATTCAAGCGTTGCCACCAGCGCCAGGGCCCCGACCGCTTCGGTCTCGTTGAACCGGCGTCGAATCAGCGCGGGCACGGCCACGGTCGCCGCACCGGAACCGAGGCCCTGCAGCAGGCGGCCGAGCAGCATCAGGTCGATACCTGTGGCAAGCGCGCACGCCACACTGCCGCCAATGAGCAACCAGGTACCGGTTTGAATGGCCGCCCGATCACCGAATTTGTCGGCGAACCAGCCCCAGGCCAGCTGCGACAGCGCGAGCGACATCAGGAACATCGCCATCGTGGCCTGGGCTTGCACCACGCCGGCGCCAATCTCGCCGGCCATCGACGGCAAGGCGGGAAGATACAGATCCGAGGACAACATGCCGACCGCTGTCAGCAGCGCAAGCGGAAGTGCGAACCTTTTTCGATGTGCGTGCATAAGACGATGTATCCGGATGCAGATCACTCCGCGCGGGAGCGACATGCGGCGACGCCGCGCAAGGCAACCGCAGTGCAAGGCACAGCCTGCCGGCACGGTTGCCTGAAGGATGGTGCGAACCTCGGCTCGCCGGGGTGCGATGCCGCCATCCTATCATTGCGGACGAAGCCGGCATTCATGCCAATCATGTAGCGGCCTGTGCCAAAGATGCATATGATGCCCCGATTCCCCGATTCCCCGATTCCCCGATTCCCCGATGCCCCATGCCCCCGCACACACCCATGAACCGAGTCCTGACGACGATTGCCCTCTGCTGCGCCTCGCTGGCCCCGGCGCCGGCGGCCGCGACCACGCCGCCGCCGCTGGATTGCGGACCCTACATGGGCAGGGCGCTCGCCGAGCTCGAACAGCTTGCACGGCACACCGGCATCGAGGACCACCGGGCCGCGTCCTGCCTGGCCATCGAGTTCGCGCAGCACCGCCAGCAGTCCCTGCCGGTCCTGAGCGCCATGCTGGCCAGCGGAAACGAGCGCCTCATGACGATCGCGGCGCTGGGCGTGGGCATGAGCGAGCCTGCCATCTTCAGGCAGGCGCTGCCGGCGCTGCTCCAGGCGTATGCCGGGTCCGGCTCGCCCCGCGTCAGGATCCAAGTCGAGAACACCCTGCTGATGTTTCCGCGGGAGTCGGCCGCCGCATTGCCCCTTCTGCTGCGCGAACTGAAGAACCCGCGCACCACGAATGATGCGCGGTTCGCCACCTACCAGGCGTATGCCCGGCTGGCGGAAGCGAACGGCGATGCGGTCGCGTCGCTCGCCATGCTGCTGTCCTCGCCGGATATCCCGGTCGGCATCCAGTCGGACGCCGCAAGTCACCTCGCCAGGATCGGCGCGCCGGCACATGTCGCCGCCGACCTGAAGGCATTGATCGCCAGGCTGCTCGCCGCGAATGACCGCACGCATGCGGCCAACCTGTTCCAGGCGCTGACGAGGATCGATGGCGTGGAAGACGCCGCGAGCTTCCTGGTGCGCCAGGCAGCGCGTTACCCGGACATGGCGCAAACCATCCAGGCAAACATGCGCGAACTGAAGACCCGCGATGCCGCGGCGGTGGGGACGACGCTCCTGGCAGCGCTGCGAACACCCGGGACCATGATCACGGCCGCCGGTTTCCTGCGTGCGCTGGCAGACACGGATGCGGCCATGGCCCCGACGCTCGACGCGGCCGCGCTCCGGCTGGCGGCGATGCTGCACGACGACGCCATTGCCGGTGAGGCGGCGCGGAGCCTGTACCTGCTGCGCCATTCCGCGCCCGGCGCGGCGGCGCCGCTGGCGGGTCTCGCCGCGCGGCATGCGCAGGATCGCGCGCGGCAAATGACATTCCTGCGTGCGCTGAGCGTGGTCGGCGGGCAGACCGAGGAGCAGCTGCGCATCCTGCTGCACGAAGCCGTGCGCCAGCTGCGTGAGCCGGCGCCGCAGGAGAAAGCCAGCGAAGGCGCCTGCGACGCCATCCGGGCGCTGATGGCGGTCGAACGGCTGCCGGCCGCGTTCGTTCCCGTGCTGAAGAACGCCTTCTTCCATGGTCTTCACGAGACCAACCGAGCCTGCGGCGTCGACATCGTCCGCGCGCTGCGGAACGCCGATACGCCTGCCGGCATCGATGCCCAGCTCGACATCTTCCTGTCCCCGCGTCTGGTCAACGTATGCGATGCCTCGCTGGCCTTGACGCCCCGGCACCCCGGGCTGACATCAGTTCTGGTGAAGCGCCTGGCACGCGCGGGCATGATCCGGCAGGCCTTGCTGGAGAAAGCCATCGCCGACAGCGATGGCGGCGCGCGCATGCTGCGGCCGCATGCCGATCGCCTCCGGCGGCAACTGGCCGGCGCGCTGGCCCGGCCGCGCTCGACTGCCGAGCGGGCCACGGACCGGGAAGCGGAACGGCTCGGCCTGATCATCGCGACCAGCAACGACGGCCCGTCCTACGCCCACTGGTGCGGCATCCCGGGCACCCGGGTGGGCCTGGCGATCTACCGGATCGGCAACCTGCGGATGGCCACACCGGCGATCATCGGCAAGCTGGTCGCGGCGCTCGACAACCCCGATCCGATGACGCGCCAGGTCGCCGGCGACGTGCTGCGCAGGATCGCGGACCGCGCCGACCTGGCGCGCAGGTTGCGCAAGGCCGCCGCCACGAGCGGGGGCGCCCGCGCGCTGCTGGCGGAGATCGGTCGCTGAACAGGCTGCGCGCTGGTCGCGAACTGCTTCAGCGCCGCGTTGCATGGCCAGGCATCCACGCATCGCCGTGGGCGTGCTGCGGCCCGGAACGCGTCCTGCGCATCCATGTAACGCCACCATGTGCTGACAGTCTGTCGTGGCGACGCATCGGTCTCGAGATCGATGTGATCCGCACCGGAGGCTTCCGGGTGGGCGGAACGCTACCGGGCACGGAAGCGCCGGGCTAGGCGGCGAAGCTGCCCGCCGCGGCCCAGGTCAACCCTGCCACCGCAGCAAGCGCCACCCAACCGGGATGACGGCCGCGTGTACCCCACAGCACAAGGATCGAGCCACCGGAATAGGCAGCCACGGCTGCTTGAACGACCAGTTGCCTTAGCGAGGCATCCGGCGAGCTCGCCAAAGCGAAGAGTACGGCGGCGAATGCCCAGCCGAAGACGGAGGCGAGATGCCATGTTGCCCAGATGATGCGCACGCTCCGGGCACGCAACAGCGGCGTGCCCAGCGCGGGGACAATGGTGCGGTCACGCAGGTGGCGAAAGATCAGCCATTCGCCAAGCACGGAATGAACGATACCGGTGAGCACGGCAACAACCCCGGCAAGGGCGAGCATGGTTTGCATCGAATCTCCTTGAGTGACACAAGGTGCTTAACGCTGCGGGTGGCCGGCGCACGATGCGCGCTGACCCATTGCAGGCTCATGCTCGCTGCATGAGCGCGGATTCACTTGCGGAATACATGGACATGCAACGCCAGAAGCCTGCAGTCCGAACCCGGTTCGGAAGACGCCTGGAACTCGATGCGTTCTCCCCGCCGCGTCGTTGCCGCGGCCCAGCTGCCGTCAAAGGAAATTCTTGCAGGAAGACCCGGGATGGCGACCGACTTGCGGACGGACTTGCCAGCCGATGGCTGCGGCAACGGCGATACCTCGCCCATGGATCCAAGCTCGTCGGCCAAGGTCGCCAGTCCACGCGCCACCTCCGGGCCTGGCACAATGAACCGGCCGGAAAGCTCGGCGGTCTTCCCCTGCGAGATCAGGCGTGCGGCCTGGACGGCGCACGATTCGATGGCGTAGGACGTACACGACACCATCACGCCGACAATGACGACTATCGCGCGAAACATGGATGACTCGCCTGTCTTTCCGGACTCAAGTGTCGACATGCGGGACGGCTTCCGGCTTGCCGGAAGCTCGCCGCTCGATGGAGATGTCCGGCATCACTTCCTGGCACGCGCCTGAACCTCCTGCATCGCGCGCTGGATCTCCTGCATGAGCGGCGGCATGACTTCCCCCATGTACACACCGAACTTGGCCATCGCGCTCGCGCCATGCCTGGACGAGTAGAAGTCCGCCAGCGCGTTGAGCTCATCGACGGTGAATGTCTTGAGCATTGCGGCGCGAGCGATCTGCTCGATGCGCTCGGTCTTGATCACCGAGTGCATGTCGGAGAGAAACTGGTTCCGCTTCTCCGCGGGAAGCTGCTTGGCCATCTCGGCATACATGTCATCCATCATCCTGTTCATCGGCACGGCGCGCAGGTAGCGATCAATGGCCGCCTGCTTGTCCGCCTCCGGCGACTGGGCGAAAACGGGTGTTGCGAGGGCGGCGCCGAGGCAAAGGGCGGAGACGAGAGCGATTTTCTTCATGTTCCTGGAGATGAGATGGGCGAGGTGGAGTGTGATCCGCTGCGCGGACGAACGGCATTGGCAACGAGACAAGAGCCGGCGGCCCGATTCTACAGTCCGTGCGCTGGACGGATCAACTGCGTGAAATTGTCAGGTAGCGGCAGCGCAGCTTGCGCGCCTGAGAAAATCGTGTCCGCCAGGCGTGGCCGTTCATCCGTTCCCCGTCATGCGTGTCCGGAACGCGGCCAGCCCGCGCGTGCCGTTGCCACCCGGTGGGCCGGGACGGACATCCTGGCGGGATGGTCGCTGCTGGCCGCCATCAGCCCAGGACCCGCGCCATGATATGCGCATCGACATACTGCCCGTCGCGGAACGCATAGTGCCGGCACGTCCCCTCGAGCACGAACCCATGCCGCCTGTAGAGGGCGATCGCCGCGTCGTTGTCGGTGTACACCTCGATCTCGATGCGCGACACGTTCATCCATTGTCCGGCGGCGTCGATGGCTGCTCCCAGCAGCGCGCTGCCCACGCCCATCCTGCGCGCCGACGCCTTGACGCCCATGCCGAGCGTCGCCGCGTGCCGGCGCCGCGGCGAAGGAAACACTTCCAGGCCGAGCTGGCCGACGATTTCCGCGCCGCGCACGGCAACCAGGTTGGTGAAGCCCTCGCGCGGCGCGAGCTTCTTCTCCCAGTTCGACACCGGCTGGTACGGCTGCTGCAGGGTGTTGAACATGACGTCCCGTTCGGCGTAGATCGCGTGGATCTGCGCAAAGTCGGCGGGTTCGCAGTGGCGTATCAGGATGTCGGTCATGGCGTGGTCGGGGCTGGTTCGAAAGGGAAGGCCATGCAGGATTGTACTGTGCCGCTCCCGTCCGCCGGCCTCCGCCACCGGCCTCGCCCGGAACAGGCTAGCGGCACGCGCCGGCGGCGCCCTTGCCGCCGAGTTCCGCGATGCGGTCCTTCAGCCGGCCGAGCGCCGCGGGATCCCGTTCGGACGCCGCCATCTTCCCGAGGATGGCCGCCTGCGCGACCCTCAGGGCATCATCGGCGCCGACGGCGACGTCGGGCGTGACGCCGACGCCTTCCCAGTTCGTCTTCGTGATGGGGCTGATCATGCGGCTCAGCGGCACGAATACCGCAAAGTGCGGCGTGAGGCGCAGGACGTCCCCGCCATTGGCGCCGCCGCCGGTGGTTTCGCCGACGATGGTCGCGCGCTTCAGGTTGCGAAGCGCATAGGCGAAATCCTCCGCCGCCGAGAAGGTGTCCCTGCTGGTGAGGACATAGACCTCCTTCTGCTGTCCGTAGCGCAGGCCGGGCACCGTGTCCGATGTCCAGCGCGGCTCGATGCGGTTGTCCTTGCGCAGGTGGAAGTCGCCCAGATGGGTCGGCTTGTCGAGCAGGTAGCTGGCCAGCAGCGCGGACGTGGCCGCATCGCCGCCGCCGTTGCCGCGCAGGTCGATGATCAGCGCATCGGTATGCGCCAGCATCGTCATGGCGGCGGCCAGCGTGTCGGCCGCATCCCTGGCCGGCGCGAACGCGGTCAGCTCCAGGTAGCCGATGTTGAACGGCAGGCGCTCGACCTTGTCCACCCCGAAATTGCGCGACCGCAGCGCGGCCAGGCGGCTGGCCGCTTCCTCCGGCGACGGGCCCGCGTCGGGCGCGTATTCGGCCAGGGGCTCCTCGCTGTACATCACGTTCAGGTGCCGGTCGTTCGCCGTGGCCTGCAAGTCGCGCGTCAGGACCTCGGACAGCCGGTGCGCGCTGGTGATGCCGTCGTAGGCGCCGCGCTGCTGCCGCGCGCGCAGCGTCGCTTCGACCTTCCTTGCCGTCTCGGGGAAGACATAGCTGTCGTTGATTTCCCTGATCAGCACATCGATCAGTTGCTGGCGGCCCGCGGCCGTCATCTGCATGTCGGCCTGGTCGGCGGAACCCGGCATCGGCCGGAATGCCGCCAGGCAGGCCAGCGCCGCCACGGCGAGCGTCGCCTTGGCCAGGAATCGCTTCATGTGTCTCCTTGGTGTGCCGGCGGATGTCCGGACTTCCGGCGGGACGATTCCCGCCGTGCATCGGAGGTTGGGGAGGTTTCCGGAAATAAAAGGCCTGCGCGCACGACGACATGCATCGCGCGCCTCCGGCCGCTCGCCGATGTCCCGGGGCGACCGGATGGCGGCCTGTACCGCCGACCGCATGGCGCTCCTCGTCCGCCGTCACCCGCTTCCGGGCTGGAACGCGATCACCGCCATGCCGGCCAGCGCGATCGCCGCGCCCGCCACGTCCCACCGGGTCAGCGCCACGCCCTCCACCACCCTGAGCCACACCAGCGCGACGGCGATGTACATGCCGCCATACGCCGCGTAGGTCCTCGCCGCTGCGGTCGGATGCAGGGTCAGCAGCCAGGCGAACAGCGCCAGGAACAGCGCCGCCGGCAGCAGCAGATACCACGGCTTGCCCTGCCGCAGGACGAGCCATGGCAGGTAGCAGCCGGCGATCTCGGCCACGGCCGTCAGCGCAAACAAGGCGCCCAGTCGCAAGAATTCCACTACCCGCTCCCGTTCCGGTTGGTTCTGTCCTGGCACATCGCCCGCCCGCACCGCCGGCTGCAGCGCGGCAGGATGGCAAGGTCCGCACGCCGTTCCTGCTTCACTACGGACATGATGCACGGCGCCGCCGATGCCGCATCGGCACATGACGGCCGCGAAATGTTACCAGCGGTTTCAGGGAAACATTGCGACGGCGCAAACCGCACCGGCGCAAGCCAGCGACGGTGCGGGAATGTCGTCATGGCATCGGTAACGAGCGATAACAAGTTGCCAACAACTTTTGCTGCACCGGCACATCGAACAGGCACATCGCAACTTTTCAGGAGAAGCTCATGCTGAAGCGAACGCTCATCGGCTCCACCCTGGTGATGACTGTCCTTGGCCTTGCCGCCTGCGACGTGCAGAAGACCCAGGAAGGCGAAGTGAAGCTGCCGAAGTACGAAGTGTCGAAAACCCAGGAAGGCAGCGCCAAGCTGCCCGAGTACGACGTGAAGACGCCGGACGTGAAGGTCACGACGGAAGAGAAGACGGTCTCGGTGCCGACCGTGAAGACCGAAGAACGTACCGTGAAGGTCCCCGACGTCGACGTCACGCCGGCCAAGGACAAGTAACCGTCCGCGCGACTCCCGCCATCCGGGAGCCCGCATGCCGCCCCGGGACCGCTCCCGGGCGCGGTAGACGCATCGCCGCTGCCCGGGCCGGCACGCCCGGTGCCGGCGGCGCAGGTTCACGCCGCGGCGCGCATGTCCGCAGCGTAGGCATGCGGCGACAGCCGTCGCATCTCCTGCTCGATCCACTGTTCGACGTCGTGCATGATCTCGGCCGCGGTGCGTCCCGCCGAGGGCACCGCGCGGCCGAACGACACCGTGATGGTGCCCGGCCGCTTGAGGAAGCCCTGCTTCGGCCAGCATTCGCCGGAATTGACCGCGACCGGGACGACGGCCGCGCCGGAGGCGGCCGCGAGATAGCCGCCGCCGAGCTGGTACTTGCCCTGGGTGCCCACCGCGGTGCGCGTCCCCTCGGGGAACATCACGATGCCGATGCCCTGGTCCAGCTGGCGCTGGCCGCGCCTGACCACCTGCATGAAGGCGCGGCGCGGATTGCCGCGGTCGATCGGGATCATCCGCAGCAGGCCGAGCGCCCAGCCGAAGAAGGGCACGTAGAGCAGCTCGCGCTTGAACACGAAGGACAGCGGGCGGCCGTTCAGCATGCGCAGGAAGTAGATCGTCTCCCAGGCCGACTGGTGCTTGGAGAGGAAGATCACCGGCGCGTCGGGAAGATTTTCCAGCCCGCGGATCTCGTAGCGCACGCCGCAGATGACGCGCGCGGCCCAGATGACGCCGGCGTTCCAGCGCGAGGTCCACCAGTAGCGCGCACGATAGGGCAGGACGGCGGCCAGCATGCAGGTCGGCGCGAAGACGATGGCGGAGACTACCATCCAGGCGAACAGCAGGCAGGAACGCGCCCACATCAGCGCGAGCTGGAACCGGGAAGGACGGTGCGTGGCAGGCATGGCGGCGGGGAAGGATGTCGGAGGGCGTACTCTATCAGGCGGAGGCCGGTTGTCGAGCGGATGCGGGAATCTCTTGATCCAGGACAAGTTTCAGACAGGATCATGCGGGTCCGGCGGGCGCGGACGGCAACCTGCGCTCCGCGCCGCCACCGCTCTCATTCGGGCTGCTCGACCGCATACCCCTTCGCCGCCAGCGCCGCCAGCACGCCATCCCGCTGCAGGATCTCGCCGATCTGCAGCACCGCGAAGGTCGACGCATTGTTCGCCAGCGCCTGCTCGGCCGCCGCGATCCATTTCTGCCGCATCAGCGCGCGCATGTTCCGGAAGGCCGGTTCCGCATCGAAGGCGGCGCTGTCCATGATGCTGTCGAAGCAGGCCTGTTCGCGCTCGGCGGCGGCCAGCGCGCGCAGTTCGCTCACGCTGCCGCGCGCCCAGGCCTGGGCGCGCCGGCCGGCATCGGCGATCTCGTCCTCGAGGGTGTCCATCGTCTTCGTCAGGCAGGCCACGTCCTTCAGCGCGGTCTTCTTGAAGTCCTTGACCAGCGTGCGCGCATTGTCCATCGGCAGGTCCACCGTGGTGGAGGTGCGCCTGAGCTTGTGCCTGTCGACCAGCGCCGCGATGCGCCGGGCGACGTCCTGGCCGCCGGTCAGTCCCGCCTGCCGCTGCGCGCCGCGCACCAGCGCCTGCGCGGCGAAGATCGGCCGCTCGTGCTCCGCGTCGTCGTTGTCCGGCAGGTACTTCGCGCGCAGCGCCGTCCAGCGCGCGTACTGCTCCGGCGGCAGCAGGTCCTTCAGGCTGGCGCCATCCGGATTCTTCCGCATGCCGATCAGGTGGGGCAGCAGCGCGATCGTCCGGAAGAAGCCCGGACTGGCTTTCGCGCCGGGCGGCGCCAGGTACTCGCTGGAGCGCGCGATGGCGTCCTCCACCTGGCGCGAACGCCACTCGATGTCCTTCGGCAGCGGCGCATGGGTGCCGAAGACCCACAGCACATGGTCGCCCTTCGATACCTTCCACATGCCGGGCCCCGGGCGCTGGGCCACCACATGGATCTGCTCCGGCGGCGGCGCCTCGGCCGCGGACGGGGCCGCCGCAGCGGACGTGTCGGTCGGGTCGGTCGCCTGCGCCGTGGCGGGCAATGCGCCGAGGCACAGCAGGAGCGCGGGAATGACCAGTCGGCTCATCGGAATCCTTCGTGTTGAACGAGCGCACGAGGGTATCCCGCATTCATTAAGGGCCGCTTAAGGCAGTGCGCCACCTGCGCAAGTCACCAGGGCGCTTACAATACGCCCCATGAGCAAACTCACCCTCGATCGCATCCTCCAGTCGCAGGGCTTCGGCACCCGCAAGTACTGCCGCAGCCTCATCGAGGATGGCGAAGTCCTCGTCAACGGCGAGGTGCGCGACAACTACAAGGAAGCCGTCGACACGGAGGGCCTGGCGCTGGAAGTGTTCGGCGAACGCTGGGAATACCGCGAGCACGTCTACCTGTGCCTGTACAAGCCGGCCAATTACGAATGCTCGCGCAAGCCGAGCCACCATCCCGGCGTCCTGACGCTGCTGCCCGAACAGTTCACCTGGCGCGACGTGCAGCCGGTCGGGCGGCTGGACCACGACACCACCGGCATGCTGCTGATGTCCGACGACGGCCCCTTCATCCATGCGCAGTCTTCGCCCAAGCGCCACGTGCCCAAGGTCTACCAGGCCACCACGGCCGAACCGGTGACGCCGGCGCTGGTGCAGCAGCTGCTGTCCGGCGTGCAGCTGCACGACGAGCCGGCGCCGCTGGCCGCGGTGCACTGCGTGCAGACCGGCAGCCATGGCATCGAGATCGTGCTGGAGCAGGGCAAGTACCACCAGGTCAAGCGCATGCTGGCCGCCGCCGGCAACCATTGCGCTTCGCTGCACCGCTCGGCGATCGGCAGGCTGGAGCTGTCCTCGCTCGGCATCGCCGAGGGGGAATGGTGCTATCTCACGCCGGAGCAGCTGGCGCTGCTGGCGTAGCCCGGCTTCTTGCAAGGAGTCGTCATGTTCTCGCATGTCTTCATCGGCATCACCGACTTCGACCGCGCCATGGCCTTCTATGGGCCGCTGATGGCATCGCTCGGCATCGCGCAGCGCTTCGCCGATCGCGCCCGGCCCTGGGCCGCGTGGCAATCGTCGCCCGATCCACGTCCGCTGTTCGTGATCGGCCGTCCCTGGAACGGCGAGCCCCACCAGCCCGGCAACGGCCAGACGGTCGCCTTGCTGGCGCCCACGCGCGCGGCCGTCGACGCGGCGCACGCGCTGGCGCTGGCCCACGGCGGCAGCTGCGAAGGCCCGCCCGGACTGCGGCCTGAATATCACGCGCACTACTACGGCGCCTACTTCCGCGATCCGGACGGGAACAAGCTGTGCGTGGCGTGCCATGCGCCGGTGTGAGCCATCGTCATATCGAATGAAACACAACAGGCCTTGTAATCGGCGAACCACCCGATTGGCTCGATACGCCACCCATTGATGCCGACCCGCTGCAGTACCCCCATACGTATGGGATGTCTCCCGGTGGATTTGGCCTTACATTGGCGAGGTTGCAATTATGCAACTTCACCAGAATAAGACGTCATCAACTACCAGGGAGAATCCATGAAACGGCCCATTGCAATAATGGTTGCGACGAGCGTCGCGCTGTCCGGTTGCGCAACCGCGTCTAAAGACATTGCGGCAGCCTATGTCTCACCCATGCAATATCAAGCTTACGATTGCAGCCAACTTTCCGGCGAAGTGCAACGTATCCAGTCACGCGTCAATCAAATGACCGGCCAACTCGATACCGCCGCCGCAAATGACAAGGCACTTGTTGGCGTTGGTATGCTGCTGTTCTGGCCTGCGCTATTCGCTCTCGGAGGGACCAAGCAGCAGGAAGCGGATTATGCTCGCCTGAAAGGGGAATACGACGCCGTACAGCAGGCTGCCATCCTCAAGAAGTGCCCCGGCGCGGTCGGCACGCCTAGCTGAACCGAGGGAGAATCGACATGAAGAACATCTCTTCTTTCATCGTGGCCGCGCTGACGGCTGCCGTTCTGAGCGGGTGCGCGACTCCGGCACGTATCGATCAGATGGTGTCGTCCGCCACGCCCGAGCAAAGAATCAAGCAGACTCCGTTCCGCAGCAACGTGGCCGTCAAAGAGGTTACCGGCGGCAAAGAGACGAATCCGATGTGGATTTCCAACGTCGGCAACAGCGAATTTGAACAGGCCCTAGAGGCCTCACTTCGTGACGCAGGGCTGCTTGCCGCAGGAAAGCAAGCAGGCAAATACCTCATGATTGCGCATCTGGAAAAGCTCGACCAACCAATGATGGGCATTGACATGACGGTGACCGCCACAGTCAGTTACACCGTTTATGAGCGCTCCAGTGGGAAAGAAATACTCAATCGCAGGATATCGATTCCCTTCACGGCGCAGTTCAGCTCTGCATTCATGGGTACCGAGCGCCTGAGGATTGCAAACGAAGGCGCAATCCGTACAAACATCGCCAAAATTGTCGACGAGCTTTTCATGTTGAAGCTCGACTCCGTAGCGGTTAACTGAGTACGGACAGGTTCATGTCCGCATGAGACCTGCGCTCCCTGTAGCGCAGGTCTGTCGACGACATTCCATCAAATAACCAGATCTTTACATGTCGCTCCGCACAGTGACGTCTTCTGATTTCACATGCACCGCCCGGCAAGCCATATTGCGCCTGATTGCCTTCTGCACATCGGCAATTCCACTGGTGTGCCATGCAGGATTGGGGCTCCACCTCTCGGAGGCCGATGACGACAGCGTCCGGATTTCTCTGACCGAGCCTCAAGCCACGATTTCGTGCATGCGTGATGGCAGCGAGTTGTTCAACCCGGCAACCGGCGTACGCAAATTGACCGAAGGTCACTACGAACAACGGCTCGACTCCGAAGCCTCCGACTATGCCGTCTACCTGAAGGCGGCGCGGATGGGTGGCGGCATCTACATGTACCTGCCGTATTTCGTTCCCGTCGGCCACTGCCGGGACGCCGAGTTCGAAGTGTCGGCGCGCCACATCCTGTGGAATGGCCGCTGGCATGCGGGTAACGTTCGGATCCATGCCAGCGCGGTGCGCGGCAAGTCGCTCTTCTTCACCAACGAAGCGGCACCGCACATCGCCGGCGCAAGCTATCTGGATGCCGCAATTCCCGAGCCGATGCGATCGCGGATCGGCGCTGCGTTCGACAGCATCGCCGGCTTCTATCGCGACACGCTGCACGTCGATGCACTGCACGGCACCGGCGTGGTCGCCGCCATCGTCCGCAACGACGGCGGGTACACCGGCTTCGGCGGCGACGCCACCAGCATCATCCGCATGAGTGTCGACAACCCGCGTCCATCGGACCTGGCGGCGCTGGACCGCACGTTTGCCGCGACCTTCGCCCACGAACTGGCGCACAAGCTGCAGAGCGAGCGTCTGTTCGCCAGGCCGTTCGCCCGGTACATCGTCGAAGGCGGCGCCGATTTCATGAAGCTCGTCGTCCTGCGCAGTGCCGCGCTGATCGACGACGACCAGGCAAGGCGCCTCGTGCGCAAGGCGGTCGCCGATTGCGCGCACGCCGCCGACCACCGCTCCATGGCGGAGAAGCTGGCGCAGCAGGCTGTCGCTCCTCGCGAGCCGTACGATTGCGGCATGATGTATTACGCGGTCGCCTACTATGCGTCGGGACTCTCGCCGGAGGACTTCATTTCCGCATTCCGCGCCGCCATGTCCGGCGATGGCAGCGGTCCGCTCGCCGCTTGCCTGCTGTTCGAGACCACCTGTACCGATCCGCGGCTGGCAGGGGTGGCAGCCGGGCGCAGCCGCTTCCTCGAACAGGCCGGCTGGCTCGAAGCGCAGCTGTCGTCCCGGCCGCTCCCCGTGCTGCGTGCCGGCGATTGATTCTCCGGCTCGCCGCATCGCCTCAGCGTACGATCGTGAACTGCCGCGCCGGCATCGCCACGATCTCCTTCGCTCCCGCCTGTTCGCCGGCGGTGCTGAACACGCTGACGCGCGCGCTGAACGCGCCGGTCGGCAATGCCGACGTGTGCAGATCGAGCCAGGCCATCGTGCCGTCGCGCGAGACGTTGAAGTACGCGATGCGCGGCAGATAGCCGGTGGGCGGCAGCAGTTCCGCGTTGCGGATGCCGGTGCCGCGGATCTCGAAGCGCACCACGCCGCTGAGGATCTCGCCGTGCAGCGGCGCCTGCACCGCGCTGACGCTGAAGGCGGAGGTGGCGCCGTTGCGGAAATCCCAGCGGCGCGGCGACATCGCCACCGCCTCGGCCGCGCCCGGCTGTCCCGGCAGCATGCTGAACGCGGAGACCCGCACGCCGCGCACGCCGTCGGGCAGGCCGCGCGTATCGAAGTCGAGCCACGCCGTGCTGCCGTCGGCCGACACGTTGAACACGCCCAGGCGCGGCAGGTAGCCGGTGGCGGGCAGCAGCTCGACATTGGCGAGCCGGTTGCCGCGCACCGTGATGCGCGTGATGCCGCGCACCACCGCGTTGTCGCCGGGCGCGGCATCGGTCACCGCGACGAAGCCACCGGTGGCGGGCGGCGGATTCGAGATGCTCCACGTGCGCGCCGGCATCGCGACGATCTCGACCGCGCCGGCCTGGCCGGCGGGCCGGTCGAAGGCGCTGATGCGCACCGCCGCGCTGGGAGCCGGCAGCAGGCGCGTATCGAGGTCGAGCCAGGCAAAGTTGCGCTCGGGCGAGATATTGAACACGCCGTAGCGCGGGGCATAGCCGCTGGCCGGCAGCAGTTCCACGTTCTGCAATCCGCTGCCGCGCACTTCCAGCCTCACCTTGCCGGTGAGCGCCGCGCCGGGCGCGGGTGCGGCGCTGACCTGGGCATGAAATCCCGGCGTGACCGACAAGGCCGGGGCCGGCGCGGCGCCGGGCGGTTCGGCGTGGACGCCGGCCGGCAGGAGTGCGGGAAGGATAAGTGCGGCCGCGCAAGCGGCCCGTGCGAACGTGGAAGTCACCATGGCATGTCCTCGTGCGGATGCCGGGTGTCCGCGTCGGTTGGCAAGCAGGCGCGCCGTCCCCGGCCATGTCGGGCGCCTCTGGAAAAAAGCGACCAGACTTGGAAGGGAAAACCCCGGCGGAGTTCGGACCGGCACCCGGCCGCGCACCGCGATCCGCCGTGCAGCAGCGCACATGTTTGGCGCAGAGCAGGACGCCTGCGGACGACGCGAACCCGAACGCGGCACGGTTGGCGGAATATGGCGACGGATTGGCGGGAATGGGCGCCGCCGGCCGGCCATCCTGCTGCAGGCAGCGGAGCATGCCCGGCACCGGCGGGGTGCGCGTGCGCGGCGCCGGGCGCCCTGTGCCACAATGCAGCTGCCCTGCGGCCGGGCAAGGCCGCGGCGCCGTTCCGCCAACCCGCATGTAATCCATGGAAATTCCGCTGATCGTGGCCCTGGTGGCCTATGAAGGAATCCAGCTGCTCGATGTCAGCGGCCCCGCGTCCGTCTTCGGCCTGGCCAACGATGTGCTCGGGCGTGCGCATTATCGCGTCGTGCTTGCCAGCGATGGCGGCGGACTGGTGACCACGGGCTGCGGCATCGCTCTTGCCACGGTGGATGTCGACGACGTTGCGGCGGACCGGATCCATACCCTGATCGTGCCGGGCGCCGAAGAAGGGCCCCTGCGCAGGCTGGCCGGCAATGCGCGCTTCGCGCGCTGGGTCACCGATGCCGCGCAGCGCGCGACGCGCTTCGGCTCGGTGTGCACCGGCGCATTCGTGCTGGCCCATTACGGATTGCTGCGCGAGCGGCGCGTGGCGACGCATTGGGCCGCCTGTCATCGCCTGGCGGCGATGGCGCCCGATGCCCGGGTCGATGCCGACGCCATCTACGTCGAGGACGGCGCGTTATGGACCTCGGCCGGCGTGACCACCGGCATCGACATGTGCCTGGCCATGGTGGAACGCGATGCGGGCGCCGACGTCGCCAACACCATTGCCCAGCGGCTGGTGCTGCAGTCGCGCCGCGCGGGATTCCAGTCCCAGTTCAGCCCGGCGCTGCGGGCGCAGGCCGGCGCGGGCGACGCCCCCCGCTTCGCCAGCCTGATCGCCTGGATGGCGGACAACCTGGCCGGCCGGCTCGACGTGCCGCGCCTGGCCGAGCGGGTCGCCATGTCCGAACGCAGTTTCCACCGCAAGTTCGTCGCGCTGACGGGCCAGACGCCGGCGGCATTCGTGGAAGCGCTGCGGCTGGAACGCGCGCGCCAGCTGCTCTGCCTTGGCATCACGCTCAAGGAGGTGGCGGCGCGCTCGGGATTCTCGGGCACGCAGCAACTGTGCCGGGCGTTCGAACGGCGCTTCGGCATGGCGCCGGGCGTGTTCCGCCGCATGCATCGCCTGCCGCAGGCATGAGCGCGCCCCGCGTGGCGCCGCACGCCGGCGGGCAGCTGGCGGAATGTGCAGCGTTTCTGGCAGTTCCGCGCAGGCGGCCACGCGTACGCTGCGGTCATCGGGAGAATATCGATGACACTCGTCCGCCTGCTGATCCTCATGCTCGCCTGGCACTGCCTCGCCGCCTGCCTGCCCCTGTCGTCCGGCGCCATGGCCATGCCACCCGCCGCTGAGCCGCGCGACGCCATCGCCCCCGTGCTGCCGCGGGCGGGCCGCGCGCGGCCGCTGGTCGCGGTGCTGGCGCAGAACCGCCATACCGAACTCGCCGACCTGCTGGTGCCCGTCGCCGTGCTGCGCGAGGCGGACGCGGCCGACGTCGCCATCGTCGCGACCGGGCCGGGCCGCATCATGCTGGTGCCGGCCATGCAGGTGGAAGCCGACATGACGCTCGCCGGGTTCGACGCGGCGCATCCCGAGGGACCGGACGTGGTCGTGGTGCCGGCGGTCCACGATCCGGCCGATGCCACGCTGCTTGCATGGATCCGCCGCCAGGCGGCGCGCGGCGCCAGGATCATGGGCATCTGCGACGGCGCGCAGGTGCTGGCGCATGCCGGGCTGCTCGACGGGCGCGCGGCGACGATCCACTGGTACTCGCTGAATGACATGCGCAAGTCGTTCAAGACAACGCGCTGGACGGCTCATGCGCGTTACCTCGAGGACGGCAACGTCGTCACCACCTCGGGCGTCACCGCGGCCGTTCCCGCCTCCCTCGCGCTGGTCGAGGCGATCGCCGGCCCGGCACACGCCGCTGCCACCGCCCGCCGCATCGGACTGAGCACATGGACGGCGCGTCACGACGGCAGCGCATTCCGCCTCGCGCCGCGCCATCTCCTCGCGGCCGCGCGCGGCTGGCTGACCGCCTGGCCGGCGGAGGCGGTGCCGCTGCCGGTCGGCGACGGGGTCGACGAGATCGCGCTGGCGCTGACGGCGGATGCGTATTCGCGCAGCTACCGGTCGCGCGCGGTAGCCGTGGGCCCGGCCGCGCATGCGACCGGGCGGCGCGGCATCCGCATCGTTGCGGACCGCGTGGAACCGCAGCCGCGGACGCACGCGATCCTGCGCCCGCCTGCGCAAGGCATCGCGCCGCTCCCGGCACTGGACGCCGCGCTGGCGAACCTGGCGGCGGCCTATGGCCGCGCCACCGCCGAGCTGGTCGCGCTGCAGCTGGAACATCCGTGGCCCGGGGCACCTGAGCGCAGGTAGCGGTACGCAAGCGCGTGCACCATGACTTCCGGTCCGTATCCACGGGCGCTACGCAGGCGCAGCGACGGAAGCGGCGCTGCGATGGCGGGCGCGGGAAAAATGATGTATCGCGTTCTATCGGTGCGATGAACCGGCATGATGGATCGGCCAGACCCGCGGCGACCAAGCGGACGGTGACCGTGTACGTGCATAATGCGCATGTCAATTCCGCAAGCGAGGAAGACACCATGACCGCATCCGACCTCAACGCCATCCTGGAGCGCTATGCCATCAAGCGCGGCGCGCTCCTGTCCAATCTGGCCGACGCCGATCGCCGCGTCGTCCTGTGCCTGGCCGCACGCGTCCTGCGGGATGACGCGGTGCTGCCGGAAAGCGAGATCAATCTGCTGCTCGACGACTGGCTCGCGGACGAAGGCGCGGGACTGCACATCGATCGCGCCGAGCTGCGCCGCACGCTGATCGATGCCGGGCTCTGGCAACGCGACGCCTATGGCCGGGAGTATCGCCGCGCGGCGGTCGCCGACGCCGCCCTGGCGGACTGCCTGCAGCAGCTCGCGCAACTCGATGCCGGCGCGGTCATTCGCGCCGCGCGCGCGGCGCACGCCGCCTCGCGCGCCGAACGCGCACGGCAGCATGCACAGCGGCAAACTTCCTGATCCGCCGCGCGCGAGGCAGGGGCGCCGCGCAGGCCAGGTGTGCATCCTGTTCGCTTGAAGCGGAGAACCATCGGCGCCAGCCTGGCAGGCAGTGGCGTCATGCCCATCCCCGGGAGGCTTCATCCATGATCACCGCCATCACCGCATTCCGCCTGTCCGCGCCGCTCGCGCGCGACGAGGCGCGCCGTCTCTTCCTCAGCACCGCGCCCACCTACCGCGGCGTGCCGGGGCTGCTGCGCAAGTGCTACATGCTGTCGGAGGACGGCCTGACCGCCGGCGGCGCGTACCTGTGGGAGTCGCGCGCCCATGCCGAGGCGATGTACACGGAGGAGTGGAAGGCGTTCGTGCGCGCCAGGTACGGCACCGATCCGACGATCACGTACTTCGACACCCCGGTCGTGGTCGACAACCTCAGCGGCGAGATCCTGTCCGGCGACTGACCGGCGGCGCGGCGCGCGCCCGGTGCGGCGCATTCGTCCTGCCGGTCAGCCAATGTGTCCAATGTGTCATGTCGGCGGCGCCCAAGGGGCGCGACGGCAGATCGCCCTGCAGCGTGTGGCAATGGTTATGCTGCAGGAAGCGCGCCTGTCGCAGGCTGCGTGAGCAGTGGATGTCGCGCGCGACGCCGCAGCACGCTGCGTGCAGTGACACGCGGTCCCCGCGGACATTGCCGCCCGTGCCGCCGCGCGTCATGCGGCCGCACGCATCGCCGTGGCGGCCGGCAACGCGGTCCTGTCCCGCACCGGCGGCCGCCGGCGTGGCGCACCCTTCAGCCGCCCCAGGCGAACGCCGCGCGCCGCAGCCAGCCGCGCACGCTGCGGAAGGTCCAGCGGCGGCCGTCCGCCCCGCCGGCATCGCTGGCGCGCGCATCCCAGTGCATCTGTGCCGTGCCCTGCAGCTGCAGGAGGTCGCCGCTGCCGAAATCGATGAACAGCAGCGACGCGCGCGGTTCCAGCAGCAGGTTGCCCAGCGTGTTGAAGTAGCGGTTGCCGGCGTAGTCGGGCACCGCAAGCGTGTCGCCGTCGACGCGCACGAAGCCGGCCGGTCCGCCGCGGTGCGAGATGTCGAGGCCGCGCGCGGCGTCGGCGGCCGACGCGCCGCTGGCGGTGGCGACGAACATCGTCTCGCTGCATGCCACCAGCGCGGCGGCATCGGGCGGCAGCGCGCCGGCGAACACCAGCGTGTCGCCGCGCGCGCGGCGGTGGCGCCGCAGGTCGCGCACGCGGATGTACTTCGGGCAGTTGCCGAAGGACTGCCGCACGGCGACCGAGAGCCCATCATCGTCGCGGGCGGCCACCGTGCCGTTGGCGCGGTTGCGGCGGCGCGTAGACAGGTCGATGCCGAGCAGGCCGATGTCCGCGCCCGGCGCGATCCAGGGCGCTGCGGGATCGTCCGCCGGCGGCAGCGCCGCGATGTCGAGGCGCCCCGCATCGGGCGCCGACACGAAGCCCGGCTCGCCCTGCAGCAGCGTCGCCAGCGGCCAGCCCTCGCCATCGGCCACCGCGGCGCACAGGAAGGGCAGCAGCGGGAAGAAGGCGCGGTGCTGGTCCGGCATGCGGCTGCGGACCGGCGCGCCCGCGGGACCGCCGCCGGCGAGCCCTTGCGCGCGCAGCTCGCCGGCGTGGAAAGGCTGCGCGATGCGATGGTCGTCCATGGCCTGCCTCAGTGCACCGGCATCGGTTCGAAGCCGGGCAGCGCCTGCAGGCGCGCGATCCATGCCTGCACCCGCGGATAGGGATCGAGCGCGATGCCGCCTTCGGGCGCATGCGCGATGTAGGCATAGCAGGCCAGGTCGGCGATGGTCGGCGCAGCGCCGGCGAGGAAGGGTGCGCGGCCCAGTTCGGCATCCATGAATCCCAGCGCCGTGCGCGCGAGCGACTCCATCAGTTCCTGCGGCATGCCGGAGTCGCGGAAGCGCGCCTTCAGACGCGCGCGCGCCGGACCGAAGGCGATCTCGCCGGCGGCCAGCGACAGCCAGCGCTGCACGCGCGCCGCGCCGAGCGGATCGTCCGGCAGCCAGGCGCTGCCGGGGGCGTAGCGGCGCACCAGGTAGACGAGGATGGCATTGCTGTCGGCCAGTACGACGTCGCCGTCGACCAGCACCGGGATCTGCCCGAGGGGATTGAGGCGGCGGAACTCGTCCGACTGCCGCACCGCGACCGGGGCATCGACATGGCGGAACGGGATCCGCAGGAAGCGCAGCAGCTGCTCGACGCGGTGGGTGTGGCCCGACAGCGCGGTGCCGTAGACGAGGAGGGTATCGGTGGTCATGGTCGGCCTGTCCCGGTGGTGAATGATGACGCCATGGTATGGCGTTCCTGCCGGCGTATGGAATACCGCATAATCGCAATTCAGTATTCCACTTTTCGGAACGATCATGGACCGACTCGACGAACTGCAGGTGTTCCTGGCCATCCTGGAGGCCGGCAGCATGGCGGCCGCGGCACGCAAGCTGCGGCGCTCTCCGCCGGCCGTCACGCGCACGCTGGCGGCGCTGGAGGAGCGTGTCGGCGTGCGCCTGTTCGAGCGCAGCACGCGGCGCCTGACCGCCAGCGAGGCCGGCCTGCGGCTGGCGGAACAGGCGCGCCGCCTGCTGGCGGACTATGACGCCGCGGTGCGCGAGCAGGACGATGCCGCGCCGCGCGGCAGGCTGCGCATGACGGCGCCGATGGTGTTCGGCCGCCGCCACATGGCGCCGGTGGTGACGCGCTTCCTGATGCGCCACCCTGGCGTGGAAATCGACCTGGAGCTGTCCGACCGCAACATGGACCTGATCGACGACGGCATCGACGTGGCATTGCGCATCGGCGCGCTGGATGACTCGCGGCTGGTGGCGCGCCGGCTCGGCGCAGTGCAGCGGGTCACGGTGGCCAGCCCCGCCTACCTGCACCGGCGCGGCAGGCCGAAGGCGCCACCCGACCTGGCGCAGCATGAACTGATCCTGTCGACCGGCACGCGCGGGCTGGCCGAGTGGCGCTACGGCGGGCGCGGCGCCGGCGGCCGCGCGCAGGTGGTGCGCTTCGCGCCGCGACTGCAGCTCAACGATGTGGAAGCGATGCTGGGCGCGGCGCGTGACGGCTTCGGCATCGCGCGGGCGCTGTCCTACCAGGTGGCGGACGACCTCGATGCCGGCAGGCTGGTACGCGTGCTGGCGCCGTTCGAGCCGCCGCCGATCCCGGTGCACCTGGTGATGCCCGGCACGCGCCAGCGCGCGCCGCGGCTGCGCGCCTTCGTGGATTTCGCGGTCGAGGAATTCGGACGGCTGGAACTGCTGCGCGAGCCGGCATGACGGCGCGGCGTCACTCCGGTTCCGGCATGTCCGTTCGCTTCGGCAGGTCCAGCACGATCGGCAGGATCTTGTCGCGGTAGACGCCGAACAGCCGGCGCAGCTCCGCCATCGGCGCGGGATGGTCGTCGATGCGGATGTCGCACAGCGCGTATTCCTCGGTCGAGAACACCAGCACGTTGACCGAGCGTTCCCCCTGCAGGTCGCCGCCGGCCTCGTCGCCGGCCAGCAGCGACAGCGTGAGCCGCTCGGCCAGGTCGAGCCGCGCGTGCGCCTGCATCGCCGCCAGCGCGCGCTCGAGCACCTGCGGCCCGGGCAGGCGATTGCCCTGCACGCTGCAGCCGGGCCCGGCGAGATGCCCCGCCCAGGGAATGGCCGCATCGCCTGTCCAGGCCGCCGTGCGGCCATCGCTGTCGACCACGCCGACCTGGCGCCGCCGCGCCTCGCGGTCGCAGACCAGCACGCGACGCAAGGCTTCCTCGGCCGGCACGCCCCGCTGCAGCAGACGCAGGCCGTCATAGGCGAGATACGGATTGGTCAGGGCCTGCGAGGCGATCGCGCCGACGCCGGCGATCGCATGACAGGCCAGCTTGCCGACCGCCTGCACGGCGGTGGCGGCGGCGACGCCGACCTGGCCGGTGCGCGGGCAGCGGGCGACGATGGAGAAGGTCATGGGCGCGTGTCGGCGGGCAATCGGGACAGGGTGGCGGCGGCATCGCGCCGGCGGGGCAAGCGCGCGCCGCGTTCGGCGGGCATGCCGTCTTCCCCCAAGGTAGCGGCCTGCCCGGCCGGCGCGTTGTGACGCCTCAAGCCTGGACCGGCGCGGCGCCGCCGCGCGCATGCGTCGGCACGCCATGCCGTTGCGCAAGCCAGGGCGATGCAAGGGCATGCGCTTCCTGCCGCCGCGCATCGTTCCGACGTCCGCGCGGAAAGAAAGATGCCTGCCGAAATTTTCAGCATGCGCCATTGACGCAACAGCCCCCCCTCACCTCCATTTAGCTCAATGCGGGCGGCACGCCGAGGGGCTAACGTTGATCCATATCTCGCCCCAGCGCAGGCAATGTCACACGGCCGTCACCATCGTCGCGGCGGGGGTGGCATTTCCCTTCGTCACGCCGGGTGCGAGGCATGCTCAGTGCTGAGCAGACGATCGCCGCGCTTGCCTTCCCGCAGGCATGCCAGGGCTGCTTCCCGCCGTCCCGTCGCCGCTCATGCCTGGTTCTCCGCGCCACGAACCCGACTGGAACAAGAAGATGAAGACGCTACTCGCGAAGGATTCCCGGATGCGCCTGACCGCCATCGCCCTTGCCGCCACCCTTGCCGCCTGCGGCGGCGGAGGCGGCGGCAGCAGTCCCACCACGACCGCCGGCACGCCTTCGCCGGCGCCCGCGCCCGCACCGTCACCTGCGCCGACGCCTGCTCCCACGCCGACGCCGACTCCCACGCCGACGCCTACGCCGACGCCGGCTCCGACACCGGCGCCCGCCCCCACGCCGACGCCAACACCGTCGGCGGTCCTGCCGCGCGTCTACATCCAGACCGAGGGCGGACGCTCGGTGACGTCGACGGTGGATTACATCAATGCCACCGTGCGTGTCGACTCGGACAACAACGCCGAGGACTTCGAGGCCGCCACCGAGATCCGCGGCCGCGGCAACACCACCTGGGGCATGCCGAAGAAGCCCTACCGCCTCAAGCTGCGCGATCCGCGCGGCGTGCTGGGCATGCCGGCCGAACGCGACTGGGCGCTGCTGGCCAACTATTCCGACAAATCCCTCGTGCGCAACAAGCTGGGCATGACGCTGGGCCAGCAGGTCGGCCTGGCCTACAACCCGCGCTCGCGCTACATCGAGCTGTACTTCAACGGCGCCTACCAGGGCGTGTACGAACTGTTCGAGCACCGCGAGATCGGCCCGAACCGCATCAACATCGACGAGCTCGATCCCGACCAGCAGACCGATGCCAACACCGTCACCGGCGGCTACCTGATCGAGGCCGACAACCTGAAGGAAGAGGAAGTCTGCTGGGATTCCTCGCTGGGCGTGCCGTTCTGTGCCAAGGATCCCGACTACACGCGCGAGGAGATCGCCACGCCGGGCCATCCGTCGATCGCCCAGCTCAACTACATCCGCAACTACGTCAACGACGTCGAGGCGCGCCTCAACCAGAGCGGCGAGGGCTACACCGAGCTGCTCGACGACGATGCCGCGGTCAAGTGGTACATCGTGCAGGAACTGCTGCGCAACAACGACGCGCGCATGTTCCGCAGCGTGTTCCTCTACAAGCCGCGCGGCGGCAAGCTGACCTTCGGCCCGCTGTGGGACTTCGACACCGCGGCCGGCAACATCAACTACGGCGGCAACGAAGTGCCGACCGGCTGGTACCTGCGCTATGCCTCGTCCTGGCACAACCGCATGTGGCGCAACAGCGGCTTCGGCGCGCGCGTGTTCCGGAAATGGTGCCAGCTGCGCCGCGAGGGCGTGATCGATGGCCTGCCGGGCCAGGTGGACCGCATCGTCGCCTCGATCGACCGCGCCGCGATCGACCGCAACTTCCAGCGCTGGCCGATCCTCGGCACCTATGTGTGGCCGAACAATTTCGTCGGCAAGACCCACCAGGAGGAGGTCGATTACCTGAAGACCTGGCTGACCACGCGCGCCACCTGGATGCACGGGGAACTGGTCAAGGAATTCGGCAACTGCCCCGCGCAGTGACGGCCGCCGGAACCTGAACCGCGGCGCCCGTCCCGGCGCCGCCCCTCATCCCTTTGCGCGCAAGGAGTCATCGACGTGTCTTCCGACATCATGCAGGATCCGCTGGTACCGCTGGTCGCCCGGTTCGGCATCGATCTTGTGGCCATGGTCATCCTGATCTTCGGCCTGTATTACCGCCGCTACCGCGACAAGGAGCTCGTCACCGCGGCGACGCTGTTCAACATCTTCGTCTTCGCCGTCCTGCAGATCCTGTCGTCGGTCGAGTTCGGCATCGGCGCCGGCTTCGGCCTGTTCGCGATCCTGGCGCTGTTCACGCTGCGTTCCGAGCAGATCTCGAAGATCGAGATCACCTACTTCTTCGGCAGCGTGGCGATCGCCGTGATCTGCTCGGTCAAGGGCACCACGCTGCCGTTCGTGATCGCCACCGAGGCGCTGGTGCTGCTGGGGGCCTACATCTTCGACCACCCGCGCATGCTCAAGTCGGTCGACGGCATCAAGATCACGCTCGACAAGATCGACGAGCATGCGCTGTCGGACCCGCCGGCGATGAAGGCGGCGCTGTCGGCGCGGCTCGGCGTGGAAGTGATCTCTTACCAGATCATCTCGTTCGACTACGTGAACGAGATGGCGCGCATCAACGTCAGCTACCGCAAGCCGGCGGCGCAACGATGAGAAAGGCCGACATCCTGCCATGCTGCTCGCCAACGACATGAACGACCCGCGGCGCATGCCGCCCGCCGCGATCGACGTGGAATTCCGCCCGCGCCCCGAGGTGGCGATGCCGCTGCCGCACATGGAGCCGGCGGAGGTGGCGAACGATGCCGCCGCGGCGGACGACGATTGCGCGCGCTGTCAGCTCGGCTGGCTGGTGGACGGCTTTTCCCCGATCGGCCTGGAGCAGCTCAACGACAAGGCGGCGATGCTGCGCCGGCTGGACAACAAGTATGTGGTGCGCGAGGCGGTGCTGCGCCAGGCGCTGCCGGCGCTGCTGGCGCGCTTCGACATCCTCGAGATCGACGGCCGCCGCGAGTTCACCTACGACACCTGCTATTTCGACGATCCGCACGACTCGAGCTATTTCGACCACCACCGCGGGCGGCGCCAGCGCTTCAAGGTACGGGTGCGGCGCTACAACGATGCGCAGCTGTGCTTCGTCGAGATCAAGCTCAAGGGCAAGCGCGGCATCACGGTCAAGAAGCGGCTGCGCTATCCGGTGGACCGCTACGGCATGCTGGACGAGGAAGCGATGCACCACATCGCCACCTCCTACCGCGAAATGTACGGCCGCGAATTCGACTATGCGCTGGCGCCGGTGCTGGAGATGCGCTACAGGCGCGTGACGCTGGTGGCGCGCGACGGCGGCGAGCGGCTGACGATCGACTGCCGCATGGAGTTCTCCGGCAACGGCCGGCAGCACAAGGTGGACGAGGACGTGTTCATCATCGAGACCAAGTCCTCCAACGGCAACGGCATCGCCGACAAGGTGCTGCGCCGGCTGCACCAGCATCCGACCAACCGCTGCTCGAAGTACTGCGTGGCGCGCGCGGCGCTGCAGGGCGTGCGGCGGCACAACCGCTTCCTGCCGGCCCTGCGCAAGCTGAACGCGCTGCCGCGCGCGGACGGTCCGCAGGAAGCGCCTGCCGCCGCGCCGCTGCGGGTGCCGGACACGGCCGCAGAGTCGCCGCGACGGCGCTTCTCGCTGCGGCTGCCGTCGCTGGCGTCGCTGCTCGCGGGTGCCGGCAAGTCGGCCTGACGCAGGTACTGGCAAGTCCCCTCCCCCTCCAAGGGCGCCCGGCGAGGGGGAAGGAGCAGGTGCGCCGGTGTCCATGCAAGGGAAGGAGCAGGCGCGGCCTGACAAACGGCCGCTCCTGTCACGCTCCCGGCGTTCTGCGCTTGCTCAAGAGCCGTCTCCGCAATCCCCGCTACATTGTTTTCTTTCCGAAAGGTCCCGACCATGCGACTACACGCTCTCGCCGCGCTCTGCGCGCTCCTGTTTGCCGGCGCCCTGCCCGGCGCCGCCGCCTTCGAGATCAAGCCGACCGGCCGCCTGCATGCCGACTATGCCAAGCACGATGCCGACGTCACGCCACTGAGGGACCGCGGCGAACTGCGCCGGGCGCAGCTTGGCGTGGAGGGCACGTTCACGCCGAGCTGGGCCTACGAAGCGGTGTACGACTTCGTCGACGACGGCGAGTGGAAGGACGTGTGGGTGCGTTACCAGGGCTGGGACCAGGGCAGCATCACGGCGGGCCAGTTCAAGGTGCCGTTCAGCCTGGAAGAACTGACCTCGTCGAACAACATCACCTTCATCGAGCGCGCGCTGCCGGTGAACGCATTCGGACTGTCGCGCCGCGTCGGCATCGGCCTGAACCGCGCGACCAAGCAGTACAGCTTCGCGCTGATGGGCTTCGGCGATGCGATCGACGGCGACAAGGGCCGCGGCGCCGGCGCGCGTTTCACGTTCGCGCCGGTCGACGGCAAGGGGCGGCTGGTCCACTTCGGCCTGTCGGCGGTGACGGAGGAACCGGAAGAGCGTCCGAACCTGCGCACCTATCCGGAGTCGCGTCCGACCGACGAGCGCCTGGTCCGCACCGGCAACCTGGCCGACGTGGACCGCATCAACCGCATCGGCCTGGAGGGTGCGTGGACGGCGGGGCCGTTCTCGGCGCAGGCCGAGTGGATGCGTGCCAGCCTGCAGCGCGGCGACGGCCGTGCCGATGCCAGCCTGGACGGCTGGTACGTCGGCGGCAGCTGGCTGCTGACGGGCGAATCGCGCGGCTACAAGGATGGCCGCATGCGCGGCTTTACGGTGGCGCGCCCGGCCGGCGCATGGGAGCTGGCCGCGCGTTACAGCCGGGTGGACCTGGATGGCGACGGCGTGCGCGGCGGCCGCGAGCGCAACGTGACGGTCGGCGTCAACTGGTATGCCAAGGACTACGTCCGCATCATGGCCAACTACATCAGGGTGAAGAGCGAGCGGCGCGGCGTGGCCGACAATCCGTCGATCTTCCTGGTGCGCGCGCAGGCGGCGTTCTGATCACGCGCGCCGTCGATCCTTCCCCCTCAAGGGGGAGGGGATACGCGGAGGCGCACATGCAGACGCGCCTGCCAAGTCACGAAGCGGTCGTGCCGGCACTTGCGGCGCCACGCTTTGGAGCTGCCGGCGGAGCATCTGCCGAAACGGATCAGGGCCAGAACTTGTCTGAGGCCGCAGGCCGAGTTGTTCTGGACCCCGTTTCGGCAGATGCTCCGCCGGGCGCCCGCAGGGCGACTCCGCAGGGGCAGCGGAACAGCGTGGCGGCGCGAGTGCCGGCACGATCGCTGTCCGCAAGCAGAGAAAGCAAAGACGGCAAAAAAAAGACAGAGAAGACAGGCAAGAGACGGCGAACGGAGCACCGACAACACGCCCCCCTCCCGCCACTCTCGTCCCGGGATTGCTCGAACGCCATCGACATCCCGCGCCCGAAGCAGGCATTCCGATCACGAGTGCGTCGACAACGGCCGATGCTGCAACGCACTCTCATGAAGTAACGACAACACCCGCACCGCCTCCGCCACAAGGCTTTATTCCCGGAAAGTTTGCGCATACCATAGGACGCTTGCACGCCCCACTGCCCGCCAACCACGGCGGGCAGTGACCAGGCGCGGCAGGACGTTCAACCACCAAGGCAATGGCGCACACCCCCATCGACAATCCGGACGCATTCCTGCAGGAGCTGGTCGACAGCCCGCGGACCATCTTCTGGATGACCGACCCGCAGCAGAACTGCCTCTACCTGTTCCAGAACGGCACCGCCACGCCCGCCCAGCGCCGCGCCTTCAGCTTCGTCACCTGGCTGAAGCACGTGCACCCCGACGACCTGCTGCACCTGGTCCCCATCGTCAAGCGCGTGCGCGAGGCGCTCGAAGGCTACAAGGTGCGCTACCGCCTCATCCGCAGCGACGGCTCGATCCGCTCCGTGCTCGGCATCGCCGAACCACGCTTCGACAGCCGCGGCCGCTTCGTCGGCTACATCGGCACCGTCAGCGACACCGGCGAGCATGCCCCCGGCCAGGCCCTGTTCACCTCCTCGCCCGCCGAAGAAGTGCACCGCCTGGTGGCCGAGACCAGCAGCGACCTGATCTCCCATTTCGCCCCCGACACCGGCAACTACATCTACATCTCGCCCTCGGTGAAGAGCGTCGCCGGCTACGAACCCGAGGAACTGGTCGGCCGCAGCGCCTACGACATGATCCACCCGGACGACATCGAACGCGTGCGCGACGAACTGCGCCGCCAGCTGCGCGGCGAAGCGCCCGACCTGGTCGAGCACCGCGTGCGCACCCGCTCGGGCGACTGGCTGTGGTTCACCTCCAATGTCTCGATCGTCTGGAACCGCGAGCACACCGACATGCTCGGCGCGGTCGTGGTCAGCCGCAACACCCACCGCGAACGCATGGCGCTGGACGAGCTCAAGCGCAGCGAGGAACGCTTCCGCAGCCTCACCGCGCTGTCGTCCGACTGGTACTGGGAAACCGACGCGGACGGCCGCCTGACCTTCCTCTCCGACGGCCTGTACCGCCTGTTCGGCGCCACGCCCGACATCATGCTCGGCCGCACCCGGACGGAGATCGCCGCCGGCACGGAACAGCCCGGCCTGCAGGAATACCAGCGCCGCGTTGCGCGTCGCGAACCGTTCCGCGACCTGGTCTACGCGATCCGCGTGCAGCCGCACGGCACCATCCGCCACGCCGCGATCTCCGGCCAGCCGGTATTCGAGGACGGCGTCTTCACCGGCTATCGCGGCGTCGGCCGCGACATCACGCGCGAGATCGAGTTTTCCGCCAAGCTCGAACATCTCGCGCGGCACGACGTCCTGACGGGCTTGCCGAACCGCCTGGCGCTGGTCGACAGCCTGCGCACCCTGCTGGCGGCCGCGGACGGCACGCCGGTGGCGGTGCTGTTCATCGACCTGGACCGCTTCAAGGAAGTCAACGATTCCCTCGGCCATGCCGCCGGCGACCACCTGCTGGTCGAAGTGGCGCAGCGCTTCGCGCGCACGGTGCGCGGCAGCGACGTGGTGGCGCGCCTGGGCGGCGACGAATTCGTCGTGTGCGCGCCTTGCCCCGGCGGCCACGAGGAAGCCGCCGCGCTCGGGGCCGCCCTGCTGGCCGCCCTCGATGCGCCGGTCGAGGTGGCCGGCGAGGATGTCTGGGTACGCGCCTCGATCGGCGCCTGCCTGGCACCCGCCGACGGCGACAACGAGGATGTGCTGTTCCAGAACGCCGACATCGCCATGTACCAGGCCAAGGCAGAAGGCCGCAACCGCTTCCGCTTCTTCGAGTCCGAGATGAGCGCGCGCGCCAAGGCGCGCATGGCCTTCGAGACCTCGATGCGGCGCGCGCTGGAGCAGGGCGAGTTCGAGCTGCACTACCAGCCGCGCCTGGACCTGCGCACCATGCAGGTGACCGGCATGGAAGCGCTGATCCGCTGGAACCATCCGCAGCTGGGCCGCGTGTCGCCGCTCGAGTTCATCCCCTTCGCCGAGGAACGCGGCTTCATCGGCGCGATCGGCGCCTGGGTGCTGGAAGAGGCCTGCCGCCAGACGCAGAGCCTGAACCAGCGTCACGGCCTGGGGCTGCAGGTGTCGGTCAACCTGTCGGCGCGCCAGCTGGCCTCGCATGCGCTGCTGGAACAGGTGTCGTTCGCGCTGGCGTCGGCCGGCCTGCCGCCGGCGCTGCTCGAACTGGAACTGACCGAGACCGCGCTGGTCGAGGACATCGCCGTTTCCACCGAGATCCTGAAGAAGCTCAAGGCCCTCGGCGTGTCGCTCGCGGTGGACGACTTCGGCACCGGCTACTCGGGACTGGCCTATCTCGGCCGCTTCCCGCTGGACACGCTCAAGCTCGACCGCTCCTTCGTCAATCAGGACGAGCCGCGCTCCAACGACGTGATCCGCGCCTTCATCGACATGGCCCATGCATTGAAGCTGTCGGTCGTGGCCGAAGGCGTGGAGCGCGCCGACACGCTGGCCTTCCTGCACGCGGTGCGCTGCGACGAGGCGCAGGGCTACCTGATCGCGCGGCCGATGGCGCTGGCGCAGTTCGAGGAGTACCTGCTGCAGCAGGCCGCGCCGCGCGTGGCCGGGCTGGACTGAGCTTCCGCGCCTCCGCATTGCCGCTGCCTCCCGGCCGGCGTGACGGCGTATAAGCTTCCGCCTCCGCGCATTGCTCCTTCCCCCGGCAAAGGGGGAAGCCGGGATGGGGGTCGTGCGCCTGATCGGGCGACCGCATCGATCGTCCGGCCGGATGGCCGGGACATGCGCGCTTGCCCTCCGGCAGCATGATTTTCGGCAGGCCGCCCGGCAATGCGTTGAACCGCCGCGCGCCGGCCTGCCTCCAACGGGTCCGAGGTGCGCGGCCGCGCGATCGGTGCCCGCAGGAAGAAAGGCACGCACGCGCCGCGCCGTCTCCGCAACCCTTGGGCGAGCGCATCCTTGCAAGAACCCGCACACGACACCGGCGGCATGCCGCCATGGCGCCGGCTGCTCTCCGTCGCAGCCTGGCCGCTGTTCTGCCTGCTCGGCGCGGCACTGCTGTGGGTGCTGACCGAAGCGCGCCTGGCCGATGAACGGGAGGAAGCGCTTGCCGATGCGCGCAACCGCGCCGTGTCGATCGCCGGCGCCTATGCGGAGCAGATGGCGCGCACGATCGACGAGATCGACCGTGCGACGCTGCTGATCTCCCGGTTGTGGTTGGAAAGCGACGGCCGCATCGACCTCGACGGCTATTTCGAGCACGGCGTGTTTCCCGACAACCATTTCCATGCCTCGGTCGGCGATCCGGACGGCAACGTGATCGCCAGCACGCTGCCGATCGCCACGCCGCTGAAGTTCGCCGACCGCCCGTGGTACCAGGCGCATCGTACCGACCGTCATCTCGGCCTGCTGGTGTCGCCGCCGGAGAAGGGGCCACGCACCGGGCGTACCATCGTCCGCTTCTCGCGCCGCATCGAAAGCGCCGGCGGCCACTTCGCCGGCGTCGCCTGGGTGACGGTGGAACCGCCCTACCTGACGGCCTTCTACGGCGGCCAGCAGCTCAAGGCCGACGAATTCGTCTCGCTGCGCTTGCACGCGGGGCCGGTGCTGGTCACCAGGGTCGGCGGCATGGAAGTCGCGCCGCGGATCTTCTACCGGCAACATCCGGTCTTTCCCACGGTGGAAGGCGTGGCCACCGAGGCCGGCGAGCGCTTCGTCGACGGCGCGGCGCGCGTGGTCGGGTGGCGCAGGCTCGACAGGTATCCGCTCGTGGCGCTGGCCGCCCTCAAGCTGGACAACGTGCTCGCGCCGTGGGCCGCCTCGGCGCGTTCGTGGCGCGCGGCCGCGGCGATCGGCACGCTGCTGCTGCTGGCGCTGGCGGCGGTCGGCGCCTCGTACTCATGGCGGCTGGCGCAGCGCAAGCAGCAGGCACGCGACGCGCGCGACACCTACCGTCTGGCGGTCGACGCGGCACAGGAAGGCTTCTACATGCTGGCGCCGATCCGCGACCACCATGGCTTCATCCTGGGCTTCCGCGTCGAGGACTGCAACGAGCGCGCCGCCGAACTGCTGGGACTGACGCGGCACAAGGTGCTCGCGCACAGCTTCTCGGCGGTGCTGCCGCCCGAACTGCGCGACGATACCGACCGCCTGCTGCGGCGCGCGATGGAAACCGGCTTCCAGGAAGAGGAATACCGTGTGCCGGGCCAGCGGACCGGCCGGCCGACCTGGCTGTACCGCCGCTTCATGCGCGCGCGCAGCGGCATCGCCATGGTGGTGCGCGACATCTCCCATCTCAAGGCCCACGAGCAGGAACTGGTGCAGCTGGTCAACACCGACCCGCTGACCGGCCTGCCGAACCGGCACTGGCTGCACAGCTTCCTGCCGCTGGCGCTGGAGCGCGCCACCAACGCGTCGGCGCGGCTGGCGCTGCTGTTCATCGACCTGGACGACTTCAAGAACATCAACGACACGCTCGGCCACGATGCCGGCGACGAGCTGCTGCGCACCGTCGCCCAGCGCCTGCGCGCGGCGATCCGCGGCAGCGACCACGCCGTGCGCCTGGGAGGCGACGAATTCACGGTGGTGGCCGAGCATATCGACCGCACCGAGGACGTGGCCCAGGTCGCCGGCACCATCGTGCGCACGCTCAGCGAGCCGTTCACGCTCAAGAGCATTCCCAACCAGCGCATCCGCGCCTCGGTCGGCATCAGCATCTTCCCCGACGACGGCGGCGACGAAGCGACGCTGATCAAGCACGCCGACATCGCGATGTACGCCGCCAAGGCGGCCGGCAAGGGGCGCTTCCACTTCTACCAGCCCCAGCTGTCGGACACGCTGATCCTGCGCCTGTCGAAAGAAGAAGCCCTGCGCCGCGCCGTCGAGCACGACGAATTCTTCGTGCAGTTCCAGCCGCGCATCGGCGTTGCCAGCGGCCGGCTGACCAGCATGGAGGCGCTGGTGCGCTGGCGGCATCCCGAGCGCGGCATCGTCTATCCGGGCGAGTTCATCGACATCGCCGAAGACACCGGCCTGATCGTCAGGCTGGGCCAGCTGGTGATCGACAAGGCCTGCGCCCAGCTGGCCGCCTGGCGCCAGCAAGGCCTCACGCCCGTGCCGGTGTCGATCAACGTGTCGGCCCACCAGCTGCGCCATGGCGAAGTCAGCAGCTACCTGGCGGACTGCCTGCGCCGCCACGACGTCAGCCCGGCCCTGCTGGAAGTGGAACTGACCGAGACCGCCGTCGTCGATGCCTCGCCCGTGGTGGCGCGCGAACTGCGCGACCTGCGCGCGCTGGGCGTGAAGCTGATGATCGACGACTTCGGCACCGGCCATTCCTCGCTGGCGCAGCTGCAGCGGCTCGACGTCGACGTGCTCAAGGTGGACAAGGCCTTCACCGATGCGTTGTCGGCGGGAAGCGAGGGACGGATCCTGTTCCAGGCCATCGTGTCGATGGCCGATGCGCTCGACATGTGCGTGGTGGCCGAAGGGGTGGAGACCGACGAGCAGTTCCGCCTGCTCGAGGAACTGCATTGCGACGAGGTGCAGGGACACCTGGTGTCGCACGCGGTGGCCGGCGAGGACATGCCGCGGCTGATGCGCCAGGCGTCGCTGCGGCCGCTGGCGGCAAGGCCTGCCTAGCGGGGCGCGCCGAGCGGGGCGCGCCGAGCGGGGCGCGCCGAGCGGAGTGCGCCCGGGCGTCAGCGCTGGCCGTAATGTTCGATGTGGAGCGTCAGCGCGGCCGCCGCATGGTCGGCCAGGGTGGACAGCACGCGCAGGTCTTCCATGTCGAAATGCTTGCCGGGATCATGGGCGACGACCCAGATGGTGCCGAAGAATTCGCCGCGCCGGCGTTGCAGCGGCACGATCAGCGCCTCGCACGGCGCCGGTTCGACACCGTCGAGCCAGGTGAAGTAGCGCGCACAGTCGCGGAACAGCTGGGCCGACTGGCGCTGGAACACATAGCCGCACGGACTGTGGTCGGGCGGCGCAACACTGTTCTGGTAGCGCGCCAGCTCGCCCTCGATCACGATCCAGCGGAAATGGCGCTCGGGGCCGTCGCCGTCGAAGCGGTTGACGCCGGACGAGCCTGCCGCGCACAGCTGCCGCGCCAGGCGGCACAGCGCATGCAGGATCGCATCGGGATCGTCTGCCGCGGCGGCGGCGAACGCCGCCAGCGCGGGAGCATCGACGTCGGGATGGCGCGGCCGCGCGGAGCGGTGCAGAAGCTCGTGGGTGATCACGACTTCATGAAGGCTGGCGGACGGCTGCTTCACGGGCGGGTACGGTTGGCATGGGAAGGCACGGCGTGCCTGGCGGAGCGCATTGTACTCCGCGAGGGCACGTCCCCCGTCGGGCGCGCGCCCGAGGCATGCGCGGGCACAAGGCGCGCATCCGGCCGGCAACAGAATGTCACTGCCGCATGGCGCCCGCGCCGGCCGACGGACGCTGCGTCCCGCCGCGCGCCTCGCCGGCCCTGGCGATGTCGCGCAGGCAATCGCCCAGCCGGCGCAGGTCGACCGGCTTGACGAAATGCTCGGTGAAGCCGGCGTCGCGCGATTGCGCCACGTCGTGCGGCTGGCCGTAGCCGCTGACGGCGATGCAGGCGGTGGCGCGGCAGTCGGGCAATGACCACAACTGCGCGGCCAGCGCATGGCCGGTCATGTCGGGCAGGCCGATGTCGAGAATGCATACTTGCGGCGGCCGTTCGCGCGCGGCCGCCAGCGCCGCCCTGGCGCTGCCGCAGGTGCGCACCCGGTGGCCTTCGAAACCCAGGCATTCGGCCAGCATCTGGGCGGCATCGGCATTGTCGTCCACCACCAGGATGTCGAGGGTATCGGCAGCGCGCGCGGCCTCCTGCGCCGGCGCGGCGGCCGCCTCGCCGGCGGCCCCGGTCAGCGGCAGCGTCACCGTGAAGGTGCTGCCGCGGCCGCGCCCGGTGCTGCTTGCCTTCACCTGCCCGCCATGCAGCTGCACGATGCTGCGCACCAGCGCCAGGCCGATGCCCAGGCCGCCCTGGGCGCGGTCCGGCGTGCGCTCGGCCTGCACGAACAGGTCGAACACATGCGGCAGCAGGTCGGCATCGATGCCGATGCCTTCGTCGACCACGCGGATCTCGGCGTTCCCGTCCACGGTGTCGAGCGCCAGCAGGATGCCGCTGCCCTCGGGAGAATACTTGGCCGCGTTGGTCAGCAGGTTGACCACCACCTGCACCAGCCGCGTGCGGTCGCCGGTCACGCAGGCTTCGCCGGCCTGCTGGCGCAGCGTCAGTACGTGGCGGCGCGCGTCAATCAGCGGGCGTGCCTGCTCGACGGCGGCGGCGATGGTCGCGCGCAGGTCGACCCGGCCGCGCTCCAGTTCGACCAGGCCGCGCGTGACGCGCGAGACATCGAGCAGGTCATCCACCAGTTCCGTCATGTGGCGCACCTGGCGGTCCACCACGTCGATCGCGTGGCCGACGCGTGCCGCCGGCACGCCGGGCAGCTTGAGCAGCTGCGTCGCCGTGGCGATCGGCGCCAGCGGATTGCGCAGCTCGTGGGCCAGCATCGCCAGGAATTCGTCCTTGCGGCGGTTGGCATCCTGCAGCGCCTGCTCGGCCAGCACCTGTTCGTGGATGTCGGTGTTGGTGCCGAGCCATTCCACGATGCGGCCGGCGTCGTCGCGCACCGGCAGGGCGCGCACCAGCATCCAGCGGAATTCGCCGGAATGGTGGCGCACGCGGTGGCGTTCCTCGTGCGGCGTGCCGGCCGCCAGGCTGTGGCCCCAGGAAGCATTGATGCGCGGGATGTCATCCGGATGGAGCACGTCGCGCCAGGCGTCGCCGAGCGTGTTGCCCGGCGTCAGGCCGGTGTAGTCGTACCAGCGCTGGTTGCAGTAGGTGACGCTGCCGTCGGCAGCGGCGGTCCAGACCATCTGCGGCATCGCATCGGTGATGGTGCGGAAGCGCTGCTCGCTCTTTCTCAGGGCCTCGATCGCGTTGACCGTCTCGGACACGTCGACGCTCTGCATGAAGATGCCGCTGACCTGGCCGTGGCGGTCTCGCATCGGCTGGAACACCACGTCCACGTAGAACTGCTGCATGCCGCCGTCGGCGCCGGCGGCACTGACCGGCATGCGCCGGCCGACGAAAGGCTTGCCGGTGCGGTAGACGTCGTCGAGGATGTCGCCGACACCCTGGGCAATGATCTCGGGCACGGCCTCGCGCACCGGCTTGCCGATGACGTCACGGTTGCCGAGGAAACGCTGGTTGATCGCGTTGGAGATCTCGTAGCGGTGATCGGGGCCGGACAGCACCGCGATCGGGCCGGGCGCCTGCTCGAACATCTCGCGCAGGCGCTCGATCTCGTCGCGCCGCGCCTGCGCGGCCAGCACCTCGTGGGTGGTCTCGATGCAAACGCCCAGGAAACCTGCGGCAGCGGGACCGCCGTCGTAGACCGGCGAATAGGACACGGTGAACCAGGTTTTCTCCTCGTAGCCGCGCCGCATCAGCGTGAAGGGCAGGTTCTCGTGGTATACCGGCCGGCCCGCCATGGCCTGGCCGACCAGGCCGGCCAGCTCGTCCCAGGCTTCCGGCGCAAGATCGCGGAACGGCCTGCCGAGCGCGGACGGATGGCGCGCGGCGAGGATCTCGATGAAGGCGTCGTTGTAGAAGTAAATGTGCTGCGGCCCCCAGCCGAGGAACATCGGGAAGCGCGCGGTCAGGAGGGTGCCCAGGGTGGTCTTCAGCGCGGTCGGCCAGCCGGCGGGACGGCCCAGCGGCGTGGACGACCAGTCGTACGCGCGCAGGCGCTCGCCCATTTCGCCGGAGGCTGGCGGCAGGAAGCTGAACTCGTCTGGCTGGTCCGGCATGGGCATTCCTCCGGGAAAACGCTCATTCTAAACCGGCGCCACGGGCATCCCCGCATCCTTGCAGCAGCCGCGCCGGCAAGCCGTCTGCCGCTTGCGCTGGCGCAAATCCGTGCCCGTCAAAGAGGCACGGTCGCTCATGCCGAAGCGGGGTCGCGCCCGGCTTCCCATGCGGGCATGGCGACGATCGGGGCAGCCCCGCCGGCCGGCAACCGCGCCGCATGCCAGTGCGCGAACGCCTCACCGGTCATCGGTTGCGCCAGATGGAATCCCTGGGCCTGGGTACAGCCATTGTCGCGCAGCCACCGCAGCACGTGCTCGCTCTCCACGCCTTCGGCCACCACGTCCAGCGCGAGTTCATTGCCGAGCGCGATGATGGCCGCGGTGACGGTGCGCGTGGCCGCATCGTGGGCGATCGGCGCGATGAAGGACTTGTCGATCTTGACCTTGTCCAGCGGCAGCTGCACCAGGTAGGCCAGGCTCGACATCCCGGTGCCGAAGTCGTCGAGCAGGATCTTGACGCCGCGCGCGCGCAGGCGCGACAGCATCGCGGCGGCGTGTCCGATGTTTTCCATCACGGCGGTCTCGGTGACTTCGATGTGCAGCGCGCCGGCATCGATGCCGTGCTCTTCCAGGACCTGGGCGAAGCGGTCGGCGAAATCGCGGTCGCGGAATTCCACCGCCGAGACATTGACGGCGATCGGCACCGGCGGCAGCCCGCGTTCGATCCATTCCAGGTGCTGGCGCGCCGCCTCGCGCAGCAACCAGCGGCCGATCGGCGTGATCACGCCGGTCGCCTCCGCCACCGGGACGAACTGCTCCGGCGACAGCGGGCTGTCGCGCAGGCGCAGCAGCGCCTCCACGCCGGCCACGGCGCCGGTCCGCACGTCGATCACCGGCTGGTAGTACAGCGCGAAGGCGTTGTCGCCGACCGCCGTCTTGAGCTGCTCTTCCACGCTCGGCGCCGTGCCGCCGCCGCGCGACGCCGGCGGCAGCGCATGGAAGCGCAGCGTGCTGCCGGCGCGCCCGGCCGCACGCATGGCGTTGCGCGCACGGTCGAGCAGCATGCCGATGTCGTCGCCATCGTCGGGAAACATGGCGATGCCGATCACGGCGGCGAGCGCCACTTCGCCGTCGGCGGATGCATAGGGCGCGCACAGGCGCCCGATCGCCTCGCGCGCGATGTCGGCCGCCGCGCCCGCATCCTTCACGTCCTGCAGCAGGATCGCGAACTCCGCCGGCCCCAGCCGGGCCGCCAGGTCCTCGGCGCGCAGGTTGCCTGCGAGGCGCTCGGCCATGCCGGCAAGCACCGTGTCCGGCAGCGGCCCGTCGCGGCAGTCGCCGTGGACCTCGCGGACCGTCAGGCCGACGTGCAGCAGCGCCGCGCACCGGCCGCTGCGGCGATGATGGGCCAGCAACGGGCCGGCGCATTCGCACAGCACCGCACGGTTGGGAAGGCCGGTCTGCAGGTCGCGCGTGGCTCCCTGCTCCGGTCGTTGAGGGATGGGAGCATTCATGTTGCGTGTCGGTAGCGGCGACGCATGCCGGAGAAAATCCTTCTCGAATAGGAAGGACACGCCGCCTTGCCGGTGGTTCCTGCGCTGCCGGCGGCAGTCCCGTACGGCAAGCCGCTTGACGCCACGCTGTCCCGCCTGCATTTGCAGTGCGGCGCGGAAACCTTGAAGGAACGAATCCGTCAATTCTTTATCAACACCGTTGCACCAGCAAATTTTGCGCAGCGGCGCGAATGCCATCCTGCAAGACGGCGCCGCCTCCATTCCCATGATCCAGAGAGGGTGACGACACATGTGTGGCATTGCCGGGGAGATCCGTTTCGACAAGCAGTTCGCCGATGTACGCAGCGTGGCCGACATGACGGAAGACATGTCGCGCCGCGGCCCCGACGGAGAAGGCCTCTTCAGCCTCGGCAACCGCTGCTTCGGTCACCGGCGGCTGTCGATCATGGACCTGACGCAGCGTGCCCACCAGCCCTTCGTCGACAACGAGCTCGGTCTCGGGATCGTATTCAACGGCGCGATCTACAACTATCCCGAATTGCGCGCCGAACTGATCGATGCCGGCTACCGCTTCGCCTCGACCGGCGACACCGAGGTCATCATCAAGGCCTGGCACGCCTGGGGTCCGAAGGCACTGGACCGCTTCTACGGCATGTTCGCCTTCGCGCTGTGGGAGCGCGATTCCGGCATCACGCATTTCGCGCGCGACCGCTTCGGCATCAAGCCGCTCTACCTCACGCGCGACGACAAGCGGCTGCGCTTCGCCTCGTCGCTGCCGGCGCTGCTCAAGGGCGGCGGCGTGGACACCTCCATCGATCCGCAGGCGCTGCACCACTACATGAGCTTCCACGCCGTGGTGCCGGCGCCGCTGACGATCCTGAAAGGCGTGCGCAAGCTCGCACCCGGCAGCCGCATGACGGTACATCCCGACGGCCGCACCGAGGAAGAGACCTGGTGGCGCCTGTCGTTCGAGCGCAGCGCCGAGGACGAGCGGCGCAGCTTCGAGGAATGGAAGGCCATGGTGCTGTCCTCGCTGCGGCTGGCGGTCAAGCGCCGCCTGGTTGCGGACGTGCCGGTCGGCGTGCTGCTGTCGGGCGGCCTCGATTCCAGCCTGATCACGGGCCTGCTGGCCGAAGCGGGCGCGCACGGACTGCGCACCTATTCGATCGGTTTCGATGCGGTCGACAGGGAAGCCGGCGACGAATACGCGTATTCCGACCTGATCGCGAAGCATTACGACACGGTGCACGAGAAGATCCACGTGCCGGCCGACCAGTTGCTGACCGCGCTGCCCGAGGCGATCGATGCGATGTCCGAGCCGATGGTCAGCCACGACTGCGTGGCGTTCTACCTGCTGTCGAAGGCGGTGTCGCGGCACAGCCGCGTGGTGCAGAGCGGCCAGGGCGCCGACGAGGTGTTCGGCGGCTACCACTGGTATCCGCCGCTGTCCGACGTGCGGAAGAGCGCCGACGGCGTGGCCGCCTACCGGCGGGTGTTCTTCGACCGCGACCATGCGGAGATGGCCTCCATCCTCGCGCCGGACCTGGTGACGCAGGACTTCTCGGGCGAGTTCGTCGCCGGCCACTTCGCCCGACCCGGCGCCGACAGCGTGATCGACCAGGCGATGCGCCTGGACACCACCATCATGCTGGTCGACGACCCGGTCAAGCGGGTCGACAACATGACCATGGCCTTCGGCCTGGAGGCGCGCGTGCCCTTCCTCGACCACGAGCTGGTCGAGCTGGCGGCGCGCATCCCGGCGCAGCACAAGATCGCCGAGGGCGGCAAGTACGTGCTCAAGGAAGCGGCGCGCGCCGTCATCCCGGCCGCCGTGATCGACCGGCCCAAGGGCTATTTCCCGGTCCCCGCGCTGAAATACCTGCGCGGCGACTTCCTCGACTACATCCGCGGCATCCTCGATGCGCGGGCCGCGCGCGAACGCGGGCTGTTCCGGCGCGATGCCGTCGAATCGATGCTCGCCGAACCCGACCGCCATCTCACGCCGCTGCGCGGCTCGAAGGTCTGGCAGGTCGCGCTGCTCGAAGCCTGGCTGCAGGCGCACCGCCTATGACAAGACCGGCCCGTGACGGCAACCAACACACCACACCAGGAGTACGTCCATGAGCCATCCCCACACTGAAACCAGCGCGGCAGGCATCGCCGCACCGCCGCCGCACGTGCTGGCCGGCGCGCAGACCGAGGCCGGCGACGACGCGCCCACCATGCAGCCCAACGCGATCTTCGAGGTCGGCTGGGGCCGGCTGCTGTACGGTCCGTCCTTCCGTTCGCCGCGCGAGCTGGCCGAGGCGATCCAGCAGGAAGCGCCCGGCAAGCGCGACATCGCGCTGCACGTGGCCGATCCGCAGCTGGTACTGGCCGAATCGCCCGCCAACATCTTCCTCGACCCGTCGCTGCTGTTCCGCAAGCCGCTGGACCCGGACGAGGCGCTGGAAGACACCGCGCCCGGCCTCATCATCCGCCCCCTGGTGACGCGCGCGGACATCGCGGCGATCAACCGGCTGTATGCGATGCGCAACATGGTCACCCATGACACCGCCATCGTCTGGAGCCAGCGCGCGTCCGAGGCGGTGACCTATCTCGTCGCGGAAGACGAGCGCACCGGCGAGATCGTCGGCTCCATCATGGGCATCGACCATGCGGCCGCCTTCGGCTGCCCGGAGCGCGGCGCTTCCTTCTGGTGCCTGGTGGTCGATCCGCAATCGTCGCTGACGCGCACCGGCCAGTCGCTGGTGAACTATCTGACCAGGCAATATGCGAAGCGCGGGCTGCGTTACCTGGAACTGTCGGTGCTGCACAACAACGACACCGCGATCGGCCTGTACCGCAAGCTCGGCTTCGAGCATGAGACCGGCTTCGTGGTCAAGACCAAGAATGCGATCAACGAACGCCTGTTCTCGGATACCACCGATATCGCCAGCCTCAACCCGTACGCGCGTATCATCATCGACGAAGCGCGCCGGCGCGGCATCAGCGTCGAGGTGCTGGATCCGGTGGCCGCCATCTTCAAGCTGCGCCATGCCGGCCACGAGATCGTCTGCCGCGAGTCGCTCACCGAGCTGACCGGCGCGGTGGCGATGACCTGGTGCCAGGACAAGGTGCTGACCTCGCGCCGGCTGGCGTCGGTCGGCCTGCGCGTGCCGCGCCAGATCACGGCGGGCGACCCGGCCGCCGACAACGCCTTCCTGCAGGAGCACGGGGCGGTGGTGGTCAAGCCGGCGCTGGGCGAACAGGGCAAGGGCATCAGCATGGACGTGCGCACGCCGGAGCACCTGGCCGAGGCCATCGAACGCGCGAAGAAGGAAGGGGGCCATGTCGTCATCGAGGAATTGTGCGAAGGGCAGGACCTGCGCATCGTCTGCATCGGCTACAAGGTGGTGGCCGCCGCGATCCGGCGGCCGGCCCAGGTGGTGGGCGACGGCAGCAGCACGATCGCCAGGCTGATCGAGCAGCAGAGCGCGCGGCGGGCGGCGGCCACCGGCGGCGAGAGCAGGATCCCGGTGGACGCGGAGACCGAGCGCTGCCTGGCCGGCTTCGGACTGACGATGGAATCGGTGCCCGAGGCGGGCCGCGTGGTGCAGGTGCGCAAGACCGCCAACCTGCACACCGGCGGCACCATCCACGATGTCACGGCGGAGCTGTCGCCGGTGCTGCGCGACGCGGCCGAGACGGCGGCGCGTGCGCTGCGCATCCCGGTGGTCGGACTGGATTTCCTGGTGCCGTCGCCGGACAGCGACACCTACGTGATCATCGAAGCGAACGAGCGTCCCGGCCTCGCCAACCACGAGCCGCAGCCGACGGCACAGCGCTTCATCGACCTGCTGTTCCCGTACACCGCATGAGCGAGGCGAAGAGGCTGGAGATCGACGAGGCCTACCTCGTCCGGACGCTGCTGGAGCTGCTGGCGATACCCAGCCCGTCGGGCTTCACCGACGAGGTGGTGCACTATGCCGGCGGCAAGCTCGAGACGCTCGGCGTGTCGTACGAACTGACGCGGCGCGGCACCATGCGCGCGGTCATCAAGCGCAACCTGCCGGAGCGGCGCAAGCACCCGGTCGCCTGCGCCATCGTCAGCCATCTAGACACGCTCGGCGCCATCGTGCGCGCGATCAAGCCGAACGGCCGGCTGGCGCTGATGCCGGTCGGCACCTGGTCGAGCCGCTGGGCCGAGGGCGGCCGCGTGTCGCTGTTCTGCGAGGACGGCCGCCGCTTCCGCGGCACGGTGCTGCCGCTGCTGGCCTCCGGCCATGTCTACAACGAGGCGATCGACAGCCAGCCGGTCAACTGGGAACAGCTGGAGCTGCGCATCGATGCGCCGGTCGAGAGCGCGACCGACACGGCGGCGCTCGGCATCCACGTCGGCGATTTCGTCGCCTTCGATCCGAGCCCGGAGATTCTCGGGAACGGCTACATCGTCTCCCGCCATCTCGACGACAAGGCCGGCGTGGCGGCGGTGCTGGCGGCCGCCAAGGCGGTGATCGATGCAGGCGTGACGGTGCCGATGGATTGCCACCTGGTATTCACGGTGTCCGAGGAGGTGGGTTCGGGTGCGCGCGCGGTGATCGAAAGCGATGTCAGCGAAGTGATCGGCATCGACATCGGGCCGGTGGCCGAGGGCCAGGGCGCGCGCGAGAGCGGCGTGACGATTCCGCTGATGGATTCGGCCGGTCCGCACGACTACCACCTGACGCGGCGGCTGCTGGCGCTGTGCGCTGCGCACGGCATCCCGGCGCATCGCGATGTCTTCCGCTTCTACCACTCCGACGCCAGCGCGGCGGTCAGCGCGGGGCATGACGTGCGCACCGCGCTGCTGTGCTTCGGCGCGGACGCGTCGCATGGCTATGAACGCACCCACCTGTCGGTGCTGCTGCACCTGGCGCAGGTGATCGCGCTGTACATGCAGTCGGGTCCGACGCTGGCCGAGGACCGCCAGCGGCGGCTGCAATCGGTGGAACCGTTCTCGCACCAGATCGATGGAGGCATCGACCTGGCCTGATGCGCCGGGGCGAGGACGCGCTCCATGGTGTCTTCCTTCGGGTGGGGACGCCCGGCGCACGCAAAAAAGGCCGGCGGGCAACGCCCGTCGGCCAATCCACGACCAACAGAAAGAATCCGGACATGTGCGCGCCAGACCGGATGCGGGCAAACACCCGTTCAGCGCTTCGACATCTTCGCGCCGGTATACAGGGTGTACAGCGCCGACAGGCCCACCGACACGTAGATCGCGCGGGAGATCGTGCTCATCTCGCCGAACAGGGTCGCCACCAGGTCGAGTTCCATCAGCCCGACCAGGCCCCAGTTGATGCCGCCGATCGCCAGCAGCAGCATGGCGATCCAGTCCATTGCGCCCATGCGGGCACGGCTGCCGCTGCGCGCCGTGCTGTCCGACCGACGATCCGGCAGATGCCGGCGTTCATGGGAATGGCCTTGCGCAGTTGCCATGATGATCTCCTTGGAAAATCAAAAGCCGCCGCGATGCCCTGCCGCCATGCAGAAATCATCCCGGCCCTCATGTAATGACCTGGACAGAAATCCATCGTGGAGGTTCGCCGGGATGACAGGAATGTGCCCGGCAGGCGGGCAGGAGGCAAGGCCGGCGCATGCGCCGGCCATGGTCGCGCGGAGGCGAATCGTCAGTCGCGCGCCTGCGGCAGCATGGTCGCGGCCAGCTCGGAACGTGCCCGGAACTTGCCCAGGCCCTCCTGGTACATCACGGCGCCGATGTGGGTGAATTCGTCGAAGCAGGCCGGCGGCAGCGCCGCACGGCAATCGGCCAGCAGCTGGGCCAGCCGCAGGATGATGTCGGCCTGGCTCGGCTCGATCTCGCCGAGCGCGGCGGCCCGTTCGCGGAACATGTCCAGCACGTCATGTTGGGTCATTGCGGTCTCCGGGCAAACGGCCAGTATAGGCGGCGCATGCCCTGCAGGCAGCCGCATGCGCCAAAGCTTGCGCAGGATCGAAGCCGGTGCGCCGGCGCAGGGCGTTCAGCGGCGGCGCGCGCCGCGCGCGACCACCGGGCCGCGCTTGTCGAGATGGCGGAAGGTGATGCGGCCCTTGCTGAAGTCGTAGGGCGACATTTCCACCGACACCTTGTCGCCGGCCAGGATGCGGATGTGGTGCTGGCGCATCTTGCCCGAGGTATAGGCGATCAGCTGGTGGCCATTCTCGAGGCCGACGCGGAAGCGGGAATCGGGGAGGACTTCGGTGACGAGTCCGGTCATTTCAAGCAGGTCTTCTTTGGCCATGGGCAATCCAGTCCGTTGGTGAGGAAACGCGTCGCACCGGCCGCGCGCGGGCGCGGGCGCGCCGGCAGGCGCTGTGTCGATGAGTGAGGGATTCGGAGCCTCGTCCGCCGTGACGGCGGCAAGGTGCGGATGCGGCATCGCGCGGGCAGGCGGGCCCGGTACCGCGGAACGATGAATGGGGCAGGCATCATGCGGCAACCGCCGCGTGCGCCCTGCCTTCAAAAGGATGAAGCCGGCGCCATGCGCCAGCCCTGGCCTGGCGGAAATTCCGCCATCGGACCGGCCGACTATAGCACGGATGCGCTACAGTCCGTCCGGAGCGGCAACGGCGTCAGTGGAAGCTGCGCTCCTCCAGCTGCAGCGGCGAGCCCTTCACGCGGGCGGCCACCATGCGGCGCGCCACGCCGCGGATCTTCGCTTCGTTGGCATTGAAGATCTCGAGCAGGCTGTGCTGGCCGTTCTGCTTGCGCGCCAGCGCGGAGAGCGCTTCGGCCGAGATGATGCACTCGTGCTGCGTGAATTCCGTCGTGATGATGGTGAATGCCACGCCGCCGTCGACCAGGACGGCAGGTTGTTGGGTGTGAGTCATGTCGATCTCCTGAACTGAAATAAGTGGCATGCGCGCGCGAACGCGCTGTCATGCACGGTGCGCGCATTTGCGTCCGAAGGCAAGCGCAGCGCGCAAGAACGTCGTGATCGGCAGCGGAAGGCAAGCGCACACATGGCCGGCGCACCGCCTGCGGGCGAACTCCGGGGGCGCGGATTCCGGCCGCGCGGCACGCCGGCGGCAGGGAAGGGAATCCCCGCAGCGGCATCGCATGCGATGCGCGGGGATGAACGCATGCAGGTTGGACGCCAGCGGCCCGCCGTCGTTCCGCTTCGGCATGCCATTCCGGCCACGAACCGAGGTTTCCCTCCAATCGGCGAGATTACGCAGAAATCGTTAGGCGATCCGGCTCCGGCCATGTATAGTGCGTCCAGCACTTGCCGAAAGTCGTCTCATTGTAGGTCCCTTCTTTCCCGTCTTGCCCGCTCATCGAGCAATTCCTGTCTGAATCCCCGCGGTGTCACCCACCCAGGCCTCGAGTGCTTCCCGGACCATCGTCCTCATTACCTCATTTATTTCAGAAAGAATTGCTCATGACCACGCAAACCGGCATCGTCAAATGGTTCAACGACTCCAAGGGCTTCGGCTTCATCACTCCTGACAACGGCGGCAAGGACCTGTTCGCGCACTTCAGCGACATCCAGTCGACCGGCTTCAAGAGCCTGGCCGAAAACCAGCGCGTCTCGTTCGAGCTGGCCACCGGCCCGAAGGGCGACAAGGCAGCAAACATCCGCCCGGTCTAAGGACCGCGCACACGGCGGCAGCGTCCGCCGGCAATCAATTCAAGGCATGACAGCGTCGGCGCCCGAGGGCACCGGCGCGATGCGCGCGCCATCGGCGCGCCGGCAGGCACCACGCAGATAGCATGGGCAGGCCGGCGGCAGCAGGGGCACCATGCAGATAGCATGGGCGTCTGCGATGCGCGTGCAGCCTGAATGCAGAAAGCCCGGTTCGTCCGGGCTTTTTTTCGTCCCGACTGCGCCCCCGCGGCGCCGGCGAAGCCACGGTCCCGTCGTGGCGATGCCGCGACAAGGGCCGCGCACGGCGACGTCGCCATGGCCGGCCATAGTTTCCTGCCAACAATTCCGGTTAGACTACGCAAGATGTGTGCAGGGCAAGGCCATTTCCGACCGCCTGCCCCGGCACCGCGGAGCACGGCGTGGAAAGACTCGACATCGGTGTGTACCTGCTGCTGGCCGGCCTGGTCGGCGGGGTGAGTCTCGCCTTCCTGCTGACCATCGTGCGGCTGTACTATCCGCGCTCGATCGGCGGCGTCTCGGAATGGACCGGCGCCTGCATCCTGTTCGGCTCGGCCTCGGTACTGTTCTCCGGCATCCTGCCGCTGCCCGACGGGCCGATGCTGCTGCTCGGCCACGTGGTGTTCGTCGGCGGTCTGGCGCTGGTGCACACCAGCCTGCGGCGCTTCGCCCAGCTGCGCTCGCTGCACCGCCAGACCGCGATTCGCCTGGCCCTGGTGTTCGCCATCCTGGCCGTGTTCACCTTCCTCACCGACCAGTACCGCATGCGCGTGGTGGTCACCATGATCGCCACCACGCTGCTGGCGCTGGCGTCGATCCGCGCCATCCTGCACATGCGCAACCGCGGCGCACCGGAATATTTCACCATCGGCGTGTTCGTCGCGATGATCGCGCTGTTCCTGTTCCGCATCGTGCTGGTGGCAGCCGGCATCGACGCCGCACCGATGCACCGCGGCGCCACCTGGGGCCAGAAGGCCTACTTCATCGGCGCCAGCCTCGGGCTGATCTGCATGATGTTCGGCTACATGCTGATCGTCAGCAAGCGCCTGCGCGACACCCTCATCCATGCCTCGGTCTACCACGAACTCGACGTGCGTCAGCGCGAGGAACGCTGGGCGCTGGGCGAGGACTTGCGTATCGCGGTGGATGCCGGCCAGCTCGAGCTGTACTACCAGCCGCGCGTCGATGTCTCCACGGGCCGCGTGGTGTGCGTGGAAGCCCTGCTGCGCTGGCACCATCCGGCGCGCGGCTTCGTGGCGCCGGACCGCTTCATCGGCATCGCCGAGGAGACCGGCTCGATCGACGGCATCGGCCGCTGGGTGCTCGACGAGGGCATGTCCTGCGCGATGGCGCTGCAGGCGATCGCGCCCGGCATGCGCGTGTCGATCAACGTCAGCCCGCGCCAGGTGGCGTCCGACGATTTCGCCGACGTGGTGCGCGACGCGCTGGCGCGCTCGGGCGCGTCGCCCGACTGGATCGAGCTGGAGCTGACCGAGAGCATCCTGATCGAGGACGCCGGCCATGCCGAATCGGTGCTGCGCGAGCTGCGCCGCATCGGCGTGCATCTGTCGCTCGACGATTTCGGCACCGGGTATTCGTCGCTGTCGCATCTCAAGCGACTGCCGGTGTCGTGCGTGAAGATCGACCGCAGCTTCATCGGCGACATCCCCGCCCACGAGGATGCCTGCACCATCGCCCGCGCCATCATCGGCATGGGCCGCGCGCTCAACCTCAAGGTGGTGGCCGAGGGCGTCGAGACGCCCGAGCAGCTGGCCTTCCTGCATGCGGCCGGCTGCGAGGAATACCAGGGCTTCCTCTATGCCCGCCCGCTGCCGCGCGGCAAGCTGTTCGAACTGCTGCGCCATCCGCCGGCGCTGCACGACGGCGCGCGCGAGGGCTTGCCCGCCGCGCACGCCGCTTCCCGCTGACTCCTCATCCCCCGGCATCCGGCAGGAACCACGCCAGCGCCGCGCGCGCCAGTTCCGGCGGCACCACGTGCGGTCCGTCGAATTCCCGGTAATCGACCAGGTAGCCCGCTTCGCGCAGGTTGGGCACGATGCGGCGGCTGCAGGCCTCGATCGGCAGGACGTCGTCGCGCCTGCCATGACGGATGAAGAGGCGCGGTTCGCCGCGCCGGTCCATCGGGGCGACGAAGCCGGGCGAGAAGGCGATCACATGACGGAACAGGTCGCCGTTGGCCAGGCCCAGCGACAGCGCATACGAGGCGCCGTCCGAGAACCCGCCGATGGCGATGCGCGCCGGATCGACGGCGTATTGCCGGAACACCAGCGCCAGGGCGCGGTCGATGGTGGCCAGGTCGGCGCCGTAGGCGCCTTCGGCGATCACGTCCCAGGTCTGCGCGCGCGAGGCCGGCGCCAGCACGATCATGCCGGCATCGTCGGCCAGCCGCTCCATCAGTCCGAGTCCGTGTTCCGCATGCCCGCCGGCGCCGTGCAGCATCAGCGCCAGCGGCGCCGGCCGGCTCGGCTTCACGCTGGCCGGCACGTAGAGGTGGCTGTCGCGCTTGCTGCCGAATCCGAGCGCATGGCGCCCCGGTCCGCCGCCGAACGCCGCGGCGAGCGGGCGCGAATGCAGGTGTCCGAGGGTTCCCATGGCGTCTCCGGTGACAGGGCACCTCGGGAAGTCAGCGGCATGGCGCGGAAGTTCCCGGCGGAGGGCATGCGGCATCTTCGCCGCCGGCCCCGGGACGGCAGGCACGACACCGGGATCGACCAGCACCGTGCGCGCATGGCGGCGCGGCAAGACGGAGGACCGCCCGGTGCGGATCGACGCGCTGGAGCGCGAGGTAACGTCCCGCAGGCGTGGCGGACCACTGCTCCGGCACATGCTTTGCAGCGGAACAAGAACGGCGCCGCGCGTTCTGATGACATACGGGCGCAGGCACTTCTCTTCCCACACGCCATGACAGCACATGTTTCGTCGATGAAAGACTGCGTCCGCGGCATGGCGGGATCGCTCTACGATACCGTGTTCCGCAGCTCGCCGATCGGCAGCTACCTGCTGTCGCCGTCCGCCGACCCGGTGATCCTCGACGTCAACGACGCCTTCCTGGCCGCGGCTTCGCGCACCCGCGAGGAACTGGTCGGCGCCCGGCTGTTCGAGGCCTTCGGCAGCGATCCGGACGATCCGTCGGACACCGCCGTGGATGCGCTGCGCGCCTCGATCGTGCAGGCCATCGACACCGGCGCGCCGGCGCAGCTGCCGGCGCAGCGCTATCCGATCCCGGTCCGCGCGGCCGACGGCAGCATCGTGTTCGAGGAGCGCTTCTGGAATGCCGTCAACACGCCGATCTACGACGAAGACGGCAGGCTGGCCTGCGTGCTGCATCACACCGTCGACGTGACGCGCCAGCTGCGCGCCGAGGAGCAGCTGCGCGAGAGCGCGCAGCGACTGCGCCTGGCCACCGACGCGGCCAAGCTCGGCATCTGGGTATGGGACATCGCGGCCGGCACCAGCATCTGGGAGAACGAAAGGCTGTACGAGATGTTCGGCGTGCCGGCGCGGACCGGTGCCATCGATACGGACCGCTTCGTGCGCGACTTCATCCATCCCGGCGACCTCGACCGCTACCGCCAGGCCATCGAGCACACGCTGGCGAGCGGCGAACGCTTCCACTTCATCGGCCGCTTCATCCGCCAGCCCGACGGCGCACTGCGCTGGTTCGAGATGACCGGCCTCTTGCATCGCGCCGCCGACGGCAGCCCGTCGCGCATCATCGGCACGGCGGCCGACGTCACCGACCGCCGCGAAGCGGAAGAAGCGGTGCGCCACGCCTCGCTGCACGATCCGCTGACCGGACTGCCGAACCGCGCGATGCTGTTCGAGTACGCCAACCGGCTGCTGCCGCACAACCGCCGCACCGGCCAGCGCGCGGCGGTGCTGTTCATCGACCTCGACCGCTTCAAGCCGATCAACGACACCCACGGCCACGAGATCGGCGACATCGTGCTGCGCCAGGTGGCGGCGCGCCTGTCCTGCTGCCTGCGCGCGGAAGACATCGTGATCCGCCTGGGCGGCGACGAGTTCGTGATCCTGCTGGAAGACATTCCCGATGCGGCGACCGCCGTCGAGGTGACCCGCCTGATCGTCGACCGCATCAACGCGCCCTACACCGTCGGCGAGCTGACGCTGTCGCTGTCGACCTCGATCGGCATCGCCATGTACCCCGACGACGGCGAGGACATCGACACGCTCATCAGCCATGCCGACATGGCGATGTACCAGGCAAAGCAGGCCGGGCGCGACAACTGGCAGTTCTATTCCGCGGCATGCTCGGCCTCGACGCGCATGCAGCTGATGATCGAGGAGCGGCTGCAGAGCGTGCTGCGCGCCGGCGGCTTCCGGCTGTACTACCAGCCGGTGTTCGACGTCGCCAGCGGCCGCGTGGTGAGCGCGGAAGCGCTGCTGCGCTGGCCGCACGGCGAGATCGGCCCCGACCGCTTCGTGCCAGTGGCCGAGGCCAGCGGCATGATCAATCCGATCGGCCGCTGGCTGCTGCAGGAGGCGGCGCGCCAGCACAAGCGCTGGCGAGAGAAAGGACTGCCGGCGATCCCGATTTCGGTCAACGTGTCGGCGGTGGAATTCCGCAACCCGCATTTCGCCGGCGGCTTCGAGCGCACCATGGCAGACCAAGGCGTCGGCGCCGACGCGCTGCAGATCGAAGTCACCGAGACGGCCGTCATGTCCGACGTGCGCCATGCGATCGAGGTGCTGGCGCGCCTGCGCGGGCTCGGCGTGAAGATCCTGCTCGACGACTTCGGCACCGGCCAGTCCAGCCTGGCCTACCTCGCACGCCTGCCGCTGGACAAGGTGAAGATCGACAAGTCCTTCGTGGCGCCGCTCGACGGCGACGTGGCGGGGCGCGCCATCATCAATGCCATGATCGCGCTGGGCAACACGCTGGAGCTGGAAGTGGTCGCCGAGGGCGTCGAGACGCAGAGCGTGCTCGATTACGTCCGCCACCATGGCTGCCGCCAGGTGCAGGGCTTCCACGTCGGCCGGCCGATGCCGGGCGACGCGTTCGAAGCATGGTTCCGCAGGCAGGCAGGCGCCGCCGGCGCACACTGACGTCCGGTCCGCCGGCCGCATCCGTCCCGCCGCATCCGTCCCGCCTCATTCGGCACACGATTCGCGGAAGCGCCGGATCGCCGCCGCCACCATGCCCTCGGTGCTGCCGGCGCTGGCGTATTCCCCGCGCAGGAAGCTCGCATCGCTGCCGGCATGGGCCGCGCGGTAGAGGTCGTCGAGCGCGCGCAGCGCGCCGAAGCGCACCGCATAGGGCTCGACCCGGCGCAACGTGGTCAGGATGTCCTCGCGGATCGACAGGCTGTCGTGACTCTGCGGATGCACCAGCGTGCCGTCCAGGCCGAAGCGGCAGGCCTGGAAGCGGTTGTAGTTGTAGACCAGGTAATCGTCCTCGCGCGGCATCGGCTCGCCGCGTTCCAGCAGCCAGGCGCACAGCGCCTGCAGGTAGCACGCCAGCGCCGCGGCGCGCTCGACCGTCAGCGGCGTATCGCACACGCGCAGCTCGATGGTGCCGTACTCCGGCTTGGGGCGGATGTCCCAGTAGAAGTCCTTCATGCTCTTGACGATGCCGGTCCTCTCCATGCGCGCGAAGTAGTCATGCTCGAAATCCTCCCAGCGCAACAGGAAGGGTGCGCGTCCCGACAGCGGGAAGGCGAACACGGAATTGAGGCGCGCGGAATTGAACAGCGTATCGCTGCCCTGGAAGAACGGCGACGAGGCCGACAGCGCGATGAAATGCGGCACGTAGCGGTTCAGCGCATGCAGCAGGAACAGCGCGTCGTCGCCGCTGCCGACGCCGACGTGCACATGCTGGCCGAACACGGTGAACTGCTTGGCGAGATAGCCGTACAGCGTCGATACCTCGCGAAAGCGCGGCTTGGAAAAGATGCGCCGCTCCGACCAGCGCTGGAACGGATGGGTGCCGCCGCCGCAGACGCCGACGTTGAGCATGTCGCCGGCACGCACCAGCAGGTCGCGGATCTCGCGCAGCTGGGCCACCAGGCCGTCGTAGCCGGTGTGGATGCCGGTGTTGATCTCGATCATGCTCTCGGTGATCTCGGGCGTGACATTGCCGGGAAAGGGCTTGCGCCGCAAGAGGTCGAGCATGTCGGGACTGGCCGCGACCAGGTCGAAGTCGGACAGGCTGACCAGCTGCAGTTCGAGCTCGACGCCGAGCGTCAGCGGGTCCGAGCGGGTGAAGGATTCGAGCGGCATGGTCAGGCCTCCTTTACGTCGCCGGATGCGGGCGCCTCGCGCGCCCAGCGCAGCGCCCATTGCGTGACCACCGGTCCGATCACTTCCAGCAGGAAGGCCATCGCCGCCAGCGGCGCCAGCGTGTCGACCAGGTCGATGCCGAGCCGGCGTGTCTGCTCCGACAGCAGGATCACGAAGGCCGAGATCGGCGTCATGGCCAGCCCGGTCAGCACGCCCTTCTTCCACGACACGCCGGACACGCGCGCGAACAGGCCGGTGCCCACCACCTTGGCGGCCAGGCGCGTGCCGATGATCGCCAGCGCCAGCACCAGGCCCTCGTGCACCCGGGCCCAGTCGAGCGTGGTGGCGATGTAGAAGAACAGCACCACCGTCAGCAGGTCGCCCATGACGCCGAAATTGCGCTGCGCCTGCGACAGCGCCACCCGGCGGTGGCGCGCGACGATGCCGAAGGTCAGCGTGGCCAGGAGCGGCGAGAATTTCAGCCCATGGGTCAGCGCCACCAGCACGATCACCACGAAGGCGAAGGCCAGCGTCGCGTCGCGCGACAGCGTGCCGAGCCGGCGCAGCAGGCCGGGCACGGCGATGCCGAGCGCGGCGCCGAGGGCGGCGGACACGCCGAGCACGGCGGCGCTGCTCCACAGCGCATCGAGGAGGCGCCCCGAGGTCTGGAACACGCCGACGCCGACGATCGCCTTGAAGGCCAGCAGCGCCAGCACGCAGTTGAGCGCCGACAGGTGCAGCACGCGCTCGGTCACCTGGCCGGAACTGCGCTGCTCGTTCACCACGCGCAGGATGCCGGCCGGCGAGGCCGACATCGACAGCGCCGCCAGCAGCAGCGAGGGCAACGGCGCCGTGCCGAACCATGCGGCGACGTGATACACCGCGACGAAGGTCAGGCCGGCCTCGGCGACGCTGGTGACGGCGATCCATGGATTGCTCCGCAGCCAGCGCAGGTTGATGCGGTAGCCGAGCTCGAACAGGATCAGGCCGAAGCCGAGGTTGGCCAGCAGCATGAAGGTATCGGCGCCTTCGCCGGGCAACGCGCCCGACGCCAGGTTGCCGAACAGGAAACCGGCGAGACCGTAGAGCGCGATGCGCGGCAGGCCGGTGAGACGGTAGCCGAATTCGCCGAACACCCAGGCAAGGGCGATGGCGACGGGCCACGCGAGCTGGTACGAGACCGGGAGCAGCTCGGACATGATTCCTCCTCTCGAATCGGGTTCCGGCGCCTTGTGGTGTGATGGATTGGCGATCGGAACGAGGACCGGCGGGCGGTCGGGGAAAAACAGGCAAAAAGAAGGCCTCCGGCCCGACGGCGGGAGGCCCAATCAGGGCGGATTGCGGTCACTTCCCTGGCTGATCGTCACTCGGCGGGCCCTGCGGCATCCATCGGCTTCCGACGATGGGCGCTTGCGGAGAACGCGTTGCACGAACGGATAATGGACGACCAACATTAGGCGAATCTTAAGCAGCCCCCGGATCGGCCGCGGTATTGAGCAAGATCAGATCCCATGCGCGCTGCCGAAACGCGCGCTGCGGCAGCACCGCAGGCCCGCCGCGCCGGCGCGCGCCAACGGGGAACCTTTCCCCGCTTGCGGATTGTCATAACTGCACGGCCATGAACCACCGAGGAGCAGCCATGCACCCCATGTCTTCGATTTCCCCCAACATGCAGCAATGCATCGATGCCTGCCTGGACTGCTATCGCAGCTGCATGGAGACGGCGATGAACCATTGCCTGGAGATGGGCGGACGCCATGTCGACCCCGACCATTTCCGCCTGATGACGAACTGTGCGGACATCTGCCGCACCAGCGCCGAGTTCATGATGAGCGCATCGCCGATGCATGCCCAGGTCTGCGCGGCCTGCGCGGTCGTCTGCGATGCCTGCGCGCAGAGCTGCGAGCAGATCGGCGGGATGGACGACTGCGCGCAGGCCTGCCGCGACTGCGCGCAGCTGTGCCACCAGATGTCCGGCGGCGGCATGGACATGGGCATGGGCAGCCAGCAGCAACAGCAGCCCGGCTCGTGGACCGGCAACCTGCTGGGCTGATCGCCGCAGCGGCACCGCGCAGGCAAGGAGCGACGCCATGGCGGACAGGCTGACCGAACACGCGCTGCGCGGCCTCGAGCGCGAGGTCGTGCACGCGATCGACACCAGCGAGCGCGGCGCGGCGGCGCGCGCGCTGGCCGACATGGCCGGCACGGCGCACATCCGCGCCATCGCCGCAGGCGACGAGGAAGCGGAGCCCGGCCGGATCCGCTTCCATACCTTCGTCGAGCTGGCCGACGACAACGCCCACCAGTACGAAGCGGAGATCGCCGGCGAGCTGCGCCGCGCCGAGGGTACGCAGGCCTGGATGCTGGGCGACTTGCGCGTGCTCGACGCGGGGCCGCTGCCCAAGGGCGGCTGAGCGCACGCCCGCGCGGCGCATGACTTGCCCTGCCGCGCGCCGCGCCGGGGCAATCTCGCGCGACCACGGAACCACACGCTAAGATATGGCCATCGTCTTCCCGACACGCCTTGCGGACCCTGCGATGAACCCGACCCAGCTGGACGACCTGCGCCGCGCCGTGCGCCTGCTCGAACGCCCGAGCCTGGGCGCCAGGATCGCCAGTTACGTCGGCACGCCGGTCGAGCGCGCGATCGACATGCTGCCGGCGAAGGCCAGGGAAACCATCGGCAACGCGACCCACAAGGCGATCCGTGCGGCGCTGCGGGTGGCGATCAAGTCGCTGCGCCAGGACGGCAGCACACCGCGCGCGTCATCCGACTGGCGCCACATGATCGCCGCGGCCGCCGCCGGAGCCGGCGGCGGTGCCTTCGGCCTGCCGGCGCTCGCCATCGAGCTGCCGGTCTCCACCACCATCATCATGCGCTCGATCGCCGACGTGGCGCGCAGCGAGGGCGCCGACCTCGACGACGTGCAGACCCAGCTCGAATGCGTGCAGGTGCTGGCCATGGGCGGCGCGGCGCGCAGCGACGACGCCAGCGAGATCGGTTACTTCCTGGCGCGCGACGCCTTCGCGCGCGCGATCGGCGCGGCCACCGCCCACATCGCGAAGAAGGGCTTCGACCTGCACGGTGCGCCGGTGCTGGTCAAGCTGATCGTCAAGATCGCCGAGCGCTACTCGATCGCGGTGACGCAGAAGGCGGCCGCGCAGCTGCTGCCGGTGGCCGGCGCGATCGGCGGCGCGGCGATCAACACCATCTTCATCGACCATTTCCAGGACGTGGCGCGCGGCCACTTCATCGTGCGCCGGCTGGAGCGCGAACTGGGCGCCGACACGGTGCGGGCGCGCTACCTCGCCCTGGCGCAGTCGCTGCAGGACGAGTCGCGCGCGTCGCGCCCGGCATGAGCGCCTGTCCGGAATCCTTCCGGCAAATGCGCTCGGTCTAGCGGGCGTTCTGCTGCCGGCACAGGCGGTCCGGCCCCTGGCAGCTGTCCTGGCGCGATGCCTTGCCGCGCGCCGGCGCACGCGGCGCTGCCGGCTTGACCAGCACGTCGCCGGCGATGCCGGCATCGCTGTCGCCCTGCGTTGCGCCGTCGCCCGAGGAACGCGGCGTGAAGGCGCGGTTGTCAGGATGGTTCGGCAAGGGCGCTTCGTGCAGCGAGCCCGGGTCCATCTGCGCCGGGGCGGGACGGGTCATGCCGGGATCGGTGACCGGCGGCATGATGATGGCGCCGGCGGACACCGGCTCCTTCGGCATGCCGTCGGCGGCGCTCTGCGCGTCGGCATGGACGGGAATGGCCAGCGCCAGGCCGGCCAGGAAAATTGGCGTGAGGTTCATGATGCGCTCCCGACGGGTTGCGCATTGCGGAAGTCGGCCCGGTACGGTTGCGGCTGGCGCAATACGAGGCGTCCGGATTTCCCGGCGGCGTCCTGCTGCGGCGCGGACAGTCCGTCGGCGGTGCCGCGCTGCCGTGGCGGCGGAAGAAACGGGAAACCCGCGGCTGGAACCGGTTGGACAGCGACCGCCGGGCAGCGGTTCTGGCGCCGGCGGCAACGACGCGCCGGTTCAGCGCGCCCCGCAGCACATCGCCGCGCGCGCATGGCAATCGGCGCGGCGCACGCGGCACGTGCCTAATGCACTGCGCGCGCGGCCTGCGCCAGCATCAGCAGGTCCTCTGCATCGATGACGTCGTCGTCCGTCACGGGCTTTTCGGCGAAAGCATGGGCGACGCGCAGCAGCGCCGCCCGGTGTGCGGTATCGAGCTTGCCGAAGACGGCGAGCAATTCGATTTCCTGTCCCGCATCAGGAAAGTCGTTGATCAGCGAACCCATGTCTGTGCTCCGGTTGCTCCACGCGATGCGAAATGCGCCCCGCTCGTCGGCGCGGCTTGCTTGTGGGGTCGTGCGGCGGATGGATGCGCGGCAGGACTGTGCGGGCCAGTATAGGCGGCGGCTGCCCCGGCAAACCTTGATGCGAGTCAAAAATCGCCGTGCGGAAACGGCATCCCCGGAGCGCCTGCTGCCTGCGCGGGCGGCATGCCTGCCGTCTATGTGGAAGACGGTCCCTCCGTCATGTCGCGACCGATGCAGTACACCAGGCTACCGGCGCTCGGGATGCTGCTGCTCCATTCGATCACCCGGTACTGGCCGTCGATGCCGCGGCAGCGTGTCTTGCATCGCCCCTGGCCGTCGCCGCGGAAGGCATCCCGTATCCGCATGGTGACGGCGGTGCGGTCGTCCGGATGCACGAAATGGAGAAACGGATGACGCTTCGTCTCTTCGACGGACCAGCCCAGCAACCTGGTCCAGGCGGCATTGAGCTTCAGGATGCGACCGTCGGATGCCAGCACGCCGACAATGTCCGCGCTCAGCTTGAAGAAGGCGTCGCGCTCCGCCTCGACGCGCTTGCGCGCCGAGATGTCGTTGACGTGGGCGATGAAACACTGCGGCCGGCCGTCGTAACGGCGGATCAGCGACGTCGAAACCTCCACCCAGACGACCAGGCCGCTCTTGTGGAAGTAGCGCTTCTCCACCCGGAATTCCGGGATCTTGCCTCCGAGGAGCCCTGTCAGCCCACCGATGCTGGCGTCGGCATCGGCCGGATGCGTGATGCGCTGAAAATCCATCGCGAGGAATTCTTCCTCGCTGTAGCCGAGCATGCGGCAAAGCGCGTTGTTGACGCGTAGCCATCTTCCGTCGGTGGCGACGATGGCCATGCCGATCGGTGCCTGGGTGAAGCACCGCTCGGAGAGTTGTGCAAGATCGAACGATTCCATGGATGCGTGAACAGTGACACTTGTCCGGCACCGCTTGTGGCGGCGCCCGGGACCGACAACGGGTATGTTGCGACGGCATTATCACTGTCCTGGGAGCGTGGATTTGTCGCAGAATGTATCCGCGCCACGCGCCCTCCCATGGATATGGGAACGTTCCGTCAACGCCGGCCATCGCGGTGCGTTGCGGCCGACATCAGCGCATTGAGTCCGGCATAGCCGGGGGATGCCGTCGGGGCGGTCACCGCTCCCGTGCGCAGGAACGCTTCCGCCACGGCCTGCACAGTGCCGAAGGCTGCCTCGCCAATGGCGGATCCCGCCGACAGGCGCCGCACGCCGAGCGATGACAGCCGCTCGGGTGCGGCCAGCCCGGGGAGCGCCATCACGTTGAGCGGCATGCCGGCCCCCGCCGCGATGGCTTCGATATCGTCCTCGCGCAATAGCCCGGGCACGAACAGGCCGTCGGCACCTGCCTCCCGATATTGCGTAGCCCGCGCGAGGGTTTCCTCGACACGGCGCTCCGCGGGCGACTCGCCGCGCAGGAAGACATCGGTGCGCGCATTGACGAACAGCGCGATGCCACGCTCTCGTGCGACAGCGCGTGCGGCCGCGATCTTGCGGCACAGGAGTTCCGGCGGCGAGCCGCCATCCTCGATGTTGATGCCAACCGCGCCCGCGTCGATCACGGCGTGCACCAGCGTGCGGGTAGCGGCGGGGTCGTCGCCGCCGTCTTCGATGTCGACCGTCAATGGCAGATCGACGGCGGCTGCGATCGACCTGGTAGCGGCCAGCAGCTTGTCCTGCGGCAGCGTGCCGCCATCGGGGTAGCCTTGCGACCAGGCGAGCGCGGCGCTGCTGGTGGCGATCGCCGGCGCGCCGAGCGCGGCGACGATGCGCGCGCTGCCGGCATCCCAGGCATTGGCCAGCAGCAGGATGCCGGCGGCGTGAAGGTCATGGAAACGGCGGTCGTGTGTCGCGGTGTGCATGCGGATCTCCTCGTGGATGGGAGGCGCATTGTGGAATGCGGCGGGCATGCCGTCTGGCTGCTTTCGGACACGCATCTTCGCCGCGCCCGCGCGTTCCCGCGTGGAGGAACTCCGACCCGCACGCAGGAACAAACGGATTTCACGCGAGGGCCGCCGCGACGGGCGGCCGTCACCTTTCCAGGAGACTGCCATGCAACAAGCCGAGTATGTCCGTCAGCAACTGCCGCGCATCGACCAGCATGCGCGCAATGCGTCCCAGCTCTGCAACGACAGCGACAACGTGCCCGACGCGGTGCGCAGCTGCGTCGGCGAGATCGAACGCGAGGCCGCCGAGGCGGCCGCGATGCTGGCCGGCGACCAGGACGAGCAGCGCCTGGCCGATTGCATCGACCATCTCGAGGAGCTTGGCGACCGCGCCATGCAGGCATGCCGCCGGTCCGACAATGTGGACACCCGGGTGATGCAGGCAGTGGAGACCGTGCACGGCGCCATCTCGGAACTGAAGCACCGGCTGCATTGATGCGCGGCGCGGCGCGAACTCGCCGCGCGGGCGGACATCCAAGCCTGTCCCGCGACGGCGCCGCGACCCGCCCACATCATGCGCCGCAGGAGAAGATCATGCGAACGATTTCGGAGATCATGACGCGCGACGTGCAGGTGGTCGCGCCCGACGACAAGGTGCAGGATGCCGCGCAGCTGATGCGCGACCTCGACATCGGCGTGGTACCTGTGTGCAACGGCAGGCGGCTGGTCGGCATGCTGACCGACCGCGACATCGCGATCCGCGCGGTGGCGCAGAACAAGGGTTCGTCCGACCTGCGCGTAGCCGACATCATGAGCGACCGCGTGCTGTGGTGCTACGCCGACCAGACCGCGGGCGAGATCCTGCAGCAGATGGGTGACGAGCAGGTGCGCCGCATCCCGGTGGTGGACCGCAACATGGAGCTGGTCGGGCTGGTGTCGCTGGGCGACCTGGCGACCGAGCCGGGCATCGACGTCGAGAATGCGCTCGACGAGATCTCGTCGCCGGTGGCATCGGCGCCGAAGCGCTCGGGCAAGCGCCCCTCGCTGCACTGACGCGGCGACACGCGCACGCGTGCCGCGCGCCTCAGATCGACCAGGCGTCGCGCTCGAGCCGACGGCGCTCGACGATCTCCTCGACCTTCCTGCGCGCCTCGGTGCGGCGGCGCAAGACCTCGGCATGCTGCTCGATCGGTGTGGGCGGCGCGGTCATGATCTCGGCCAGGGAGGCGGCACAGGATTCGGGTTTGCGCTTGGTTCGCAGCATGAGGTCTCCTCGATACATGAGCAGGACGGCGGCCATGGACGACGGCGTACCGGCCGTGGCGCCGTACGCACGCGGGATCGGTGGCGGCCGGCGACAGCCGCGTACTTTAGCATCAGGCGTGCCATGGCGAATCCTGCCCGCCGGGGCATTGCAGCAAGCTGCAGTGGCCGGGATCTGCCCGCCTCCAGTGCATGCCTGCACCATCCTGCAGCGGCATACTGCGGCGCAGCATCCGACCAGGCGCATTGCCGCTCGCGCGATGCGATCTGGCGATGGTCTTGTCGGAACTGCAATATCGGCCACTGACCGCTTGCGTTCGCACCCTTGTCCGGAATGAACTTTTTCCGCCAATGCATTGACCAAGGCAACAGTACGGTCGTTCGCTTCCTATGCGGGTGCGGCAAACATTTCCATTGAGAAAAATCAAATGCCGGCCGCGCCGGACGTGTCCGGCGGCCGCGGGACGTAGTAGCCTGTCGCCTGATCGCCCCATAAAACAAGAACGACAGCCTTTTCAATGCTGCACAACCGCCTGCCGGACACCATTCCCGGGGGCATGACTATGTCTTTTCCCATTACCCTGCACGAACACATCACCGTGGCGGACGCCGACCGCCTGCGCCTGTTCGTCGCCAGCATCACGGATTACGCAATCTACATGCTCTCTCCCGAGGGCATCGTCACCAGCTGGAACGCCGGCGCGCAGCGCTTCAAGGGGTATGCGCCCGACGAAATCATCGGGCGCCACTTCTCCGCCTTCTACACGCCGGAAGACCGCGCCAACGGCGTGCCGGCGCGCGCCCTGCGCACCGCGCTGGAGACCGGCAAGTTCGAGGACGAGGGATGGCGCATGCGCAAGGACGGCACGCGCTTCTGGGCCCATGTCGTGATCGATCCGATCCGCGACAGCGAGGGCAAGCTGGCCGGCTTCGCCAAGATCACGCGCGACATCACCGAGAAAAAGCAGACGCTCGCCGCGCTGCACGCCAGCGAGGAACGCTTCCGCCTGCTGGTGCAGGGCGTGACCGACTATGCGATCTACATGCTCTCGCCCGAAGGGAACGTCACGAACTGGAATGCCGGCGCCCGCCGCATCAAGGGCTATGCGGACACCGAAGTGATCGGCTCGCATTTCTCGCGCTTCTATCCGCCCGAGGATCGCGAGGCCGGCAAGCCGGCCCGTGCGCTGGAGACCGCGCGCACCATGGGACGCTTCGAAGGCGAGGGCTGGCGCGTGCGCAAGGACGGCACGCGCTTCTGGGCGCATGTCGTGATCGATCCGATCCGCAGCGAACTCGGCGACCTGATCGGCTTTGCCAAGATCACGCGCGACATCACCGAGCGGCGCGATGCCGCGGAAGCCCTGGAGCGCGCCCGCGAGGCACTGTTCCAGGCGCAGAAACTGGAAGCCATCGGCAAGCTGACCGGCGGCGTCGCGCATGATTTCAACAATCTGCTCGGCGTCATCATCAGCGGCCTGGAGATCATCGCCGGCGAGGTCGCCTCGCCTGCCGGGCAGCGCGTGCTCGAAAGCATGCAGCGTGCGGCCGAACGCGGATCCACGCTGACCCGCCAGTTGCTGACCTTCGCGCGCAAGCAGCCGCTGCGCCAGGAACAGACCGACATCAATGCGGTCATCCAGTCTTTCGAAGCGGTGCTGCGCCGCGCCAGCCGAGGCGCGATCCGTTTCGATTTCCGCCTTGCCGACGGACTGCCGCCGGTGCTGATGGACGCGCCGCAGTTCGAGGCGGCGCTGCTCAACCTGATCGTCAACGCGCGCGATGCGACGCCGGACGACGGCCGCATCGTGCTGTCGACCGAGACGGTCCAGCTGGCGGAGTTCCAGGTGGCGCGCCTGCCGGCAGGACGCTACGTGCGCGTCGCGGTAAGCGATACCGGCTGCGGCATGCCGCCGGAGGTCGTGGAGCGGGCGCTCGAACCGTTCTTCACCACCAAGGAGGTCGGCAAGGGCACCGGCATGGGGCTGTCGCAGGTCTATGGCTTCATCCAGGGCTCGGGCGGGGACATGACGATCGACAGCCGCGTCGATGAAGGCACCACTGTCGCCCTGTACCTGCCGGCGATCGCCGGCGCCGAACGCGGCGACCAGGACGACGACAGGCAGCCGGAGGAGACGGAACGCGCCCTGGTGGTCGACGACCAGCCCGAGATGCTGGCCGTCGCGATCGAGGTGTTCCGCAACCTCGGCTATACGGTGCTCTCGGCCGGCAACGGCAAGGATGCGCTCGACATCCTCGAACGCACCGCCGGCATCGACGTGCTGTTCTCCGACGTGGTCATGCCCGGCATGAACGGCATCGAACTGGCGCGCCAGGCACGCCGGCTGCACCCGGAGATACGCATCCTGCTGGCGTCGGGCTACACCGCACCGGCGCTGGCGGAGGAGCACGCCGACCTGAAGTCGGTTCCGCTGGTGACCAAGCCCTACCGCACATCGGAAATCCTCAAGAAGCTGCGTACCGCACATTGACGCACCCGCGGCGGGGCGCGCCGGGCATCAGGGAATATCGACGTAATGGCGCTTGGCGATGCGCGCCAGCTCGCCGCTCGCCACCATGGCGTTGAACACCTCGTTGAAGCGCTGGCGCATGGCCTCGTGCTGAGGCCCCTTGGGAAAGCCGAAATAACCGTTCTGCACGTCGATATGGGGAGCGATGGGCACCACCTTGCCGATCAGTTCCATGCGCGGCAGCAGCGCATCGGTGTTGCGGAAATTCGTGGCCAGCAGTTCGACGCGGTCGTGCACCAGCATCAGCAGGCCGTTCTCGAGCGTCTGCGCCCTCTCGATCTGCATCATCGGCCTGGCCTCCTCGAAGGCGATGCCGTAGGCCCAGCCGTGCACGATGGCCACGCGCTTGCCGCGCAGCGTGGCGTAGTTGCCGTTCCATGCGCTGCGCACGCCGGTGCGCACATAGAACAGCATGCGGTCCTGGTAGAAGGCGCGATCCGAGAACGCAAACCGCAGCTCCCGCTCCGGCGTCTTGTAGGGCCCGATCAGGATATCGGCTTCGCCGCGCTCGACCAGCGCCTGCGCGCGCGCCCACGGATAGATGGCGAACCTGACCGTATCGCCGCTGCGGCGGCCGTATTCGCGCAGCAGATCGGCCGCCAGGCCGATGAATTCTCCCGTCTCGCTCAGTTCGAAGACGCGCGCGAAATGCGTACCGACGGCACGCACCTCGCCTGCGTTCGCCAGCGGGCAGCAGAGCAGCAGGGCCATGGCGGTCCTGGCGAACCAGCGCAATCCGATCATCGCATCCTCCTGGGCCCGAGCGGCACGGCCACCCGTGGCCCGTCAGCCGCGGCGACCAGCCGGCGCATCGTGCGCGCGGTCGCCATGGGATTCGTTGTATACGTCGCCGAGCCGATATGCAAGCGGCCGTTGCGGAGCCGCGCGGGGCCGGAACGGACGGACACATGGGTAACGATATATGCGCCCGCGCGGAACGCTACGCTCCGCCACGAACGCTCCCCGCGCGCGGCTCAGCCCCCCGGGCGCGCCGGCACGGCAAGCCCGCGCGCCACGGCCGGTCGCGCGACGAAGGCATCGAGCACGCGCCGCACCTCGGCAAAGTCGCCGAAGCCGACCAGGTCGCCCGCCGCGTAGAAGCCCACCAGGTTGCGCACCCAGGGGAAGATCGCGATGTCGGCGATGGTGTACTCGTCGCCCATCATCCAGCGGCGGCCGGCGAGATGACGGTCCAGGACGCCGAGCAGGCGGCGCGACTCGGCGACGTAGCGGTCGCGCGGGCGCTTGTCCTCGATCTCGCGGCCGGCGAACTTGTGGAAGAAGCCGAGCTGGCCGAACATCGGGCCGATCCCTCCCATCTGGAACATCACCCATTGCAGCGTCTCGTAGCGGCGCGCCGGATCGGCCGGCAGCAGCAGGCCGGTCTTCTCGGCCAGGTACACGAGGATCGCGCCCGATTCGAACAGCGCCAGCGGCCTGCCGCCCGGACCGTCCGGGTCGATGATCGCGGGGATCTTGTTGTTGGGATTGAGAGAGAGGAATTCCGGCGACATCTGGTCGTTGGTGTCGAAGCTGACCAGGTGCGCCTCGTAGGGCAGGCCGGTCTCTTCCAGCAGGATCGACACCTTCACGCCGTTGGGCGTGGGCAGGGAGTACAGCTGCAGGCGCGCGGGATGCCGCGCCGGCCATTTGCGGGTGATGGGGAAATCGGAAAGCGTGCTGCTCGTCATCGCGGGTCCTGTCCAGTGTGGCATGAGCGGACGATTATGGACCGACCGCCGGAATTTTTCCGGCGCCGCTTCCGCCACGACTGCGGCGCCTTCAGTACAGGAAGGATTTCACCAGCGTGAGATCGCCGATCTTGCGCATCGGGACCACGAAGCTCTCGCGCTTCTCGTCGGGCGTGTTCTCGTGGAAGACCAGTTCCACGCGCACCGTCACGACGGGCAGACTGCGCCTGCCTTCGTCGAAGCTGTAGCCTTCGGCCTGCGAATAGCTTCCCCAGTAGTTGACGTAGACATGGTAGGCGCCGCGCTGCGGCGCGACCGTCGAAAACATTTCGGGACCCGGCCCGTCCACGCTGTCGAGATCCAGCCCGCCGCCGCCATCGAGCACCGGGCGGGCCCAGAAGGCATGCTGGCCGTCCGGCGTGACGATGTGCAGGTCGATCTCGGCTTCCGGCACGTCCCACGAGCAGGCGATGCGCACCTGGGGCGCCAGCCGGCTGCGATTGGCTTCGTAGAACTGGCGGCGGGCAACCATCCTGCCCTGCGCGTCGCGCAGTTCGACGCTGTTGGAGCCGGCGCCGAACGCATAGTGGCGCGCGAAGCGGCCGTCGGCACCGGTCTGCAAGGTCAGCGGATTGCCGTTGATCACGAGCGCCGGTCCGCGTCCGCGCATGGTCTTTCCCTCCATGCGCAGCCGGCCTTCGATCAGCGTGCGATGACGCTGCGCGCCACGGTCGATGGGCGGCGACGGATAGGCGACGCGTGCCTCGTCGCTGCGGTCGGCCAGGCCTGCATGGCTCCAACCGTTGCGCGGCGTATCGAGGACCGGCGCCTCTTGCGCGGTAGCGGCGCAGGCGAGGCAGCATGCGCATGCGATCAGGGTTTTCATGGATACACGAAGGATTTCACCAGGGTCAGTTCGCCGGCCTTGCGCAGCGGTACCTGCACGACGTCGCGCTTCTCGGACAGCGTGCCTTCCTGCGACACGATGGCCACCTGTGCCGTCGTCACGTCGCCGCGCCCTTCGCCGGCGCCGTAGTAGTTCACGTAGACGTGGTAGACGCCATGCGGCGGTGCCGGGCTCGCGTAGATCTCGGGGCCGTATCCGGTGGTGACGTCGACGTCGAGTGCGCCGCCGTGGCGCGCGACGCGGTTGCTGTAGAAGACGTGCTCGCCGTCGGGAGACACCACGTGCAGGTCGAGGTCGGTGCCGTCGCTGTCCCACGCCAGCAGGATGCGCAGGCGCGCCTGGGGGCGGCTGCCGGGCGCTTCGTGGAACTGCACGCGGCGGCGCGCGCGGCCGTCGGCGGATCGCACCTCGACGCTGTTGGAACCGGCGCCGAACGCATAGGGCCGCTCGAAGCGGCCGGTTTCGTCGAGCAGCAACGGCATCGCGACGCCATTGACGATCAGGCGCGCCGGGGCGCGGGGACCGGTGCCCGGCTTGCGCGTGCCGGCGATGCGCCCCTTGATCAGCCCGGCGGCCGGATGCCCGGCGGCATTGACCGAGGCGGCCGGGTAATGCACCTCCTGGAGGAAGCGCGGGGACGCGTCGCCCGGCGTGCGCCAGCCCGCGCGCGGTGCATCGATGGCGACCTCGGCGGCGGCCGGCGCCAGGCAGGCGAAGGCCAGTGCCAGCGCGATGGAAGCGCCGGAACGGGGCAGGAAACGTGTCGTCAACATGGTCATCCTTGAATCAGCAGGCGTGCCAGGCGCTCGACATAGTCTTCATCGGCGCCGTTCGGGTGGAAGCGCAGTGCCAGGTGCAGGTATTCGTGCGCCAGCGTGATGCGCTCTTCGACGCTGCGCCAGCCGCGCGCATAAATGCGCAGGCGCTGCTGGTCGCTGTAGGGGACGCCCTCGGCCAACATGCAGACGACCACGGGCGCGGCGGGCGCCTCGAACCCCGGTTCGCCCTGCAGCCGGCGGCGCCAGGCCGCCGAGGCCTGCGCGAGCCAGCGTTCGGCGGCGTCCATCCGTTCGCAGTCGGATGCGCCGCCGATGGCCGCCAGGGTGGCCTGCGGGAAGGCGCGGGCGAGGATCGCCGCGGCATCGTCGCCGGCGCGTGCCTGCGCCACCGCCTCCTGCCACGACATGCGGCCCTGGCCGCCGGCGTCGAGGTGATAGCGCACCGGCGCGCCGCGCAGCACGAGGCCGTCGCTGAACCAGGCCGCGGCCAGTGCGGCGTCGCCAGGCGGATTGGGCGACACGCGCTGGGTGCGGGTGCTGTCGGCGATCCGCCAGCAGCCGCCGTCGAACGCGGCATTCTGCAGCAGGTAGCTGCGTGCGGCGATGGCCAGTGCGCGCCCTGCCTCGGGCGGTTGCGCGCTGCCCTCGCGCTCCACCACGCGGGCCACGTAATCGTTCAGCGGCAGCCGGGCGGCGATGCGTGGCGCCGGCCCGTCGTCGGACAACTGCAGTTCCCCGCGCGATGCCACCGTCAGCCAGACGCCGTTGTCGAAGCGGATGCGGTAACGGCCGCGCAGCGCGCCGGGTGCTGCGTGCCGTGCACTGCCGGCGAGCAGGACCTCGCGGATCGGATAGCGCGCGAAGAAATCGACATCGACGCAGGTCCGCTCGGCCAGCCGGTCGCGGCGCGGTGCCGGCAGGGACGCCGCCAATGGGCGTGCCCACGCCGCCAGCGCGGTACGGCTCGAGCCGCGCGCGCCGAACCAGAACGGCGTGCCGTCGGCCAGCCAGCCCGCGGCACCGCCGAATGCGCTGCCGTCCTCGCGATGCCAGGAATAGGTCTTGTAGCGCAAGCCGGTCCCGAGCGCCGGCAGCGCATCGCGCCCATAGCCGTCGACGGCGGCCGCCAGCAGGGCTTCGCGGGCGTCGGCGCGTGCCTCGTCGGACAGCGCGCCCAGGGCCGCGAGCAGCGACGGCAGCGGCACCAGCGTGTCCGGCCGCAGCCGCGCCAGGTCGAGCAGCCAGCCCATGTCCGCCGGCCTGCCGTCCGCGGCGGCGCGAGACGCCGCCGCGTCGCCGGCCGTGCGGTGGGCGCGCGCCAGCACGCCGAGCCAGTGCACGCGCCAGGCCGCCGGCGCCAGGGCCAGCCGCTGGGGCGAAAAATACGGGGCGCAGGATTTCGCCAGGGCTGCGGCGCGCGATACGGCGGCACCCGGCTTGCAGCAGTACACGTCCTCGGGATCGGCGGCGGGCCCCTCCTGGCATCGGTAGGGCGGTTCCTGCGCGGCGGTATCGGCAAGGTAGGCGAACACGAACAGCTTCCACAGGCTGCCGAGCGGCACCCGGGTGCGGGCGTCCGGCGCCGGACCGCGGTCGAGCGCAAGCGTCTCCACGCCGCCGTCGCGCAGCCAGGCCACCGACGCGCCCGGCACCTGGGCCGCCGCGCCGGCGCAGGCCAGCAGCAGTGCCGCGCTAGCGAATCTCGACCAGTGCACGATGCTTCTCCTCGATCGCCTTGCGGTCCGGCTGGTACATCCGGTAGTAGCGGGCCGGCGGCAACGCGAAACGCCCGGCCTGGCTCGCGCGCAACAGGTGTCGCACCACGACGGTGTCCTGCAGCTGCTCGACCGGCACTGCGTAGCCGAGCGGCGTTTCCTGGAAATGGGCGCGCTCCAGCGGCGCGGCATCGGCACCACCGCGGCCGAGCAGGGAAATGCCCCAGGTGGTGCGTTCCACGGCGGCGCCCGGCGGCAGCGGCACCTCGACGATGCCGTAATGCAGCGCGCGGCCGTCGCCGGCCGCAGCGCCCTGCGCATCGAGGCGGCGCAGGCGGATCTCGTCCAGGTACAGGGCGTCGGTCCGCAGCGGCGCGTCGGCCGCCACCGGCTCGAGGCGGTAAGCGGCGCTTTCGTCGGGCGGCGCGGCGGGAGTCGCGGCCTTGCGCCCGGCCGCTGCGGATGCCGCGGGGGCGCTGGCCGCAGGCGACGATGGATCGACACGAACCAGGCGGTACAGGCGGCGCTCGAGGCGCACCGGCAGCGTGCTCTTCTCCGGCTCGCTGCTGTCGTACTGCACGATCGCGGTGGTGCCCGCAGGCGGAGCCGATGCCAGCGCCAGGCTGGCCGGCGCATTGCGGCCGGGCCAGGCGAACACGCGCTGGCCGGAGGCGGATTCCTGCGCCTGCCAGGGCTTCGCCGGCTCGATGGCGGCCATGGAGGCGCGCAAGGCCCTGGCTTCCGCCGCATTGCCCGGTCGTCCGCCGAGCGCCTGCCAGGTCCACAGCATGACGAGGGCGCGGTCGATCGTGGGCATCTCGGCGCGCACGCGCTCGAGCACCGCGCCGGCCTCCTGCGGCGGCCGGCGCCCGGTCAGCAGGAGCAGCGCATGGCCCACCGGTGCGTCGGCGCGCCGGACCTGCTCCGCCGCGGCATCGAGCTGTGCCCGCAATGCCGCCGGCACGCTGCCGCCGGCGCGCGCGACCACGTGGGCGGCCAGCAGGCGCGCCATGGCCGCCTGCAGCGGCCCGTCCTCCTCGACGAAGACCTGGCTGGCGCCGGGGTTCGCCGCGCGCGCGACCGCCGCCGACGGCGCACCGGCAGCCTGCTCGGCCAGCGCCTCGGCCAGCGACCGGACCGGCAGGCCGAGGTCATGCATCCAGGACAGCACCAGGGCGCGATGCCAGGCTCCGAGCGTGTCGCCCTTGTCGCGATACAGGGCGAGCAGGCGGTCGAAATGCCCCGGCGGCAGCTGCAGGCGCAGCGCGTCGCTCGCGTGCCAGTCCGCATGGTAGGCATAGGCGGTGAGGAACAGGTCGCCGTCCTTCTCGGGCACGCTCCACCAGCCGAAGGTCGCCTGCGGTCCGGCCATCTGCGCCAGGCGGAAGCGATGGCTGTGCAGACGCTGGGTCAGCTGCGCGGCCAGGCGTTCGTCGCCCGGCAGCAGGGATCTGACGGCCAGGCTGTACGGCAGCAGCCGGCTGGCGGTCTGTTCGACGCAGCCGTAGGGATAATCGATCAGGTCGTCCATCAGCCGGCGGAAATGCGCTGCGGCGCCGGCGGCCAGCTGCACGCGGATGGCGGCGGCATCGGCCGGCAGGCGCAGCGGCGTCTCGCGTCCGGCCACCGGCACGGCCAGCGAGCGCCGCGTCGGCAGGTGCAGCGGCGAGATGCGCAGCGGCACCGTCAGCGCGTCGACCTGCCTGCCGGCCGACGACAGGGTCAGCGTCACCAGGTTGTCGCCGCCGGCGCCGTTCAGCGGCAGCGACACGAAATTGATGCCGGGCCGCAGGGTGCGCGTCTCGCGCAGGTTCAGGCCGGCGCCGGTGGCCGCCAGCACGACGGCGGCATCGCGCGATCCCTGGTTGAACAATGCCACGCTGGCCTGCGGCCGGTCCTGCGCGCGCAGCCATGCCGGGCTGGTCCACTTGGCGTAGAACTCCTTGTCCGAGCGCACGTGCGCGACGCTCTGGCCGACCGTGCCGTCGGGCAGCATCGCGCGTACCGTGACGCGCCAGCGTGTGAGCGCGTCGGGCATGGTGAAGCTGATGCGGGCGCGTCCGGCGGCATCGGCGGTGATGGCCGGGCTCCAGAAGGCGGTGTCCTTGTCGTCGCGCCGCGGGCGCTCGAGCACCTTGATGGCGCGCTCGTGGATCTGGCGGCGCGCCGGGATCGCCTGCCCGCTGGGCGGCCTGGCCAGGTCATAGGAGATGAAGGACAGGCTCGACGCGGTGCGGACGTTGTTGCGGCGCGGATGATGGAAGAACTCGGCAATGTCGGGGGCGATCTCGGGCTGCAGCACGTAGACCATCTCGTCGACCACGCCGACGGCCAGCAATGCGCCGGCGGCCGGCCTGCCCGCCACCCGCGCGTCGAGTTCGATGGTGACCTTCTCGCCGGGCGCATAGACGGCCTTGTCCGCGCGCGCGCTCACCTCGACGCGCGGCTGCGCCACGCGCAGGCCGAGGTTCTGGAACACGTATTCGCCGTTGCGCACGAAGGCGACGGAGAAGGTCACGTTCGGACCGTATTCCTCGACCACCGGGATCTCGGCACGCCACTGGGTCGGCGAGATGCGCGCGGCCGACACCCAGGCGCCGCCTGCGCTCATCAGCTCGGCCTTCTCGACACGGTCGCGCTCGATCGTCAGCAGGGCCTGGTCGACCGGTTGCGGGAAGGTGATCAGGGCCACCGCCTTCTCGCCGGGGCGATAGCCCGGCTTGTCGAACACCATGCCGATCGAGCCCTGCGGCGCGCCGACGCCGGGGCCGCTGACGTAATGGGTGGCGGCGGCCACCACGTTGCCGCCGGCGTCGCGCAGCGTCAGCGTATAGGTGCCCGCCTCGGCGAAGGTCAGCGAGAAGCGGTCGCCGGCCGGCAGCTTGCCGCTGGAACGATGGCGGTTCTCCAGCCGCACCCATTCCCAGTCGGTCGCGCCGTGTGCCGGGCCGGCGGCGGCACCGCCGTTGCGGATGGTGAACGGGATCGCCTCGCCGACGGCGGAGAAGCCGCGGTCGGCCCGCAGCGCATAGGCATGGACGCTGCGCTCGACCAGGATTTCCCGCGTCGAGCGCACGCGGTAGGCGGCGCCATCGGTGGCCAGCACGCTGACGACATACCGGCTCGGCTGCGCCGCCGCCGGCAGCACGAACGGCGCCACGCCGCGCGCGTCGGTCGCCAGCACGGCGGTGGTCAACTGCAGCGGGAACTGGCCGCCGTAACCGAGATCCCCCTCGACCATGGTCATCTGCTGCGCCCGCACGGTGAGCTCGACGCGCGCATTGGCAACCGGCTTGCCGTCGGGATAGGCCAGCTGGATGCGGCCGCGGATCTCCTCGTTCGTGCGGTAATCCCGCTTGTCGGGCAGCACATGGATCTCGAAATGCGGCTTCTGGTAATCCGCGACCCGGAACGCGGCGCCGTAGAGGTCGCCCTTGTAGGTGAAGCGCAGCTCGTAGCCGCCCGCGGCCGCATTGTCGGGCAGGCGGAAGCTGGTGTCGCCGCCGCTGCCGGGAGTCACCCGCAGCGTGCTGCCGGCCACCGGGAATCCGTTCGGATCGAACACCTCGAGCTTCAGGTCGCCGGCCGCCATCGGCACCGATTCGCGCGCGGAGCGGAATTCACGGCCGAGGAACTTGACGAACACCGTCTCGCCGGGACGGTAGAGCGGCCGGTCCGTGACGGCGTAGATCTTGGTGTTGTAGATCTCGCTGTCGTAGTAGAAATTCTCGGCGACGAACACGCCGCCCTTCGGGTCCTGGCCGAACACATAGGTCTTCTCGGGCGCGTCGCGCTCGAACACGGCGACGCCGCGGCGGTCGGTGCTGCCGCTGGCCAGCACGCCGACGCCGTCGGTCCACAGCGTGCGCGCGTCGGCCACGGCGGCGCCGCTGCGGCGGTCGGCCACCCAGACCAGCATCTGCCGCGCCGACACCTTGGTGACGGCGATCGCGTCCGACACGAACACCAGGGTGGCCGCGCGGTGCTTGCCGACCATGGCTTCGACCAGGTAGAGGCCCGGCGCGCGCCGGCCGAGCGGGACCATGACGTTGCCGGGCGGCGAGGCGATGAACTCGCTGCTGCTGCCGGCCAGCTTGACGCCGGGCGGCGGCTGGATCGGCCGGGCCGCCTGCACCGGGTAGCGGAAGCTGTCGACCAGGACATGCTGGCGCAGCGGACGGTATTCGGGATGGAGCGCCGTCGGCGTGGGCGCCTGCTGCAGCGGATGCGAGCGGGTCTGCGGCACCTGCGCCGTGACCGCCTGGCGCGCATCGGCGGTAAACAGCTTGCGCCATGCCGTGCGCGAATCGAGCCACCAGCGGTCCCAGATGCGCGACAGGGCATTGGAGACGCCCTCGCCCACATGATCGCCGCGCGTGTCGATGCGGTGCAGGTTCTTCTGGCGCCGCAGGAACTCGATCGGGTCCTTGATCCGGTAGACATAGACGTCGACGCCGCCGTATTCGTGGACCGCGCCGAGGTTCTGCGCTTCCAGCCGCACGGCGGCCTCGTCGGCGGATCCGAACGAGGCATCGCTGAGCAGGAAGAACGGCGTGCCGGAGGGCGACGCGGCAGCCGGCCGGGCGAGCGGCAGCAGGGCGAGCGCGAGGAGGGCGGGGCCGAGCAGGCGGGAGAGGAAAGGGATCATGGCTCAGGCGGTCAGGAAGGCGAGGCGATAGACGCCCGCGAAATTCGGATTGTCGGAAGCGGGATGCCAGCGGGTGTCGTTCCAGCGCAGCAGTTCCGCCAGGCGCACGGCACGCAAGCCGCTGTCGCCGGCCGCGGCGCTGCCGGTGTGGTAGGCGATGAAGCTGCCCATCCATACCATCAGGTGCTGCGCGTCGCCCTGGTCGTAGAACAGCAGGTCGCCGGGCTGGGCGAGGTTGCAGTCCTTGCCGCGGAAGCTTGCATTGCCCTGCACGATCGCGATGGCGCCGGCATAGGCGGAGCGGCTGCCGTCGGGAAGATGCCAGGCGTGGCGCAATGCCTGCTGGTCGGCCGACAGGCCGACCTCGGGAGGCACCGGCTGGCCGGCCAGGCCGTTGGCGCGCTTCCAGGCGGCGTCGTGCTCGCGCAATGCTTCGGCCACGGCGAAGCGCACCAGGCCGGCGCAATCGCGCTGGTGCCAGCGCGGCGTCGGGCCGGCCTGCAGCTGCAGCGCGATCAGCCGCACGATCCAGGCGCGGCAGGCACGCGATTGCGCCGGCGTCAGCAGCGGCCGGTCAGGGCGTGCGGCTGCCGGCAAGGCGGCGGCCGCGGCGGCGGCGCACGCGGCGGACAACAGTGCGCGGCGCTTCACTTGGTTCCCCTGGCGGCATGCCAGTCGAGCCGGCGCCAGCCGCCGGTGCCGGCGGGCGCGGCCAGGTCGAGCCTGACGGCGGGATAGGCCGACAGGGCCTTCATGCGCGCAGGCAGATGGGATTGGGCCGCGCCGCGCAGGTTGGCTTCGCCGGCGCCGGACAAGGCGTCGTAGGCCTCGCGCTCCGCCATGGCGGCCATGCGCCTCGGCGTGACCACGCCGAGCGTGGCATCCCCCGCCGGCATCTGGTCGGCCACGCTCGGCAGCTTGCGTGCCAGCGCGGCGATCACCTGGTTCACGAGGCGGCCGTCCGGCGAGAACGCCACATAGGCGCCGTGCGCGGCCAGCGCCGGGCGCAGCGCCGTGTCGTCGGCACCCGCCTCGGCCTGCCACAGCAGGCGCGGTCCATCGCCGGCCGCCGCCGCAGGCAGGCTGCCGGCAGGGACCGCCATGGCCCAGTCGGCCAGCGCCGACAGCGCCGCGTTGCGCTCGCCGGGCTTGCCCGCCAGCCGCGCGATGAAGACCGGGGCATGCAGCCGCGACTCGCCATACCAGCAGGCCAGCGCGGGACCGCTCAGGCTGGCCAGCGCCGCGGGGCTCGGCAGCGCCGGCTTGCGCTCGGCGGCGGCGACGAGCGACACGGCCGCCTGCCAGTCGACCGGCATTGCCACGCAGGCGGCCGGATTGGCCGGCGCCGCGCGCCACAGGGCCGCGAGGCCGCCGCCTGCGGCGGACCAGGCCTTGCCGTCGATCCAGGCGGAGGTCGTCCAGCCGGCGCGGAAATCCAGGCGGATGCCGCGCAGCGCCGGAACGAAGCTGTCGTAGCCGAGCGCCAGGGCCGGCGCGCCGACGGCCAGCGTATGGCGCGGCACGCCGCGCTCCCCCGCCGCGGCGCCGGGCTCCTCGAGCGCGAAGCGGGACGCCAGCACGCCGTCGCGGGCCAGCCATTCGGCGATCGCCTGTTGCGCAGCGGGCACCGGCTTGTTGCCGCCGTCGTACAGCAGCCCCGGATCGGACAGCACCACCAGGCGCTTGCCCTGGGCCACCAGCAGCAGGGTCCGGCGCGGATGCAGGGCCAGGGCGAAGACCTTGAGCTTCTCGCCGTTGGCATCGATCTCGCCGGCCAGCGTGAGCTGCTGGTCTTTCATGGCGATCTGGGCGGCCTGCTGCAGCAGCGTGGCCAGCGCGTTGCGCCGCATGACCATGGCGAAATGCCGCAGGGCGCCCTTGCCGTCGCGCCAGAACGCCAGTTCCGCCGGTTCGTCGAATGCCGACTGCAGCACGCGGTCGCTCCAGCCGAGCTGGTGCTCATAGGCGATGCGCCGGAAGGCGCCACGCAATCCGAGCCGGTCCTCGTGCTGCTCGTAGTAGAAGACCAGGTCCTCGGTAAGCACGTCGCGCGCGACGGGCGCCTTGAGCAGGTCGCGCGGCAACGCGGACAGGCTGGCGGTGCGCACGACGGCGTCGGGCGTGCCGAGGTCGGCCTTCAGGCGGGTTCCCGTGTAGTCGAACCTTTTCCAGTGTGCGCCGCGCTGATACCCCGCCGCACCCGCTACCGTCGCAACGGCGACGAGAATACCGACCATCCAGATACGACGCATTCCGCCCTCCCGCAATTCCTTGTTGTGCTGGCGACGCATGCTACGCCGCGCAAACCGTGAAGTAAATCCTGCCGCCGGACCGGCCGCCAAAGGCGGCCATCATCCACCGGTTTGGGCACGCAAGCCATCCCATGGACATGGGACGGAGAGGACAGCGATCCACCGAGCGGAAAAAGCGGAGCGGACTAACGGAGCGGACGCACCGCACGATGCATCGCCCGCCGCGCGCCGCATGGACGACCGATGGATCGGCGGTTGTGCGCGGCGTTGCGCGGGTGGGCCAGGGCAGCATGGGCGGCGTTCAAAGGGAGCCATCGCCATGGAGCTCCGTCCGCGGCTGCGCGCCGTGCCGACGACACGCGCATCGCGCTGCCCTTGGCGCACGCGCTGGTGCATGTCTGCCGCGGCCAGGTCGATCCGCAGCAGGACATGGGCGGCCTGGACGGCGTTTACGCCTCGCTGCGGGCGGAGGCGGAACCGGCCCGCACCGTACCGGGCCGGTCCGCGGCGGCGGGCCTCACTCCCCGCCCGGCGCCTCCACCGGCAAGGTCAATGTCACCGTCGTGCCGCGCGCGGGGGCGCTGTCGACGGCGATGCCGCCGCCGAGGATGCCCGAGACGATGTTGTGGATCACGTTCAGGCCCAGCCCGCAATTGCCCGCGGCAAGCCGCGTCGTGAAGAAAGGATCGAAGATGCGGTCGAGATGCTCCGGCGCGATGCCGGCGCCGTCGTCGCGCACCGACAGCGCGACGCGTCCGTCGTCGGCGATCCGCGCCACAATCGCGATCTCGCCTCCGCGTTCGCCGAAGGCATGGGCGGCCGCGTTGTCGGTCAGGCCGACCAGCGCCTGCGCAAGCGAGCCCGGATAGCTGTCGAATACGATGCCGGACGGGATGTCCTGACGCACCGCGATGCCCCGCCTGTCGAGCGCGCCCTGGACGTGCAGCATGGTTTCCGCGACGAGTTCGTCCAGCATGAAACGGCGGCGCGCCGAGCGCGGCTGCTCCACCGAGATCTGCTTGAAGCTGTCGATGAGACCGGCGGCGCGCTGCAGGTTGCGCGACAGGATGTCGGACGCCTCGCGCACGTCGTCGAGGAAGGCATCGAGCGCGGAGCGCTTCACCGTGCCGGCACCGAGCAGGGCGGCCAGTTGTTCGCGCCGGTCGGCCAGCGTGCTGATCGCCATCAGGCTGTTGCCGATCGGCGTGTTGAGCTCGTGGGCGATGCCGGCGACCAGCGAACCGAGCGCCGCCAGCTTCTTGCTGCGCACCAGCTCTTCCTGCGCGCGGCTCAGGCTGTGCAGCGCCGCGGCCAGCTCATGATTGGCCTCGCTCAGCGCCGTGACGCCGGCTTCGGCGCGCTCCTTGGCGTCGACCAGCTGCGCGGTGCGTTCCTGCACCAGCTGTTCGAGATGGTCGCGATGCCGGCGCAGCTGCTCCTCGCGCCGGGTGCGCTCGATGGCGATGCCCGCCAGGTGGGTCGCCACGCCGATCAGCTCGGTGTCTTCCGGCCCGGGACTGCGCACCTCCTTGTAATACATCGCGAAGGAGCCGAGCACCGTGTCGCGCTCGAGGAAGATCGGCGTGGACCAGCATGCGCGGAAACCGTGCGGCTCGACCAGCATCTTGTAATCGGCCCACAGCGGGTCGGACAGGATGTCGCAGACGATCACCGGCTCGCGCCGGTACATCGCCGTGCCGCAGGATCCGCACACGGGTCCGATCGGATAGCCGTCGAGCGCCTGCATGTAGGTCGCGGGAAGATGCGGGCCGGCGCCGGGATGGACATGGATGCCGTCCTCGTCGAGCAGCAGGACGGAACAGTACAGGCCTTCCGACTGCGCCTCGATCAGCAGGGTGAGCGCTTCCAGGGTCTCGGCCAGCGGCGCGCTGCGCGCCACCATCTCGAGCACGCGCGCCTGGCCCGCCTGCAGCCGCTCGCTGCGCGGCCGGCCATCGGCATCGCCCATCTCGCGCCGCGCCGCTGCCAGGGTCTCGTCCGGATCCATCCCGCCTCCCATTCGTTGCGGTCCATGGTGCACGGGATCGCGGCGCGAGGCAATCGCGATCTCGCGGGCGTTGGATCGGCGAGACGGCGGTCGCGGGGCGTGACCGGATGTCGACGGCCCGGCGATACGAAAAATGCAATGCCTTCAGCGTGCGAAGGTGCGCTGGCGCGCCACCTTGGCCTGCAGCTGCATGATTCCGTAGATGAGCGCCTCGGCCGTCGGCGGGCAGCCCGGGATGTAGACGTCGACCGGCACGATGCGGTCGCAGCCGCGCACCACCGAATACGCGTAGTGGTAATAGCCGCCGCCGTTGGCGCAGGACCCCATCGAGATCACGTACTTCGGTTCGGGCATCTGGTCATAGACCTTGCGCATCGCCGAGGCCATCTTGTTGGTCAGCGTGCCGGCCACGATCATCAGGTCGGCCTGGCGCGGGCTGGCGCGCGGCATGATGCCGAAGCGGTCCATGTCGTAGCGCGAGGCGGCTGCATGCATCATCTCGACCGCGCAGCACGCCAGGCCGAAGGACAGGTACCACATGCTGTTGGTGCGCGCCGAGGCGAGCAGGTCGTCGACGCTGGTGAGGAGATAGCCGCTGGCTTCGAGGGTGGGAGCGTTCATGGTCCGGGCACACGGGAACGAAGTGCGCCAAGGGTAGCGCGCCGCGCCGGCAGCCGGATTGTACGGACACGACATGCTGCGCCCCGCATTCGGTCCCCGCGGGAACGTCGGAAGCGGCCGCTTCGCCGTAGCCGCCCGTCAGGACAGGTAGAGCGCCACCTCGGCCGGCGACAGCTTCCAGAAATCGTAGATCGAGCCTTCCTGCGCGCGCGCCTTGAGGAAGCGCGTGGGCGGCTCGCCGACGAACTGGCGGAAGTCGCGGATGAAATGCGCCTGGTCGGTGTACTGGCCGTCGTGGGCCAGCCGGGCCAGGCCGCGCGCCGGCACCTGGCCGAGCATCATGTCGCCCAGCACGTGGCCGAAGCGTGCCAGCCGGCGGTAGTCGCGCAGCGGCAGGCCGAACTGGGTCAGGAAGCGGCGCTCGAACTGGCGCGCGCCGAGCGAGGCGCGGTCCGCCAGCGCGGCCACCGGCAGCGCCAGGTGGTCGCGCGCCAGCGCCGGCAGCGTCGACAGGCCGGGCTTCTGCCGCAGCAGCAGGTCGAACAGCAGGGTCTCGATGCAGCCGATGGCGCTCTTGCGGTCGTGGGCGGCGGCCACGCTCTCGAGCAGCCCCTGCGTCTCACCGTAGGGCAGCAAGTCGTCGATCGCCACCAGGCGCTCGGCGACGAGATTGGCGGGAATGCCGCAGCAGGCGAGGAAGCCCGCCGGGCGGAACACTGCGGCAATGAAACTGCTGCCCGGCGTCACGCGGAACAGGCGCGGGTGCATGGTGGGCCCGGCCACGAAGGCCGTCGGCAGGCGCTGTTCGCCGGCGGCCGTCTGCAGGAAGGCGCTGCCGCCGGTGTAGACGACCAGCTGCACGTCGGGCGTGGCGGGGAGGTGGTTGATGCCTTCGGGGATGCCGCCGCCCAGCAGCACGCGCAGGTGCGGCCGCAACAGGGGCGACGGGACGATGACTTGACGGTCCATGGCAGGGGGCTCCGGGGAATCCGTCGGCGCGGCCGCAACCGGCCGGCGCAGGCGTGGCGCCATTCTAGCGCCTTGCCGGCCGGCTTGCCGGACGGCGGCGCGGCTCAGATGCCGGCCAGCCGGGCCATTTCGCGCGAGAGGTTGTCGACCGCCACCGCGTGGTAGCGCGCGCCGAAGTAGGCGTCGCCGTACAGTGCCTGCCGTTCCGCCCGTTCCCGCAGCACTCCCAGGATGCGCGCGCGCTGCGCCCGGTAGACATCGTCGGGCACGTGCGCGTATTCCCGCCTGACCTTGTCGGCATAGGCGTCGTACACCTCTTCCTCCTGGCCGAGGATGGCCAGGTCGGCGCCGAGCAGCACATCCTTGAGCCGGTGCGCGATGCCGTCCGACTGCAGATGGTCGGTGGCGCGGATCAGCGCCGCCACGTCCTCGCCGTCGCCGTTGGCCAGGCCCGAGCCGAGCCACAGGCGCGCGCTGGCCTCCTCGTTCGACAGTTCATGCGCCGCGCCGTGGTCGTAGACCGCGTCATGGAACCAGAAGGCCTTGCGGACGATGGCCGCATCGCGTTCGTCGGCGCCGGTGACCAGCGCCCACACGCGGATCTCCGAGAGCCCGTGCACCAGGTGGTCGAGGTCGTGGTAATGGCGGCCGGCGGCCGCATAGCCGTCCGCGCCGGTCAGCCGCGCGAACCAGGTGTCGGCCGCGGCGATGGCCGTCGCGTCGGCGCCGGCGTAGTTCCACAGCGCTTCCCATTCGCGCCGCAGCCAGTCGCGGATCCAGGCTTCGTAGGCGGGCGGCGGCACGAACTTGCGGATGGTCCAGTGCCAGCCGACCGGACCCTGCAGGCCTTTCACGAAGGTCGAGCTGACCGAGCCGAGGTCGCGCGGCGGCATCACGAAGATCGTCTTGGCGCCGTGCAGCACGTCGACATTGGTCTGCTGGATGAGGTTCTCGTAATCGAAATCGGAGGTGGTGCGGATGCCGCGGATCAGGTAGTCGATGCCATCCTTCTTGGCCACGCGCGCGGTGTAGTCGCCGCGCACCACCACCACCTTCACGTCATGCCAGCCGCGCTCGGCGGCGCTCTGCTCGACGATGCGGGCACGCTGCTCGACCGGGAACTGCGGGTTCTTGGCCGGGTTTTCGGAGAGATAGACGATCACTTCCTCGGCCAGCGCGCGTGCCTCGCCGATGACCCACATGTGGCCGTTGGTGATGGGATCGAGGGTGCCGGAAAAGGCAATTCGCTTCATGAAGTTTCCTCCGGATCCGGCGTCGGGCAGACCTGACGATGGCAGCCGCTGTCACCGCTCGGAGATCCTACCACGCCCGGCATGCCTGCTCGCGAGGCGGGGCGGCAACGGCCATGCCATGGTGACGGGGTCCGCCATGAATGCGGGATTGAGATTCCGGTCGATTCATGTCAGCATCTCGCCGCGTTTGCACGCTTGCTCGTTCCGTCACGTTGCGCTCCGGCCAGGCGCGTGCGGGCGTAAACCTATTCCTCACCCGTCCGACTTCGCAAGATGAAAGCCCTTCTGGCAACCGCCATCCTCCTGAGCGCATTCGCGCCACCGTGCCACGCCGACGAATTCTGCCTGCCGGTGGACGCACGACATCATGTGCGCGGCGTCATTGAAGAGGCCGTCGAGCGTCCGATCAACGTGACGGCCGTCATCGTTCCGGGCACCGGATCGCTGGAGCGGCACGGCCATATTCGTGCTCCCGGCGAGTCTGCGGTCGAGTGGCGCCTGTATGACAGTATGGCGGCATCCCTGCTGCGGCACGGCATCTCGGTGGCACGCTTCGATGCGCCGTCACCGGTGGCCAGCGGCGTACACTGTGCCGGTCCGACGGCAAGCGGACCGGCGGCCAGGTCGTTGCGGCTCCAGCAACGTGCCGTCGCAACCATCGTCGATCATGTGCGTGCTCGCCATCCGGCCGGGCGAGTCGTCCTTTTGGGGCACTCGCAAGGCGGCCTCGTCGCCGCGGATCTGGCCGGGGATGGCAACTTGCGCATCGATGGCATATTCACCTATGGCACCACCCTGCGCCCGGTACGGGAATTCACGCATCACCAGCGTGTCGCCCTGAAGGTCTGGCAATTGCGCATGCTGATGCAGCACGCGGTCGACCGCTGCGTCACCAATGAGGTGATCGGATCCGAACCGGCCAGCACGTCCCTGCTCAGGACGGATACGCCGATTGCATTCTGGATGTCGCCCACCGGAAGCTGGTGCGAACACAACCTGCATGAATTCGTGGCCCGTGCGACAAGCCGGGCCGATGCAGTGGACCGTGCTGTGGCCTCCTGCCGCGAGCAAGGCGACCAAGCCAATTTTCCCGTGGCCGAACCAAGTGGAACTCAACTCATGAATTCTTGCGAGGAAATTTCGCTGTTCCTGTCGCCTCACACTCTCGCCGACCGGTTGAAGGCGTACGCTGGTATCGTCGTTGCGGTCGCAGGAAGCAACGATCCGATGCTTGATCTGCCCGCGGAGGGGGAACATGCCACCAAGTTCGTGGCCGAACGCCCCGCAATACGGGCATTCCATGTCATTGCCGGTGCCGGACATATCCTGAGCCGGGAGGCACTGGTCGGGGCGGTGCACGCGCCGTATGCGGACGAACTGGCAAAGCATGTGGCCGATGCCATGGGGCGTCGGCGCGAACCAGACGGCCAATCTGCCGCGCCTTGAGCCCAGGTGCCTTGCCGTGGCGCCGACGTCAGGCGCAACCTACACTGGCCATGCGAAATAATTCTGGATGGATGTCGATTTGCTTCGTTCCCGTCCGTCGTAGCGTACCGCACCCCGCGGTCAACCCATGAAAGGAAGACAACATGAACTGCATGCTCCTCATCTACGGCGACGAATCCGGCTGGAATGCACTGCCGCCCGACCGCATCCAGGCCATCATGGCCGACTACGAAGCCTATGCCGGCACCCTGGTGCAGGCCGGCGTCATGCGCGGCGGCTCCGAGCTGGCGCCGGTGCACACCGCCACCACGGTGCGTCGCCGCGACGGCAGGCTGGACTGCACCGACGGTCCGTTCGCCGAGACCAAGGAACAGCTGGGCGGCTACTTCCTGATCGAGGTGCCGACGCTCGACGACGCGATCGCCTGGGCCGGCAAGTGCCCGGCGGTGTCGCACGGCTTCGCCGTCGAGATCCGGCCGCTGATGGGGGCCGAGACGCATTGCGACGGAGAGGACGCGCGGACGGCGGCCGCCTGACCGCCCGCGGCATCGCCGATGCTGTCGCGCGCCTTCCACGAGCTGCTGCGCCGCGAGGGCGGCCGCATCCTCGCCGGGCTGATCCGCCGCTTCGGCGATTTCGGCCTGGCCGAGGATGCGTTGCAGGATGCCTGCGCGAAGGCGCTGGAGACCTGGCCGCGCGACGGCATGCCGGCCAACCCGGCGGCGTGGCTGACGCGCGTGGCGCAGCACCGTGCGCTGGACATGCTGCGCCGGCACAGCCGCCAGGTGCCCGACGGCGAGGCGCTGCTGGCGACGCTGGCCGACGAATCCGCGGCCCCCGATGCCGAGCGAGAATTCCTCGAGGACGACCGCCTGCGCCTGATCTTCACCTGCTGCCATCCGTCGCTCAACGGTGCGGCCCAGGCGGCGCTGGCGCTGCGCACGCTGTGCGGACTGACCACCCTGGAGATCGCGCGCGCCTTCCATGAGCCGGAAGCCACCGTCGCCCAGCGCATCGTGCGCGCCAAGCGCAAGATCGCCGACGCGCGCATCCCGTACGCGGTGCCCGGCCCCGACGAACTGCCGGCGCGGCTGGACATCGTGCTGCGCGTCGTCTACCTGCTGTTCAACGAAGGCTATGCGGCCACCACAGGCACGGCGCTGCTGCGCATCGACCTGTGCGCCGAAGCGATCCGCCTGGCGCGACTGGTGACGCAGCTGCTGCCGGAGCAGGAAGAAGCCGAGGGCCTGCTGGCGCTCCTGCTGCTGCAGCATGCGCGCAGCGCGGCGCGCACCGATGCACGAGGGCTGCCGGTCACGCTCGACCGCCAGGACCGCGCGCTGTGGGACCGCGGCATGATCGCCGAGGGGCTGGCCGTGCTCGATGCGGCGATCGCCCGCCGCCGGCCGGGCCCCTACCAGCTGCAGGCCGCCATCGCCGCCCTGCATGCGCGCGCGGCGCGGGCCGCGGATACCGACTGGCCGCAGATCGCGGCGCTGTACGAACGGCTGCATGCGCTGACGCCTTCGCCGGTGGTGGCGCTCAACGGCGCGGTGGCGCTTGCCATGGCGGGCGACGTGGCGGAGGGGTTGCGCCGCATCGCGGCCATCGAGGCGGCCGGTGAGCTCGCGCGATCGCATTACCTGTACGCGGCGAAGGCCGACCTGCTGCGGCGTGCCGGGCAGGAAGACGCCGCGCTCGCCGCCTTCGACCGGGCGTGGCTGCTGGCCGCCAACGATGCCGAGCGCCGCTTCCTGGCCAGGCGCCGCGGCGAGTCCGCCCAGCGGCAGGACGGCGATGCCTGAATGCGACCTTGCCCTCGAGGCGGACACGGCGCTGCGGCGACAGGCGATGCGATTGCGGCAAGCCTCGGATCCGGTCCTGCCGTAGCGCTGGACTGGCATGCTCACGCGCGCAGGACATGGCGGAAAGCGACATTGATACGTATCATGAAGCATGCAAAAGAGTTGGCTTTTGGAAAATTCCTGCAAGCCGGCTCGCTATACTCGGCGATCCGAGCCTGCCGCCATGCGCTTCCGCCGCCAACTCTTCTATCTCGTCCTGTCGGTCGTCCTGCCTGCCACCGTGGCCTCGGCGATCGCGGTCTGGTTCGTCTATACGGAGCAGAAGGCCTCGCAGGAGCAAAGCTTCCAGGAAGCGACGCGTGCCCTGTCCAGCCTGCTGGACAACGAATTGCAGACCACGGAGGCGATGCTGGTCAGCCTGGCCGCCTCGCCGGCGCTGGCGCGCGGCGACCTGGAGACGTACTTCGAGTACCTCAAGAAGCTGGCGCCGACGCGCGACACCGTGCTCGTGCTCAGCCTGCCCGACGGCACCCAGGTGCTCAACACCCGGCTGCCGCCCGGCACCGCACCGCCGAAGACCAATGCCGGCCTGCAGGCGCTGCGCGAGCGGCTTGGGCCGCAGCGCACGGCATTCTCCGACCTGTTCTTCGCGCCGGTCGGCAAGCGCCATGACGTCGCGGTCCAGGTGCCCGTGATGGTCGACGGCCAGTTGCGCTACTACCTCGCCCGCGGCCTGCCGGCGGCTTCGTTCGGGTCGCTGCTGGCGGCACAGAAACTGCCGGGGAACTGGGTGCTTTCGATCCTCGACCGCAAGGGCGTGATCGTCGCGCGCAGCGTCGATGGCGCACGCTTCGTCGGCAAGAGCGCCACCGGTTCGCTCGCCGCCAGGCTGGCGGCGGGAGAGCCCAGCGGGATCAACGACGGCCATACGCTGGACGGTCGCGAAGTGCGTGCCTTCTTCCATCGGTCGCCGCTGTCGGAATGGACCGTGGTGCTCAGCGTCCCGGCGGCGGAACTGCGCGCGCCGGCCGTGAAGGCGGCGATGCTGCTGACGGCCATGATGGCAGCCGTGCTGGCGATCGGCCTGGTGCTGGCCAGCCGCCAGGCGGCGCGGACGCTCGCGCCGATCCGCCGCCTGGCCGACGGCGCGACGCGGCTGGGCAACGGCGAACCGCTCGGACGCCGTCCGTCGGGGATCATCGAGTTCGATGCCGTCGACGACGCCATGGCCGGCGCCAGCGAGCGCATCGCGGCCGCCAAGGCGGAGCTGGAACGGCGCGTCGCCGACGCGGTGGCCGCCGCCGAATCGGCCCAGCGCGCGCTGCTGCAGGGCCAGAAGCTGGAAGCCCTCGGGCGGCTCACGGGGGGCATCGCGCATGATTTCAACAATGTGCTGCAGGCATTGTCGACCTCGCTGCAGCTGGTCCGCCTCGAACACGACCCGATCAAGCTGGCCGACCGCCTGCAGACCTGCGAGCGCGCCATTGCGCGGGCGACCTCGCTGGTCAGTCAGCTGCGCGTGTTCGGCAAGATGAAGAGCGGCCAGACCGAGGTGGTCGATCCGGGCGAGGCGGTCGCGGCCATCGGTCCGCTGCTGCGCAATGCCTTGCCGAGCACGATCCGCCTCGACATCGTGTGCGGCGACGAACTGGCGCCGGTGAACATCGACCCGGTGCAGTTCGAACTGGCGCTGCTGAACCTGGTGCTCAACGCGCGCGACGCCATGCCCGGCGGCGGCACCGTCGCGATCGAGGTGCGCCTGACGCGAAGCGCCGGCGCGCGCGACGAGATCCGCGTGTGCGTGCGCGACGACGGCACCGGCATGCCGCCGGACGTCGTCGAACGCGCGATCGACCCCTTCTTCACCACCAAGCCGGTCGACAAGGGCAGCGGCCTCGGGCTGCCGCAGGCCTACGGCTTCGCGACCCAGTCCGGCGGCAGCCTGACGATCGACAGTACTCCCGGCAGGGGCACTGCCGTGACCATCTGCCTGCCGGTGGCCGACGGCGGGCAAGCCGAGCCGGACCGGACATCGCAGGAACGCCCTCCGGCGCTGCCGTGGATGGACGGGACGGTCCTGTTCGTCGATGACGACGAACTGATCCGCACGAGCCTCGTGCCGATCCTGCAGGCCTACGGGCTGCGGGTGCGTACCGCCGCCAGCGGCGACGAAGCGATCGCCTTGCTGGCGGCGGGCGGCATCGATGCGGTCCTGTCGGACATCGTCATGCCGGGCGGCACCAGCGGTACGGACCTGGCGCGGCATGTCCTCGCGCATCATCCGGGTGTGGGCGTCGTGCTGGCAACCGGCTATGCCGACGACATCGACAGCCTGCCGGGCGTGCGCCTGCTGGCCAAGCCGTACCAGGCGGCCGATGCCGCCGCCGCGCTGCGCGACGCGATGGCCGGCGCGCTCGGCGCGGACGACATCCGCGCCGGCCGTGCGACGCCGCTCACTGCAAGGTAAGCACCACCTTGACCGATGCATCGACCGCGGCCTTGTCGATGTAGCCGATTCCCTTCGGATCGGCGGCGATCGCCTTCTTCACCTCGGCATCGGACTTCAGCTCGCGCGGCGGCACCGCCTTTGCCGAGAAGACCAGCTTCGACCAGATCGCAGCCACCTGTGCGGGCGTCTTGTTGGCGACCTTCTGGTAAAACTCGGTACGGATGGCGGAATCCGGTGCCTGGTCGACAGGCGTGAAGACATTGGATTTGCCGAGGAAGAACTGGGCCGCCTGATCGGTGAACATCCTCGTCGCCGGATTATCCGGATGCACGACCACCACGATGTCGGCCGTGGCGGGCGCGGCCACGGCCAGCAGCAGGGAAGAAACCAGTGTTGCGATCGGATGATTCATCATGCACTCCCGTTGCATGCGCCCGGCGCGTCGGCCGGCATGCTCAGAACGAACTGTCGAAGCTCAGGCGAAACACCGTGACGTCGCCGCCGAAGTTCCGCGTGATGTCGATATGGCGATCCACCTGCGCCTTCAGGGCGCTGCGGGTACCGAGGTCATAGCGCAGCGTGAACGACGCGCGGCGGAACGATTGCGGCGCATACTGCGACAGGTCATCGGTGCGTTCGCGGTATTTCGCGACATTCAGGAAGGGTGTCCACTTGCCGAGCCGCACGCCGGCGCCGATCGTGAACGCGGGTGCGGTCACCTTGTAGTCGGTGCTGAAGCGGCGCACCAGCTGCGTCAGTTCGGACAGCACGAACCAGTCGTCCGCGTCATAGTTGGCGGCGACACCGTATGCATCGAGATCGGCCGAGGTATCGAGGAGGATTCCGGGGTTGAGGGTCCGTACCTTGGCGCGGATATACACGGCGCGAACGGTCAGCGGGCCGTTGCTCAGTTCGCCGTCGGCCCCGAGCAGGTTGTTCCAGCGCACCTCGGTCTTGCCCGGATAGTACAGGCGCTGGTAGAGCGCATCCTTGAGCACTTCGCGTCCGGCAAAGGCGCCGATGGCGACATTCCCGTCGCCCGCCTGGCCACGATAACGCAGGCTGGCGCCGTTGTAATTGGTCGCTTCCCAGCCATACAGCTCGGGCGGCGCATTCACCCACGGATAGGCCAGACCGATATCCTGGAAATCGGAATAGTAGTACAGCGGGATACGCTTGCGGCCGACCTGCATTTCGACATGCTCGCCGAGCTGGACGCCGGCATAGGCCCACTGGAGGTTCGGTTTGGCATCGCTGCCGCGGGTGACGATCTGGGCGCCGAGGTTGATCGTCGGACTCACCGTGTAGCCGAATTGCACGCCCGCGCGCGACTCCGGCTTGAGCGACCAGCTGCGCCGGTACACGCCCGCATTGGCCCAGTCCGCGGTATAGCAAGGACAGCCATTGCCATCGATGACATCCGGCCCCGCATAAGCGCCGTCGAGCGCGCCGTCGATGATCCGGCCGGCGGTGATCGTCACGAATCCGTTGATCCGCAGGGCTTCGCCGGGAGCGGCAACCTGAGCCCGGGCGACCGGCGCCGAGGCAAGCAGCGCGAGCGCGACGAGAGCGCCGGCTGCCATGGTAGAACGATAAGGAACGACGGCACGCGCGTGGATCATGATGTTTCCTTCGACGGAACGTTGACCGGAGACGCTCGGGCGGCAGCCGCCCTGAACGGGCGGACGACCTGGCATTCCGGCCAGGTCCCGGCAGGGTCCGCAGCTGGAATGCTTGGCGAGTCGGCGCGAAAGGCGACCGATGCGATCCATTCTAGTCCGGTTCCTGATGGAAACGTTTGGCGGCGCGTGCCGGCGTTGCCGCATGGCGACAAAAGGAGACTTGCCGGCGGAGCCATGGCGCATGCTTGCCGGGCTCCGCCGTTCCGCAGGGAGACGTGTCCGGCGGCTCAGTCGTCGCCGATGTGGCGGCTCACGCGATTCCGGCCGCCATGCTTGGCGTTGTACAACGCACGATCGGCCCGTCGCAAGGTGTCGTCCAGGGTGTGTTCGTCCAGGCGCCATTCGCTCACGCCGATACTGATCGTCGCGCGGATGTCGGCACCGTCGACCGCGAGAACCGTCCGTTCGCAGGCGGCGCGCATGCGTTCCGCGATCTCGCACGCCTTGGCTTCGTCGGCGGAAAGCAGCAGCGCGGCGAATTCCTCGCCCCCCAGGCGCGCGACGATGTCGCTCTCGCGCAGCGCCTCCTTGATCAGGCCGGCCACCGCCCTGAGCACGGCATCGCCGGCAGCATGGCCATGGCTGTCGTTGATGCGCTTGAAATGGTCCACGTCGATCATCAGCAAGGTCAGCGAATGCGGAAAGCGCTTGTGGCGGCGGATCTCCTGTTCCGCCAGCACATGGAACTGCCGCCGGTTCAGCAGGCCGGTCAGCGAATCGGTGGTGGCCTGCCGTTCCCGCTCCATCTCCAGGCGCTGGCGTTCGGTGACGTCGACCAGCGTCATCTGCAATGCCGGCGCACCGTCCCAGTCGACCGCCCTTGCCATCAGCTCGACCCAGAATTCGCTGCCGTTGCGGCGCAGATGGGGCAGGCGCACATGGACGCCGTCGATCTCGCCGGCCGCCAGCCTGCGCCAGGATTCGGCCAGCTCCTGCTGCACCGGCACGGGCAGCAGGTGGGCGCAGCTCTCCTCGGCCAGCAGCTCCGCCGCCGTGGCATAGCCGAACAAGGCGGCCGCGATGTCGTTGGCGAACACGGGGCGGAAGCCGTCCTGCACGCGTTGCACGAGAATGCCCTGCAGCGAACCGTCGACCAGCGCGCGGTAGCGCCGCTCGTTGTCGGCCAGCGCCTGCTTGGTGGCATGCTCCTCGGTGACGTCGATGATGAAGCCGGTGTAGACGATCTCGTCCGCGGTGATCCGGACAGGGTGCGAATGGGTGCGGATCCAATGCGTCTGGCCGTGGGAATCGATGGTGCGCCCCTCGAAGAACCACGGCTCCTGCGCCGCCACCGCCTTCTGGATCGACGCCAGCATCGCGGCGCGGTCGTCGGGATGAAAGACCGTGGCCCAGTCGGGCTTGTCGCCCTCCTCGCCCTGGCGCCGGCTGTGATAGTAGAAGCCCGTGTCGCCGTTGCGCCGGACATACCACTGGTAGAGCACGCCCGGCACCGTCGCGACGATCTCGCGGATGTGGGCTTCGCTCGCCTGCAGCTCGGCGGTGCGCTCGGCGACGCGCTGCTCCAGTTCCGCGCCGGCCCGGCGCAGGGCCGCTTCGGCCTCCTTGCGGGCGGAGATGTCCTCGATCACCGAGATGAAGCAGTCGATGTCGCCGCCGGCGCCGGTCAGCGTGGCGACCGACAGCTGGATCCAGACGAGGCTGCCGTCGCGGCGCACATAGCGCCTTTCGAGGGCATAGCTGTCGCGCCGCCCGGCGAGGATGTCTTCGACCAGCGCCAGATCCTGGTCGAGATCGTCCGGATGAGTGACGTCCTGGAAACGCATGGCCATCAGTTCCTCGGGTTCATAACCCAGGATGTCGCACAGCTTGCGGTTGACCAGCAGCCAGCGGCCGTCCAGGCCGACATGGGCCATGCCGACAGCGGCATGTTCGAAGCTCGCGCGGAACCGGGCTTCGTCGCTCGATGCGGCGCGGCCTTCCGGCGCGTGGCGTGAAATGGATGTGGACGTCGTCACCGTACCGGGTCCTCTCGTAGGCGAAGGCAGGCGCCCGGCATGCCATGCCGTTCGCGCCGGGCGGCCGCGCGCAGCTGGGTCGAAACGGCCAGTATATTGACGAAAGGAAATACTATAACGTGATGCGGGGTCGTGCTGCCAGAGCGCCGTTGCCGGTGAAATCGGGTCATCGCGGGAACCGCGTCACGACAGTATCGCCACCAGGCGAAGCAGATCGGCGGACGGCTGCTGAAAAGCGAAGCCGGTACGGAAGCCCTCCGCCGCATTCAAGGTGGCGTACACCACCTTGGCCTCGCAGCGGATGGGATGGGAACTGCCGCCGACGAAGACGTCGAACGCGAGCATGCAGACCTGGCCCGGCCGCGTCGCTTCCTCCAGCATGATGCACATGCCTTCGCCGCAGATATCCAGGGTCTTGCCGGCGATGATGCGATGCTCGGGCGTGGCGACCCGTGCGCGTACGCGCAGTACCTTGCGCACCGTCTTGCGCGGTTCGTCGGCGATTGTTGCGGGCATCGTGAACACTCCTCCGTGGCGGCATGCGCATTGGCTCGGCGAACATGCGGTTGGCATTTCCGCATCGCGGAGTTGGCGCCAACTCACATTGTTTCCTGCCGCATCCGTTCTGGCAACGACTTCCACGGGACTGTTGCAATTCCGGAGCGCGGCAGGCATCACCTGACGGTCGTCGCGCGCACCGGCCGTCGGGCGATGGCAGCGGCAGGCAGCCGGCAAGCCGGACCAGCCCGCTTACCTGCTCCGGTAATCCTCCGGGTCGAACGGATAAGCGTAGACGTTCTCGATGAAGCGGTCGCCTTCCTTGCGTTGCCGGGAGAGATACAGCCGGCCCTGATGTATAAAAGGACAGAACTCCGCCTCGTCGGAATTGATCGGCACGGCCAGGCGGCGCGGTGCCGACCAGGTGCCGCCTTCGCGGAAGCTGATGTACAGATCCGGCTGAGCCTGCCCCACGGCGGAGAAATAAATCAGGTAGCTTTCGTCCGGCGCGATGAAGGGATTCGATTCGCGGGCCGTCACGGTATTGACCGGCGCGCCCAGATTGCGCGGCGCGGCATAGGCGTCGCCACGACGTTCCGCCACCCAGATGTCGGAATCCTGCCCGGCCGCATCGTTGGCTTTCATGAAATACAGGTTGCCGTTGGCCGCCATGGAGGCGTACGACTCGGAATCGTCCCCATTGACGGTGTGCCCCAGATGCTCGGGCTGTCCCCAGCCGCCGGCCTGGTATGCGACACGGTAAATGTCGAAACCGCGCCGTTGCGGACGATCCGGTACCGGCCGGTTGGACTGAAACAGCAGCCAGCGTCCATCGGGCGAGAACATCGGGTCGATATCCTTCCAGCCAGGCTTGCCGGAAAACGGCGCCACGGTGGCCTGCTGCCATACGCCGCCGACCTTGCGCGCCTCCATGATGGTCAGCACGTCGCGCTTGCCGCCGGAACGCGTCCAGACCGCATGGCTGCCGTCGGGCGACAAGGTCAGGCCGAACGCGCCGTCGTCCGAGACAATGCCGGGCAGGAACCTGGCCGGATCCGCCGACGCGGGCGATGCCGCGAGCGCGGCGAGCAGGCACAGCAGGGAGAATGTCTTCATGGCGGCGCGGAAGGGGAAGTTGTCAAGGCCGCCATGTTAAGGCAATCCGCCGGGCGTGGACATCGCCGCGCGATGTCGCCCCCAGAGCGGCTATTTCAGTGACGCCAGGTCGATCACGAAGCGGCATTCCCCATCGCTCGTCGGCATGCGCTCATACGCGGCGTGGATGCCGTGGAGCGCGATCGTCCCGATATCGGACACGATGCCGTGCTCGCCGCGGAACTCGCGCATCTCCTGCGTCCCGCCGATGCCGCCGATCAGCGCGCCGGCCAGGCACCGGCGGCCCCGCTCGCAACGTCACCGGAGGCGGCATCCGCCTCCGGCATGCCGCGCGGCCGGCCGGCGCCGGCCGCTGCCATCCCGTCAGGCGATCCAGCCGCCCAGCACCTGGTGCGACGCGCTCAGGAAGCCCGCCTGCACCAGCGCGTCCACGGTCCAGCCGCCGATCAGCACCACGTCCGAACCGAGCGTGCCGCCGCCGATGGCGACCGCATCGGCGCTGCCGTTGCCGTCCAGATCGGCATCCGCGAAGGTGAAGCCCGTGACCGCCGCATGGCCGTGGCCGCGCAGCGACGTCGCCCAGGCCTGCAGGTCGGCCTGCACGCCGGTGCCGGTGTAGCCGGTGGCAATGACGTCGACGTTCGGCGCGAAGTCGACGATGAGGTCGCGGCCCGAACCGGCGCCGAACACGAACACGTCCGGACCGAGGCCGCCCGCCAGGCGGTCGTCGCCGGTGCCGCCGACCAGGATGTCGCCGCCGGTGCCGCCGTCGAGCTGGTCGATGCCGGCGCCGCCCAGCAGCACATCGTCGCCGTTCTCGCCGTACAGCGCATCGGCGCCATCGGCACCGTCGACGACATCGTTGCCGTTGCCGGCGCGATAGGTGGTGTCGCGGCCGGCGCCATCGGTGTAGCGGTCGGCCTTGTTGCTGCCGGTGACGCTTTGCGCATCGCCCGCCTCGTTCACCTTCACGCTCACCGTCACCGGCGCCGACAGGCCGCCGTGGCCGTCGGCCACGCGGTAGGTGAAGCTGTCGGTGACGCTGGCGCCTGCGGCCAGCAGGTCGAAGGCATCGGCATCTGCCGTGTAGCGCACCTTGCCGTCGACCATGGCGATCGTCGCGCCCATGGCCGAAGTGGCGCCTCCCAGCACGATCGACAGCGCATCGCCGTCGACGTCGCTGTCGTTGGCCAGCACGTCGATGAGGACGCTGGCATCTTCGGCGACCGTCGCGCTTTCCGCTGCGCCGGCCACCGGCGCATCGTTGACCGCTGCCACGTCCAGCCGCACCGTCACCGTCGAGGACGTGCCGCCGACGCCGTCGGTCGCGGTGTAGGTGAAGCTGTCGGCGCCGTGGTAGTTCGCATGCGGCGTGTAGGAGAACGAGCCGTCGGCGTTCAGCGTCAGCGTGCCGTGCGCCGGGCCGCTGCCGAGCACCGCCCTCAGCGCGTCGCCGTTGCGGTCGCTGTCGTTGGCCAGCACGCCGGCTGCGGCGGCGACGGTCAGCGCGACATCCTCCGTGGCCGCGTAGGCGCCATCGGCCACCGCCACCGGCGCGGTGTTGATGTAGAGCTTCGCCAGCACAGCGTCATGGTCGGTCGGCGTGAAGGCGTTCGCCGGCAGGTTGGTATTCAGATGCACGTTGTCAAACACGGCGGTGGCGGCCAGGTGGTTCGACACCAGCACATGGTCGATCTGCTCGTTGTTGCCCTCGAAGATGCTGGAGTAGCGGTCGTTCGCCGGCAGCGACCAGGCCAGGTTGGTGAGGCCGGCGCCGGTCTCGAGCTGGCGCAGCGAGGTCTCCCACTGGAAGCCGTTGAAGTCGCCAGCCACCACGACGTGGCGGCCCGGCTCGGCGGCGTTCAGCGCAGCGACGTAGTCGCGCACCGCCGCGGTCTGGTCGTTGCGGCGCGCGTCGCCGGCGATGTAGGCCGGCTGGTTCTTGCCGAACAGCTCGTCGCTGCCGATGCGCGAGTAATTGTGGACGCTGATGAAGGTCACTTCCTCGCCATGGAACAGGAAGTCGGCCACCAGCGGCTTCCTGCTGTTGCGGAAGCCGTCGCCATCGGCCGGCGAGTTGTCGAGGATCTGGCGCACCGAGCCGGTCACGTAATCGACGCGGTCGGCGTTGTACAGGATCACGTTGCGGATGTTGCCGTTGCCTTCGCCGCCGTTGGAATTCTCCGTGGCGGGATCGATCGACACCCAGGCGTAGCGCGGGCCGCCCGCGGCGACGATGGCGTCGAGCAGCTTGCCGATCGTGACGTCGGCCGCCAGCACGCCGCTGCCGGTGCCGTTGTTGTCCTGGATTTCCTCGACACCCAGGATGTCCGGCGTGCCGAGGTGCGTGACGATGTCGCGCGCCAGGGCGTCGAACTTTTCCTGCGGATCGTTGGGATCGAGGTTCTCGAGGTTGTAGGCGCCGACGGTCAGGTGGGCGGCATCGCCACGCAGCGTGGTGGTGTCGCGCGCAATCGCCATCGGCACGGCGGCGGCCGGCGTCACCGTCGGGATCAGTTCCCAGTTGCCGCCGAAATAGGTCATCACGCCGGTGACGTCGCCGAGGCGGTCGCCGGTGTTCCACGAGACCGTCAGCGCCGGGTTGACGCCGGTGTCGTTGTAGATCTGGAAGCGTTCCGGATTGAGGTCGCCCTCGCTGGTGGTGATGGCGCCGCGATCGTTCATGCCGGTGGCGTTGGCGCCGTTGTCGGTGACGACATAGGTCGCGCCGCTGCGGGTCTCGCCGACCACCTGCACATCGTTGGCGGTGACCAGCATGCCTTCGAGCGATTCATAGAAATCGATGGCGTCCTGGGACGGATCGAAGGTGGCGAAGTTGTCGTTGTCGATCACCTCGGTCGGGATCAGGCGGCCGCCGCTGCCGAGGATGGTCGGCGCCACCGTGTGGCCGGACGACAGCACGGTGATGCCCTGCACGCCGGTGATCTCGGTCAGCGGCAGGTTGTTGGCATTGCTGCCGGTGTATTCCTCGACGGTGCCGATCAGCTCGACCAGGTCGCCGACCTTGACCTGCGACAGGCCGGCGGTCGACAGCACGAAGACCGCGTCGGACGTCGCGACGTTGCCGTCGCCATCCGGGTCCTGGATCCAGAAACCGCGCGCGCCGGTGGTGTCGATCGCGGTGACCACGCCGCGCGTGTTGACCAGCTGGCCGACATAGGGCGACACGTGGCCGGCGCCCTGGATCTCATAGATGCGGGTCAGCGCGGCGATCGTGGTGAAGTCGACCGGGTTCATGCCGGTGCCGGCCCAGGCATTGCCGGCCAGGTCGGTCACGGCGCCGGCGCCGATGCTGACATGGTAGGTGGCGCCGAGCTTCAGGTTGGCGGACGGATTGATCGTCAGCGTCTGGCCGGACACCGAGACCTGGGTCGCGTCGGCCACGTCGATGACGCGGGTGTCGCCATGGCCGTCGGTGAGCGTGATGCTGCCGCTGCCGATGGCGATGGCTTCATTGAAGGTCAGCTTGATGTCTGCGCCCGGAGCGATGCCGATCGCACCGTCGGCCGGCAGGGTGGCCGACAGCTGAGGCGCCGTGGTGTCGGCGCTCATCGCTTCGCTGGTGACCGAGATGTTGTCGATGCCGATCCATTCGTCGCTGCCGACCGCATCGGTGGTGAGGATGCGGATCTCGACCTGCGACTGGTTGTTGAGCACGGCGGGCAGGTCGAACTCGAGATGGGTGACGGCGGATGCCGCGTTCGGGCCGGTGGACGCATCGGCCACGTAGCCGGACGGGATCGTGGTCCAGTTGCCGGTGCCGCCGATGCGGTACTGCACGGCCACCTGCTGGATGGCGTTGTCGCCGCTGCCGTCGATGTCGCGCAGGTCGACCGCGAAGCGCAGCGACTGGCGGCCGGACGCGTCGAGATACAGCACCAGGGCCGGCGCCTGCGCGGTCCCGGAGCCCTGCAGCGCGACGGTGGGGTCGGCCAGGTGGAATTCGGCGATGCCGCCCGAGGTCAGGGTATTCGGATTCGTCTGGTTGGCGATGACATTCTCGACGGTGCTGTCGCCGAGGACGTTGCGCGGATCGCGGCCGGTGCCGCCGGCCAGGCCGTCGCCGCGGAAGCCCATGATGCTGGCCACGCCGCTCCAGTCGTTGTTGGTGGTGATCAGGCCGGTGTTGTTCCAGTTCTGGAAGAAATTGCCGGTACCCAGCTTGAAATAGACCTTGGACATGCATTCCCCTTGTGGATGGACATAAAAAATGACCGCGCTGGCGGTCGTTTTCCGTTGTTATCAGGCCGGCTCGCGAGCCTCGTGGGCGGTGCGATCGGGAACTGTGCTTTTATAAGCATGATTTGCGACAAGGGCGTGAAATTACGCGGCGTTTTGTCGAGTGTCAATGCAAAAAAGCATAGGTTTCCGAGTGGAAATGGAGACAAGCATGATCGTCGCGAAAGGTTTCTGTGGCGCAACGCGAGCGCCGGACGGACAATAGGATGTCGCCCATTCCGCTTGCATGAACTCATGGCCTTGTCCGTGCTTCGTCGCCGCGTCGTTGCCATCCTCGCCGCCTGCCTGAGCGTGCCCGCCGCCGCCGCGCCGGCGCCGCTGGTCTTCATCGCCCCGCTCAACCATGCGATGCCGCTGGCCAGGTACGAGAATGGGTTGCTTCAGGAAGGCATCCTCAAGGACATCGGCGAAGAAATCGGCAGGAAGCTGGCGCGCCCGGTGCGTTTCCTCGCGGTGCCGGGCAAGCGCGTGGCCGACGTACTGACGCGCGGCGAGGCCGACGCGGTCTGCTATGTCCTGCCGTACTGGATCGATGGCGATTTCCACTGGACGCGCCCCTTCATTCCCAACAGCGCCGTCATCGCGGCGCGCCAGGATGCGCCGGTAGTCGGACGCATCGCCGATCTGGCCGACATTCGGGTGGGGTCGGTGCTCGGCTACCGCCATCCCGCGCTCGAAGCGGTGCTCGGTGAACGCTTCCAGCGCGACATTGCCCCCGACATGGAGCGCAACCTGCGCAAGCTGGCTGCGGGCCGGCTGCGCTACGCGATCACCGAGGACATCGTCCTGTCGTGGCACCTGAAGAGCAACCCGTCCGCGCCGCTGCGCAAGGACCTGGTGTTCGAGACCTTCGAGGCGCGTTGCGCGCTATCCAGGCAGGGCGCGGTGACGCTCGCCGAGTTCGAACATGCCGTCGATGCCATCCTGCGCGACGGGACGCTCACCCGCGTCCTCCAGCGGTACCGCTAGCAGCAGGCGCGGCATGGCGCCGTGCGCTGACGGTCCCGCTTCCTGCGGACCGGACACGGCCAGCCTCCGGCCTGGGCATCCCGTACACCGGCATGCATTGCGCACTGCGGCATGCCGCCGCGCCTGAATTTCCATGGAGAAATCATGCGATCGACTCCTGCGCGCCGGCTGTTGCGCCGCGACCATATCTTCTCGTCGTGGCCAATTTTCCCGTCGGCAAACGCATTTCGCGGTGCTAAGCTGATTTCACGACTCCGCCATCGCAGCCAATACAACGATTCGACCGTGCTGTTCCACCAGGGAGGAGAACATGAGGAAGACCCGATTCGCGGCGGCCATGCTGCTGTCGCTGTCGTCGACGTTGGCATTCGCCGAGACGCTCGTCATTGGCGCCGAGGACGACTGGTACCCGTATTCCGGAACCGTCGACATGAAACCCAAGGGCATGGCGGTCGACATCGTCCGCGAAGCCTTCAGGAAGGCGGGCGTCGACGTCCAGCTGCAATCCATGGGCTACGCCAAGTGCATGGAAGAAGCCAAGGCCAGCAGGATCTTCGGCTGCTTCAATGCCGCGCGCAACAGCCTGCTCGAACCTCACTATCTCTGGCATGCCAAGCCGCTGTTCACGGCGCGGATCCTCATCTACGCCAAGAAGGATTCGGCGGAAAAGGGCCTGACCACGAAGAATCTCGAAGGCGCCGATGTCGCGGTCACCCAGGACTATGAATACGGCGAAGCCTTCGACAGCAACCAGAAGATCAAGCGCGTCGTCTCCAAGTACGATCTGCAGGGCTTCCGCAAGGTGCTGAACGGGCAGGCGAAATACATGGTCGCCTACGAGAAGGTCGCCAATCACCTGTTCGAGAAGCACAAGGCCGAGATCGGCGACAAGTTCAAGCCCGTGGGAAGCACGGCCGAGGTCGGCCTGTACATCGCCGTCGGCAAGGCCTATCCCAACGCGGCCAAGCACATCGAGCGCTTCAACCAGGGTTTCGAAGGCATCGTCAAGGACGGCAAGTACAAGGCCATCGAAACCGAATGGAAGTAAATCCGGCGCAACGCGACCGGATATGAACGACCACCTCGACTGGAGCCGACATGACCCAATCCCATTCCGCGAGCGGCGCCGCGCGCCACATCGCCATCCCCTTGCTTGCGCTTTCTCTCCTGGCCGGCGCGCCGGCCATTGCACAGGATGCCGGCAGCAAGCCGGCGGCGCCGGCCTGGACCCATACCGGCAACGTCTCGCTGGTATCGGACTACCAGTTCCGCGGCGTCTCGCAGTCGCAGGGCAGGCCGGCGGTGCAGGCCACCGTCGAATTCACCCATGCCGGCGGCATCTACCTCGGCCTGTTCGGCTCCAGCGTGTCGCATGCCGCCTACAACAACGGCAGCGGCATGGAGTTCGACCTGTACGGCGGCTACCGCCATGCACTGTCGGAAGACACGTCCGTCGATGTCGGCGTCGTGACCTATTGGTATCCCGGTGCGCATTACACCGGTGCGGGGCGCCGCGTCACCTACCATACCCAGGATTTCAAGATCGGCATCAACAAGGGGGCGTTCAATGCCTACGGCTGGTACACGTTCAGCAAGCACTGGTTCGGATTCGCCGTCGATCCGGTCAGCGGCGCCTTTGCCCGCTCGCGCGGCACCACCTATGTCGAGGCGAACTGGAACCCCGAACTGTCGCCGGGCCTCACGCTGAACCTGCACGCCGGCCGCCAGGACGTCCGCCGCTTCGGGGACTTCGATTTCTTCGACGCGAAGATCGGCCTGACAAAGACGTGGGAAAGCTGGGCATTCTCGGGCGCCGTCATCTACAACAGCGGCGACGCATCGAAGAACGGCATCCCGTACTGGACCTTCTTCAATGCCGACGGCTCGTCGAAGAACGTCGTGGGCACCCGGATCCTGCTGTCCGCCTCCCGCAATTTCTGAGATGCCGCTGCGGCCGTGCGCCCGCGCGCAGGCCGGTTGCCGGCGGCGCCCTCGCAAGCCAACGTCCGTCCGCGCGGATCCGCCGCCTTCGCCGCACCGCGCAAATAGAATCAGTCCTCTAATCGAATTAGACGCAGCGTAAGCCCGCACGCCACCACTCTCTCCTAGAATGGTCCGACACGTACGCGCACGCAGAGGCGCGGCGTGGCGTCTGCCGCACGCGGCAGGCTTCCTCTCGCGACACCGATCGCGCAACGACTACAAACGGAGACAACACCATGAACAGCGTCAAGCTCTTCGTGCTGGCCTTCTGCTGCCTGGTTTCTGCAACCTTCTCGGCATCGGCCCACGCACTCGGCAGTCAAACCTTTACCTACCTGCGCTGCTTCTACCGCGTCGACACGTCGCCGTCGCGGCCGGCGACCCACTATGTCTGGGGCATCGACCCGGCCAGCGGCGACTATTACCGCATCCATGGACGCTGGTGGAGGGACGGCCTGCTCTCCTGGCAGAACATGTTCTACAGCGGCACGAGCCAGGACACGCTGAAGTCCGTCTGTCAGAGCACGTTCGCACGCTACGGCATCAACCGCGCGGTCGCGCTGCACGCGGCGGCGGATACCTCGCTGTCGCTCAACTACACCGTCTGGACCAACGACAGCGCGGCGCAGGGCACGAGGATCAATCGCATCATCGCCTTCGGCGACAGCCTGTCCGACACGCAGAACCTCTACAACGGCACCCAGTGGAAAATGCCGAACCGGAACAGCTGGTTCCTCGGCCGCTTCTCGAACGATCGCGTCTGGACGGAGTACCTGGCCGACGGACTGCGGCTGCCGATGGTGAACTGGGCCGTGGCGGGGGCGGCCGCCGACCAGTACCTGGTGATCCCGGGCGTCAGCCAGCAGGTGGATTCCTGGAGCGCCTACATGCAGGATGCGCCGAACTACCGGCCCGAAAACACGCTGTTTACCGTGCTCGTCGGCGGCAACGACCTGGTGAACTACCGGCGCAGCGTCGATGCGATCATCGCGGCGCAACAGGCCGCGCTGGAGAAACTGATCCGCGCCGGCGCAAGGAACATCCTGCTGCTGAATCTTCCCGACGTGTCGCGCGCGCCGGTATTCCGCACGCGCAGCGACGGGCCGGCGGTTGCGGCGCAGGTTTTGCAGCTCAATGCCCGGCTGGTCCAGTTGCGCGATGCGCTGCACGCGAACTTCGGTCCCGCGCTGAACATCCGCATCTTCGATACCTACGCTCTCTTCAACGACGTGATCAACAACCCGGGCAAGTACGGCATGACGAACACCTGGCAATCGTGCCTGGCGATCGACCTCGATTCGTCGGGCAATTACCTGTACCACTGGCCCACGCGGGCCGAATGCACCAATCCGAATACCTTCGTGTTCTGGGATACGCTGCACCCCACCACGCGCACGCACCGGTTGCTGGCGGATCAGGTGGCGGCATTTGTCAAAACGCACTATGCCAACGTATTGCTCCCCTGACGACCCCATCGGCGTTTTCTCCTGATTGCCTTTACGCTGCGATGAAGCGGGCGGCGCTGTGTCACGTCAGCGCCGCCCGCCGTTGCTTCGCCAACCGACGGGCGGCAAAGCCGACATCGCGGCAATCCGCGATGCGACAGGGCGATTGAACATCGTCGCTGGTGCCGCTCCCTTGTGACTTCGGGCAAATAGCGGATAATCACGGGGATCAAATCCGCTTCCGGCGTTGATAAAATCACAAGCGCGCCCGCACAGCCCATGCCGGTGCCGCCCGTGCATCGTCACTGGCCTGTTGGCGCGACCTCATCGTCCTAAATTCCATGCGGATGACAATCGAAGAACGTAAGCAGATGATCGCCCGGATATTGACGCCGCGTTCCGACGTCAAATCCGATGCAGGCGCCATCGCAGACCGCGCGCTCTGGTCATGGGAAAGAATTGCGTTTCATCTGATGCCGCTGATCGGCGAAGCCGGATTTCAGTCGTTGTACTTGCGCGCAGTGCACCTGGCACTTCCCGAATGCCCCAGCATTACGCTCATGAAGCGCAACAGTTCCACGGAAGACCTGTTTCAGAAGCTGCGCGAAGATCTGGCATTCCTGGACGCCGTCACGACTGAATTCTGCAGCAATGTCCTGATGAACAAGTTTATCGAATTGGTTTCCAGCATGATCGGCGAGTCCTTGACCGGACAAATCCTTCGTTCCGCATGGGACGACGCTTCGCCATCCACCAAGTCCATGGAGGGCGAACAATAATGCCGCGCGTCACCATCGAAACCCTCAACACGGGTGTTCCCGGTCTTGACACATTGTTGGACGGCGGCATTTCCAGGTACTCGTTCAATGTCATCACCGGTGCGCCCGGCAGCGGCAAGACCACGCTGGCGCACCAGGTCATGTGCAATCTGGCGTCCGCGGACCACAAGGCCCTGTACTTCACCATTGTCGGCGAGCCGCCGCTGAAGATGCTGCGCTATCAGCAGCAGTACTCCTATTTCGATAACGAGAAAGTCGGCTCGAGCATCAAGTACCTCAACCTGGCCGATGACCTGCATTCCGGCGGCTTCGAGGGCGTCCTCGACCGCATCCTGCGCGAAGTCGAACAATTCCAGCCGGAACTGGTCTTCGTCGATTCGTTCAAATCCGTCGTGCATGCCGCCGCCGGCGGCAACGAAGGGCTTGCCGATCTGCAGTACTTCATCCAGCGTCTCGGCATGCATATGGCGAGCTGGCAGGCAACCACCTTTCTGATCGGCGAATACACGCACGCGGAGGAAGAAGGAAACCCGATCTTCACGGTCGCCGACGGCGTCATCCATCTGTCCCAGGAAGTGGACGGCAACGCCATCGTGCGCAAGATCCGGATCGTCAAGATGCGCGGCGCGCCCCACATGCTCGGCAATCACATCTTTCGCATCTCGCGCGACGGCGTCCGGGTATTTCCGCGGCTGCTGACCGGTGGCATCTTCGACACCAGTCCCGCCGACGTCGATGCTTCGCAACTCGGCAGGCTCAAGACCGGCAGCCCCGAGCTTGACGACATGCTGGGTGGCGGCATTCCCGCCGGCTACTCGATCTTGCTGATTGGCCCGCCGGGCGCGGGCAAGACCGTATTTGCAACAGGGTTCCTGGCCGAGGGCCTGAAAGCCGGGGAACCCGGCGTCATGGCATCGTTCGAGCACATCCTGTCGGCCGCGACCATCAAGGCCATCGACAACCTCGCCGCCACCGGCAAGATATCGATCGTGCGTCCTGCCAGGCTGGACCTGTCGATTGAAGAAGCCATCATGGAAATCCTGGACGAGGTCAGGCGCGTCGGCGCCAAGCGCGTCGTGATCGATTCCCTGTCGGCCTTCGAACTCGCCCTGGCCTCCCAGTTCAGGCAGAACTTCGAAGAATCGCTCTTCCGCATGCTGACGGCATTTTCCAAGATCGGCGTCACCGTCCTGCTGACCCGCCCGACTGAAGCCCAGCCCGCGAACTTCGTTTATCGCCCCAGCGCGTCCTATCTGGTCGACGGCGTGATTTCCATGCGTTGCGTGGAAATGGCAAACAAGCGCGTCAAGCTGATCTCGTCGGACAAGCTGCGGGACAGCTGGCATAGCGCCGACATACGGCCATACACGGTGCATGAACAAGGCATTGTCGTCAGCAAGAATGCGCTTTGATGCATGTTCGCCAGCGCACATGCCGATGTGCGCCGGGGCCCGCATCCTGCAGCACCGCATCCAGGAGACCGCTCTTGCAATCCCATTCCATCCTGAATGAAGATCGCCTGCACCAGACCTTGGACCGCCTGGCGGAGGCGACCAGGAACGACGAGCAGGTTCAGCAAGACCTTGCCCTGCTCAAGGACCTGCTGGCGCAGCTACGTACCGCCAACGAGAACCTGGTGCTGGCCACGGTGAAGGCACAGGCGCTTCAGGAAGACGCCGATCTGCGCAATCGCCGGCAGAACGAGTTCCTGGCCATGCTTGCCCACGAGCTGCGCAATCCGATGGCCCCCATCAGCAACGCGGCCCAGCTGCTGAAGAAGGTGACGTCGGCGCATCCGATGCTGCCGAAGCTTCAGGAGATCATCGACCGCCAGGTACATCACATGGTGCACCTGCTCGACGACCTGCTGGACGCCTCCCGCATTCAGTGCGGCAAGGTTCATCTTCAGCGGTCGGTGATCGCGCTATCGGACGTGATCGGCCAGGCCGTGGAACTCAGCCGGCCCTCCATGGAGGGCCGCGCCCAGCAGCTCGATATCCAGTCCGGCATGGCCCCGGCCTTCGTCCATGGCGACCTGGTGCGACTGTCGCAGGTGTTTTCCAACCTGCTGATCAATGCATCCAAGTACACGCAGGACGGCGGCCGGATCTCGCTTCAGGTTCGCTCATTGGACGACAGTGTCATCGTCACGGTGCGTGACAACGGCCGGGGTATCGATGCCAAGCTGCTGCCCCATGTGTTCGACCTGTTCGTACAGGATGAGCGTGGCCTCGACCGCGCCGAAGGCGGTCTCGGCATCGGGCTGTCGGTGGCGAAAGGCCTGGTGGAATTGCATGGGGGGCGCATCACCGTACGCAGCGACGGCCCTGGCCTCGGTTCCACGTTCGAAGTGCTGTTGCCGCTGGCGACGGCCCGCGGCGCCACGCACAGGCAAGATGCCGGCTCGGGCGCGCGGTCAGCCAGCAGTGGCCTGCGCATCCTGATCATGGAAGACAACGCGGATTTCGCGACAACGCTGATGACGCTCCTGGAGCTGGAAGGTCATTTCGTCCAGGTCGCACATGACGGCATTGCAGGGCTGAATGCGGCGCTGGCGCATCCGTTCGATGCCTTGATCTGCGACATCGGGTTACCCAGGTTGAATGGCTACGAAGTGATCGCGCAGGTGCGGCGTCAACAGGAAGCCCCGCGCCCACTTGCGATCGCATTGTCCGGATACGGCCAACCGGAAGACCGACAAAAGGCACTCGACGCGGGGTTCGACCGCCACCTGACCAAACCCCTCCAGGGGAACGAGCTGTTCGAGGTGCTGGCGACATGCCGACCGACGATCGCAGGATAGCGGCCCGTTTCCATTCCGCTGCCTGCCGCTGGAGCCATCGCCCCCGGTCGACCCGGCAGGCCGGCGACGACACGTCGATCCAGCAAGGCGGTGCGCGCGGGCGCAACGAACAGACAGGAAAACTAACGGTCTTCACTATTATGATTTCCGGACCCATCGGACTTGAACGCGAAGTCCGCGCTCACATGTATGGCAATCATGCCTGCCGTCCCCGGTGGGTTCATTCTTTCACTGGATCGTCGTCATCATGCTGATGTTGAACGGCCAATACGAGCCAATGCTCGTGCTTGTTTCCCTGCTCGTGGCAATCTTCGCGTCCTATACCGCGCTGAGCCTGGCGGGCCGTATCCGTCAGGCCGGTGGCCTGTCAGTCGTCTACTGGACCGCGGGCGGCGCCTTTGCCATGGGCAGCGGCATCTGGGCGATGCATTTCATCGGCATGCTGGCGTTTCGGCTGCCGATCCCGCTTGGCTACGATCCATGGATCACCCTGCTGTCGCTGCTGCTGCCCATCCTCGTGTGCGGCATGGGATTGTGGCAATTGCGGCACGCCGAGATCGGTTGGCAACGCCTGCTTGCCAGCGCCATCCTGATGGGACTGGGCATCAATGCGATGCATTACACCGGGATGGCGGCGATGCGGATGCAGCCGGGCATCCGCTACGATCCGGCGTTGTTCGCCCTGTCTGTGGGGATTGCCATCGCCGCGTCCGCCGGCGCATTGTGGATCGCGTTCCGCCTGAAGGAAAATCGCCCGCGCGCCAGGACGCTCCGGCTGGCTGCGGCAGTGGTGATGGGCTTCGCGATCGCCGGCATGCATTACACCGGCATGGCCGCTGCCAGCTTCCCGGCCGGCAGTGTTTGCCTATCGGCCACCAGTGGCGTGTCGCTGAACGGCCTGGCCATTCTTGTCACTGTGGCCATCGCCGCCGTGCTGACCATCGCCCTGCTGGTCGCCATCTTCGACAGCCGTCTTGAAGCACGCAACAAGAGCCTGGCGGAATCCCGGGCGACGGCGGAGGAACGTCAACGCCTCTTCATCCTTGAGCAGGAGGCGCGCCACCAGGCAGAACGCCTGAACACCCACAAGGATCAGTTCCTGGCAACGCTGTCGCACGAACTGCGCACACCGCTCAATGCGGTGCTCGGCTGGTCCGAACTGTTGCTGCACGGCGCCAGGGACGAGCCAACGCTCCGGCGCGGTCTGGAAGCGATCGAGCGCAATGCGCGCGCCCAGATCCGCCTCATCGAGGATCTGCTGGATTCGAGCCGGATTCTGTCGGGCAAGCTGCATCTCGACCGGACCGCAGCCCGGCCGAAGGACTTTATCGATGCGGCGGTCGACACGGTACGCCCGTCCGCGGAAGACAAGGGGATCGCGATCACGGTCGACATCGCCCTGGCAGACGAGCAGGTATATGTCGATACGGCCCGGATGCAGCAGGCGCTCTGGAACATCCTGACCAATGCCGTCAAGTTTACCGAACCGGGCGGCAGCATCACCGTCTCGGCCGGCCTGCGCGACGGTGCGGACGGCCGGCGCGTCGACATCCGGATCAGCGACACCGGCATGGGCATCGCCCCGGAATTCCTGCCGCATGTATTCGAGCGCTTCCGTCAGGCGGACGCGTCGACGACGCGTCGCCACGGCGGTCTCGGATTGGGGCTGTCGATCACCCGGCAGCTGGTGGAACTCCATGAAGGCAGCATCGCGGTCGAGAGCCGCGGGCCCGGGATGGGCACCACGTTTACCATCGGGTTGCCGGTCCGCCAGCGCTCCGCCGCCTGGCCGGCACCCGCATCGATCCCGGCGATCGACCAGCCGCATCCCCGCCAGCATCGCGGCCGGGAAAGCGGAACACTGCTTGGCTGCACGGTGCTGGTGGTGGACGACGAACCCGATACGCTCGTACTGATCGAAGAAGCGCTCAGGCCGACACGGGCCACGGTCCTGACGGCCGCTAGCGGCACCGAGGCAATGACGATTCTCCGCGAGCGCGCGCCGGACCTGCTGATCTCCGATATCGGCATGCCTGGCATGGATGGCTTCGCGCTCATCCGTTGGGTCAGGACGGCCGACGATCCTCGCATCCAGCCGATACCCGCCATCGCGCTCACGGCATTCTCGCGTTACGAGGACAGGATGCGCACCTTCGAGGCCGGCTTCAATGATTATCTTTCCAAGCCGGTCTCGCCGGACATGCTGGTGCATTTCGTGCACGCATTGCTGGCCCGCAGGTCGGACAGGCCGCAGCATCCCGTCAGGCTGAACACGTAGACTGCGCGGCGAATGCGCGCGGCACGCGCGAAGAAAGGTTTTTGGGCGAGGGAAACCAAAACTAACGGCAACCTTGTCCGTCAAATTATTGATTCGCCTTGGCTGTCCTTTGCCCACCCTTTCACGCCTTGCGTGCCGCTCCCATGTCTCAAGTTCCTCAAGGCGCTCCGGGCGCCGTCGCCGTCAATCAGCATCTCTTCGACACATCGGCGGCGTTGCGCGTGCGCAGCGTGGAGCTGCGCAAGGAAGACTCCCTGCAGACGCACCGCGAAAAGCTCGCCAGGATCATCCTGGATGACATGTACCAGTTCGTCGGCCTGCTTGACGCGCACGGCGCCTTGCTCGAAGTCAACAGGGCGGCGCTGGAAGGAGCCGGCATCCGGCTGGAAGACATCCAGGGAAAGCCCTTCTGGGAAGCGCGCTGGTGGCAGGTGTCGAAGGAAACTGCCGACCGCCAGCGGGAAGTCTGCCGGCTTGCGGCACAGGGAGAGTTCGTGCGTTACGACGTCGAGATCTTCGGCCAGAGCGGCGGCGACGAAACGATCATCATCGACTATTCGCTCATCCCGGTGAAGGACACGCGCGGCAAGGTCGTCTTCCTGCTCGCGGAAGGCCGGAACATCACGGAAAAGAAAAAGGCCGATGCGGAGATCGCCAGGAAGAGCCAGGAACTGCAGCAGCTTCTCGAGCGCGTGCGCGAGCTCGACGGAATCAAGAGCGAGTTCTTTGCCAACGTGTCGCACGAGCTGCGTACGCCGCTGACACTGATCCTCGGCCCCATCGAGAAGCTGCTCCGGGATGCCTCCCGGCTGAATGACGACGAGCGGCGCGACCTGGAAGTCGTCAAGCGCAATGCCGCCACGCTGCTCAAGCATGTGAACGATCTGCTCGACGTGGCCAAGCTCGACGCCGACAAGATGTCCATCAGCTATGCGGCCATGGACCTGTCCAGGCTGGTCAGGCTGGTTGCCAGCCACTTCGATGCACTGGCGCCCGAACGCGGCATCAGCTTCCACGTCGATACCGCCGCGGCCATGCCGGCGCAGATCGATCCCGACAAGGTGGAGCGCATCGTGCTGAACCTGCTGTCGAACGCATTCAAGTTCACGCCGGCCGGCGGCCGGGTGCGTGTTTCCGTCACTGAAGCGAATGACGGCAAGGATGCGCTGATCGCGGTACAGGACAGCGGTCCGGGCGTACGGCAGGAGGACCGCGAACTCATCTTCCAGCGGTTCCGCCAGTCAGACGGCGGCGCGGCACGCGCGTTCGGCGGCACCGGCCTGGGATTGTCCATTGCCAGGGATTTCGTCCATTTGCATGGCGGCACGATCGGCGTGACCGAGGCACCGGGCGGCGGCGCCCTGTTCCAGGTGCTGCTTCCGCTGCATGCGCCGGCCGGCTGGCCGGTCCGCCCGCTGCCCGATACGGATTCCGTTGCCGAACGCCACGCCATCGTGCGCGGCACGCTCGAGGAACTCGCCACCGGCGACATGCCGCGCAGCGCAGCGCACGCCGGCATCGCGGCGGGCGAAGATCGTCCGGTCATCCTGGTCGTCGAGGACAATCCCGAGCTGAACCGGTTCATCGTCGACAATCTCGCCGGCGAATTCACCGTCGCCAATGCATTCGATGGCGTGGAAGGCCTGGAGCTGGCAAGGCGGATCAGGCCGGACCTGATCGTCACGGACATCATGATGCCGCGCATGAGCGGCGACCGGATGATTGCCGGACTGCGGCAGGACCCGTCGTTCGACCGTACGCCCGTGCTGATCCTGTCGGCCAAGGCGGACGATGGGCTGCGTACGCGGCTGCTGGCGGACGGCGCCCAGGATTATGTCGTCAAGCCGTTCTCGGCCCAGGAACTGCTCAGCCGCTGCAGGAACCTGGCCGCTTCCAAGCGGGCGCACGATCAGCTTGCCCGGCTCGCCCGCCAGCTGGAGCTGGAAACGGAGCGCAAGACCAGGCAGCTGAGCGAGACGGAAGCGCAATTCCAGGCGATCACCAATGCCATGCCGCAGATGGTGTGGACCACGCTGCCCGATGGTTATCCCGACTATTTCAGCGATCAGTGGCTGGCGTTCACGGGACTGCGGCAGGACGCGCTCGTCGGCAACAGCTGGAGCGAACTGCTGCATCCGGATGACCGCGTGCGCGTCTGGGATGTGTGGCGCCACTCGCTGGAAACCGGCGCGCCCTACGAGATCGAATTCCGGCTGCGTTACCGTACGGGCGACTATCGATGGGTGCTCACGCGCGCACTGCCGGTGCGCGACCGCGATGGCGGCATCACGAAGTGGATGGGGACGTGTACCGACATCCACGATCACAAGCGCACCGAGACGGCCCTGCGCGATGCGGACCGGCGCAAGGATGAGTTCCTGGCCATGCTTGCCCATGAGCTGCGCAATCCGCTGGCACCGATCAGTGCCGCGTCCGACCTGTTGTCGTTTGCCCGCCATGACGAGAGCCGGGTACGCCAGGCCAGCGATATCATCCGGCGGCAGGTGGTTCACATGACCGGCCTGATCGACGATCTGCTCGACGTGTCGCGGGTCACGCACGGACAAATCCATCTGGACATGGCCACGAATGACATGAAGCGGGTCGTCGCCGATGCCGTCGAGCAGGTCCGCCCCTTCATCGAAGAAAAAGGCCATCATCTGAACGTGGAGCTGGCGCCGGCGCCTGCGATCATTCGCGGCGACAAGAAACGCCTGGTGCAGATTCTCGCCAACCTGCTGAACAATGCGGCCCGCTATACGCCGCCCGGCGGAAGAATCCACCTCCGGATGACGGCGGAGAGCGGCCGGGTCATCCTGTCCGTGCAGGACAACGGCATCGGCATCGAACCGGAGTTGCAGGACAGGATGTTCGAGCTGTTTTCCCAAGGTGAAAGAAAGTCCGACCGCTCCCAGGGCGGCCTGGGCATCGGCCTGGCGCTCGTCAGGCGCCTGGTGGAATTGCATGACGGGAGCGTGTCGTGTCGCAGCGACGGACTCGGCAAGGGCAGCGTGTTTACCGTGTCGCTGCCGGCAGTGCAGGTCGAAGCGGCGGGACCGGACCATGACGATCCGGACTTCTACGCACGGACACGCAGCCGCTCGCTACGGTTCCTGGTGGTCGACGACAACGCCGATGCGGCACGGATGCTCGCATTGCTGCTGACGACCTTCGGGCATGAAGTCATGCTCGAGTATGCCGCCGGGCCGGCCCTGGAACGGGCCAGGGCCGGCAGCCCCGACATCTGCCTGCTCGACATCGGCCTGCCGGACATGGACGGATACGAACTTGCCCGTCGCCTGCGTGCGCATCCGGGGACCTCGGGCTGCACGCTGGTCGCGGTGACAGGCTACGGGCAGCCCCAGGACCGGGAGCAGGCGCTGGCGGCGGGATTCGACCACCACATGGTCAAACCGGTGAATGCGGCGATGCTCATGGCGCTGATTGCGGCGCTGGAAGCGGAGCTCAACTGACATGGCGGCATGCCAAGGAATCCTGAATTTCCGGCGGTTGGTCGCAGCTAGCAGCACCAGGCCGCAGCTCGGGTCGGCGCCGTCAATCTCGGGGAGCAATTGATTGAGTGTCTGCTCCTTCGAGAGAATGCCGCAGCCGATGCCACTCTTGTCGGCGAACCGCCGGTAAGGAAACTTGAGTTTGCCTTCCATTGCGGTCCTCCTCCTGCCAGGAGCAGGGCCGTTTCGCTCAAGGGGAGAGGCGGGCAGCCGCCGCATCGCTGCGGCGAGCCGTCGGGGCCGGTCAACAGTCAGCCGGCCTTGTTATCCAGGTGTACCCGCTTGCGGACATCCGGATCGCGTGCCATCGCCCAGATGGCGAAGAGCATGACGAGGGCGCCGACGATCAGCGCATTGCCGGTGACGGTCCTGTTCGACGCCGCGTCCAGCACCCAGGGCGATGCCATCACCCAGGCACCGAGCAGGAAATTGACCGCCTCTTCCCATGCCTTGGGCATCGTGACGGCCGTGCCGGCGAGGACGATGACCGCACCACCGGCGAGCCAGGCGCTCCATGCCATGTGACGGTGCTCGTCCGCGTATCCGAGCGCCCACGGCGATGCCGCCAGCCAGGCGCCAAGCAACAGGTTCAGCCAGTCTTGCCAACGTTCAGTTTTCATGATGAGTACCCCTTTCTTGCAAAATGAAAACTCAGTGACATGCAAAGGCGGGCACCATGCGGCATCCCTGTCATGGAAGCCGCAACGCGCCCATGCCAAGGCGGTGCTCATATAAGGATTGCGCGTGAAATCTTCAAGTCCCTCGGCATCCCGCGCGACTGCCTTGGTGGCGGGCCACGATATCGGACGCCAGACGCCCGGCATGGCGACGCGAGGTTCGTGCGGGTTCACCGGGAGTCGTGAGGCCAACCGGAAACCCGGTGGCCGCCCGTAGGCGGAAACGATGGGCGCACCGATTTGCCATGCGTTGGCATGCTGGCGGCGTGGGCGCCCGCCGGCAGTGCATGAAGAACGCCGGCACAACACCAAGACACCGCTTCGCATATCGGCGTCTTGCCAGGCCGCCCCGGATGCCAGCCGCGCCCCGTGCAAGCGATGCCAACCATGCCACTGCGACAAGCGTCCGCTCACTTACGAAAATCCGGCGCATGCTTACGGCAATGTGATGGCCAGGGAGAAACCCAAGGTCAATATTGCATTGTGACAATCTAGACTATTGATTTTCGTCAATACGCTTGTATCCTAAGGTATCAGCATATTTCCACATTGCAAGCCTTTGCAATGCACGCTGTCCACAAGAATGCCTCGGCTTCGGCCAAGCATGAGGCCCGGAAATGTGCTTTATCACGCGGCCGGCTGCAAACGAATCTTGGGTTTTTTACAAGGCAACTCGTTGAAGAAGAGGTCCCATGGACGCTCTCGCCAAGGACTGTAGTGTGGATCTTCCGCTGCTCGCGCATCGGCTGCGGATCAGCGCGCTCGATCATTCCGCCCACGGCGTTGTCGTGTTCAGCGCCGCGCCTCCCCGCTTCCGGATCGTCTATGCCAACCAGGCCGCCTCACGCATGGCGGGGGTGACAGGCGATGACCTTCTGGGCCAGGATTTTCCGCATCTTCCCTTTGTTGCCGGCGGCGCGAGTGCGGCGGAAATCGGTGCGGCACTGGCCGAGCAAAGGCGCCTGGGTACGGTAGTCTGCCAACGACGTCCCGATGGGACGCTGCTGTCGAGCCAGCTCCTGCTTGCTCCACTGCGTGACCGCAATGGCGTGGTCAAGTACTTCGCCGCCATCCAGGCCCAGGTCGCGCCCAATCATGTCAGCATGATTCATGCCGGTGGCCAGCTCCTGCAGCAGCTCGATGCGGCGATTTGCGCCGCCGCCTTGAACGGCAAGGGCGCCTCGCTGGTGGTCTTCGACATCGACCGCTTCAAGCAGGTCAACCATCTGCTCGGCTACGAGGGCGGCGACGCGCTGCTGGATGCGTTTGCAGACCGCGTCTCGCGCGTCAGCAACGGGAAGGCCCATGTCCTGCACTATGGCGTAGACGAGTTCGCACTGATCTATGACGAAACGGGGGACAAGGACGCCTTGATGCGCCACTGCCGCGACCTGGTGCAGGCCGTCACCCTGCCATTCCAGATCGCGTCGCAGCAGATCGAACTGTCTGTCAGCGTCGGCATCGCCCGTTACCCGGATGACGCCGAGAATGCCGAATCGCTCTTGCGTCACGCCCATCTTGCCTTGCTGCACGCCAAGGATAGCGGAGGGGGCGCAACGCATTTCTTCTCGCCGGAGCTGCTGCATGATTTCGACACGCGTCGCCGCATCGAGACATCCCTGCGGCAGGCAATCGCAAACAACAATCTTCGCCTGCATTACCAGCCGATCGTCGACCTCCAGACGGGTGGCATCGCCGGACTGGAGGCGCTCGTCCGCTGGACCGACGATGTTCTTGGCCCGGTATCGCCCGCATTGTTCATTCCTATCGCAGAGCAATCCGGCCTGATCGACGACCTTGGCTGGTGGGTGATTCGTCAAGCCTGCAACGATATGCGCACCTGGCGGGATGCCGGGGTTGCGCCAGCGCGGGTGGCGGTCAACATCTCGCCCAGGCAGTTCTTGCACGGCCAGCTGGTCGACGAAGTGAGCGACATTCTCGCCGAGAATGACATTCCTCCGAACCTGCTCCTGTTCGAGATCACCGAAACGGTGCTGATGCTCGACACGCCGCTCGTCGATGCCACCATCAAGCGCCTGGCGTCGATGGGCATCGACATTATCCTGGATGATTTCGGCACCGGTTATTCGTCTCTCGCCTATCTCAAGCGATATCACTTCGCCAAGGTCAAGATCGACCGCTCGTTTATCGAGAACGTGTCCACCGACCGCGAAAACGCTGCCATCGCCAATGCCATCATCGCCATGGCGCACAGCATGGGGATCCGCGTGGTGGCAGAAGGTGTCGAAACGGAGCAGCAGTGCGAATTCCTGCGTCGGCACATGTGCGACGAAATACAGGGCTACCTGTTCGGAACGGCATTGCCGCCCGATGCCATCAGCCAGATCCTCGTCGCCGGCATCCAGGTTCCGGAGCATCTCCAGCGCGACAAGACGCCGACGCGCACGCTGCTGCTCGTCGACGACGAGCCCAACATCCTGTCGGCGCTCAAGCGCCTCTTTCGACGCGACGGCTACGAGGTGCTGACGGCGAATGGAGGACAAGAAGGGCTCGATATCCTGGCCAGCCGCAAGGTCGACGTCATTCTCTCGGACCAGCGCATGCCTGGCATGACAGGTGTCGAGTTCCTGTCCCAGGCGCGGGAAATCCAGCCGGATACGGTGCGCATGGTCCTGTCCGGCTATACCGAACTGCAAACGGTGACGGATGCCGTCAACCGCGGCGCCATCTACAAGTTCCTGACCAAGCCGTGGGAAGACGAGCAGCTGCGCGGACACATCGCGGAAGCATTCCAGCGCAAGGAAATGTCCGACGAAAACGAGCGGCTGAATCTCCAGGTCAGGACGGCCAATTTCGAGCTTGCCGTGGCCAACCGCAAGCTCGAAGCCCTGCTGCAGGAACGGGAGCAGCGCATCACCGACGACGAGATCACCCTCGGGATCGTCCATGAGGTATTGCAACGGGTACCCGTTCCGGTGCTGGGTCTCGACGAGGACGGCGTGATCGCCTTCGTCAACTGCGCGGCGCGCCAGCTCTTCCATGCTCGCGAACCCCTGCTTGGCATGAATGCCGGCACGGCGCTTCCCGAAGCGTTCGCCGCGGTACATGCATTGGGCGATGGGCAGTCCGCCGTCGTCAGGCTGGATGACTGCGCCTACAGGGCAACCATCCATTTCATGGGGCGCGAGTCGCAGTCTCGCGGCACCCTGATCAGCTTCACCAACATGTGAGGACGCCATGCAATCGCGCTGCAGAGTACTGGCCATTGACGAGATCCAGGCGGGCGCCATTCTGGCAAGAGAGGTACTCGACGCGCGCGGCGAGATGTTGCTCCCTGCCGGCGCCATCCTGACCGGGCCGATGTTCTCTTCGCTGGCCAGGCGCGGCATCGAACGCCTGGCCGTGGTCGACAGCACACCGTGCGACATCGACCTGGACGCGGAACGCCGGCGGATCGACGAGCGCATGACGATACTGTTTCGCGGATCCCGCGGTCGCGCCGCCGAGGCCATTCGCCGGCTCGTGGCCGAATACCGCCTGCGGAGGCTGTCATGACGCCGGGTCTTGCCGAGGTCGCACGGGGGGTGCGCGAACTCCCGCCTCTGCCGGCCGTCGTACTGGATGCGCTCCATAGCTTCGACGATCCGAACGCCGATGTCGATCGCCTGGCCGATTCGCTGTCCAGGGATCAGGCGATCGCCGTCAAGACACTCCGCCTGGCGAATTCCTCCTTCTACGGCCTGTCGCGGAAAGTCAGCACGATTCCTCAGGCGATCACCGTGCTGGGCCTCGACTGCGTTCGCACACTGGTTGCCAGCATTGCGATCATCGACCACTTCTCAGGCAGGGAATGCGGCGGATTCGACCAACAGTCCTTCTGGAGGCATTCACTTGCGTCGGCGGTCTGCTCCCGCCATCTTGCCCGCCATGCCCGGCTGCAATCGGATCATGCGTTCGTCTGCGGCCTCCTGCTCGACATCGGCGAGATCGTGCTGGCGATGCAACATCCCGCCATCTATGCCCAGATACAGGCGGTCCGGCGCGCATCCGACTGCGACTCCCTTGCCGCCGAACGGCAGGTGCTGGGATACGACCACGCGACCATCGGCCGCCTGCTTGCCGAGCAGTGGAAATTTCCGACGCTCATTCAGCGGGCGATCGGCAACCATCATGCGCCCGACACCGCGGACCTGCACGACCTGCCATCTGTCGTGCATATCGCGGACGCTCTCGTGCGCGCACTCGACCTGATGAACCGCGACGATGAACGCGTGCCGCCGCTGTCGGATGCCGCCTGGGACAGCCTGGCGCTGAGCGACGAGGCCATCATGCGCATCTGCGAGGACACCGAGGCACAGTACGAGGATACCTGCAAGGTATTAGGTCTATGAATCCCCAGACACCTGTATTCAGCGGCATGCGAACCGGCTGCGAATCCCCGATGACAAGCCGGGTGGTGGTCGTGCAACAGGACAAGAAGTCCGGGCCGCCGTTGTCCGCCTACTTTGACGGATCGCCCGTGCCCGCATTCGCGATCGATGCCAATCATGTCGTCACCCAGTGGAACCGGGCCTGCGAGCGCATCACCGGCGTGCCGGCCGCGTCGGTGATCGGCACCAGCAACCATTGGCAGGCGTTCTACAAGACCCGGCGCCCCGTGCTGGCAGATCTTGTCCTGCGCGGGGAAGTGGAACGCTTCAATGAACTGTACTACCACGGCAAGTGCCGCCCTTCCGCCTCGGTGCCCGGCGCCTACGAGAATGAAGACTATTTCCCGCAGTTCGGCGCCGACGGCATGTGGCTGTACTTCTCCGCAGCGCCGCTGCACGATGCCGAGGGCAATATCGTCGGCGCCATCGAAGTGCTGCAGGACGTGACGCAGCGCCACTATGCCGAAGACGACCTGCGCCGGGTGCAATCGCGGCTGGAAGACCTGGTGCGGATCCGCACCGCGGAGCTGGCGGCAGCCAATCGCGAGCTCGAGGAGGATGTCAGGAAGCGGGAGGCCGCCGAGGCGGAACTGCGGCGCCGCAACGATGAGCTCACCGAACTCAACAAGCAGCTCGTCGCCGCGCACGAACAGCTGATCCAGTCCGAGAAGATGGCGTCCATCGGCCAGCTCGCCGCCGGCGTGGCGCATGAAATCAACAATCCGATCGGCTACATCTTCTCGAATTTCGGCTCCCTCGAACAGTACGTTGCCGACCTGCTGGGCATGCTCGCCGACTATCGGGAAGCCGAAGCGGCAATCGCATCGCCCGACGTGGCCAAGCGGCTCGAGGCAAAGCGGGAAAGCATCGATCTGGACTACATACGGGAAGACATTCCCTCTCTCATGGCGGAGTGCCGCGAAGGCATTGCGCGCGTCCGCAAGATCGTCCAGGACCTGAAGGATTTCTCGCGGACGGACAACAACCAGGACTGGCAGTGGGCCAATCTCCATGCCGGCATCGACTCGACACTGAACATCGTCGGCAACGAGGTCAAGTACAAGGCCGATGTCCTCCGCGAATACGGCGACATCCCCGAGATCGAATGCCGTCCCACGCAAATCAATCAGGTGGTGATGAACATCGTCGTCAACGCCGCCCAGGCGATCAGCGGGCAGCGGGGCCGCATCACCATCCGGACCGGCAGGGACGGCGAGCATGTCTGGATCGAGATCGCCGACACCGGCCCCGGCATCCCTGCGGATGTCCTGCCGCGCATCTTCGACCCGTTCTTTACGACCAAGCCGGTCGGCACGGGCACCGGCCTGGGCCTGGCGCTGTCCTACGGCATCGTTCGCAAGCACCACGGCACCATCGATGTGCAGACCCAGGTCGGCAGCGGCACGACATTCCGCATCACACTGCCCATACGGCAGAGTGCGCCCGACAAGGAGGAATCATGAGCGCCGTCTTGCCGCTTCCTTCCCGGTCCGAGCAGGCTTCCGCAGCGCCTGGCGCCACGGCCGCCGAACGGCCACGCATTCTTTGCGTCGACGACGAGCCGCATATCCTGTCGTCCCTGCGCCGCCTGTTCCGCCCGCACGGGTACCAGGTCCATGTGGCGGAAAGCGGCGCCGCCGGACTGGCGTTGCTGGAGACGGAGCGGATCGACCTGGTCATCTCCGACATGCGCATGCCCGAGATGGATGGCGCCCGCTTCCTCGAACAGGTGCGCCAGCGCTGGCCCCAGACCGTGCGGCTGCTGCTCACCGGGTATGCCGACATCCAGTCCATCCTCGACGCCATCAATCGGGGCGAGATACACCGGTACATCACCAAGCCGTGGGACGACAGCGATGTCGTTCTGATCGTACGCCAGGCGCTCGAGCGCAAGGCACTGGAACTGGAAAAGCAGCGCCTGGAAGAGCTGACCCATCGTCAGAACGAAGAGCTGCGCGAACTGAATGCCGGCCTGGAAGCCAAGGTGCAGGCCCGTACCGCGGAACTCGTGCGGGCACGCGACGAACTGCTGGTCTCGAACGGCAAGCTCAGGAACAATTTCCTCACATCGATCAAGGTGCTCTCAGGACTGATCGAGATGCGCGGCGACAAGTTGGCCGGCCACTCGCGGCGGGTTGCCGACCTCGCGCGCCGCCTTGCCAACCGCATGAGCCTGGAGGCGGCGGACGCGCAGGAGATCTTTGTCGCGGGACTCCTCCACAACATCGGCAAGCTCGGATTCTCCGACGAGCTCCTGGATCTGCCGGTCTCGATCATGAACGGGGAACAGCTCGGCATGTACCGGAAGTACCCCGAACGCGGCGAGCAGTTGCTGATGCCGCTCGAGGATCTGCGCGGAGTCGCCCGCCTGATCCGCAGCCACCAGGAACATTTCGACGGCAACGGGTTCCCGGACCGCCTGTCCGGCTTCGACATACCGACGGGAGCGCGCATCCTGGCGCTGGCCAACGACTACGACAATCTGCAGAACGGCACGCTCATGCCGCGGCGCCTGCGTAGCGAAGAAGCCGCGCTGGCGATCGTCCAGTTCCGCGGCAAGCGCTACGACCCGGCCGTCGTCGACGCCTTTCAGGACATCGTCAATGGCCGCACCGTCGCGCGCGATGCGCCGGCCGACCGGCCCGTCTCGATCGCGGAGGCGCGGCCCGGCATGGTCATCAACCGGGATCTGGTGACGCGGGAAGGATTTCTGCTGCTCTCCGCCGAGCATGTGCTCAGCGATCGCCTGATCCAGCAACTGGCGGAGTATGAACGTTCCAACCAGGTTGCGCTCACGCTGTTCGTCCGCTAGGAGGTCTCATGAATCGCCTGTTGCTCCTCGACGACGAGCCCAATGTGCTCAGCGCGCTGCAGCGCACCCTCAAGCGCGCGACCGATCACGAGCTGTGCATCGAGACCTTCACCAGTCCCTCCGATGCGCTGCTGCGATGCGGCGAAGTGGACTTCGACGTCGTCATGTCGGATTACTGGATGCCGGAAATGAACGGCATCGATTTCCTGCAGATGGTGAAGGGGGTGCTTCCCTATACGGTACGGGTCGTCCTGAGCGCGTCGACGGAATTTTCCACCGTCATGGCGGCGATCAATCGCGCCGAAATTTTCCGGTATCTGCCCAAGCCCTGGAACGATCAGGACCTGCGCTCGGTGCTGTCGGCGAGCATGGAACGGCGCGCGGCGCTTCTGATCGAGCGCCGCCGGTTCGAGGAGGCGCTGGCGCGCATGATGACCCCGGAGGAACTCGAGGCAAAGCGGCTGGAGGAAATGGAGCCGGGCATCACGAAGGTGAACTGGAATCCCGACGGTTCGATTTCCCTGGACTGAGGACGGCCATGGACACGGTCGAATTCCACGAAATGGATGCCCAGGCGAGCCGCTCGCCCGACGTGCGTTTCCGCGCCCTTGCCGCCGCGGTCCATGCGGCGGCGCGCGGCAACTACAGCCTTCCCTTGCCGCTGGACGGCCACGACAGACTGTCCGTCCTGGCGCACGACATCCAGGCGCTCCTGTGCCGGGCCCGGCAGCAGGCCGCGGTGGCCGGCAATGGCGGCCATGCTCCCGCCGGCGACAGCGCATCGGCCTACGAGTCGCTGGCGAAGGCCAATGCCCGCCTCGAGTACCTCGTGGCGAACACGCCGGCCATCATCTACAGCAGCGTGCCGAGCGGCGACTTCAAGATGACCTTCGTCAGCGCCAACGCCGGGCGCGTGCTCGGCTATTCGCCCGCGGAAATGGTGGAGGATCCGAACTTCTGGTTCAACCACATCCATCCCGAAGACGTGCCGGTCATCTTCTCGAGCCTGGCCCTGGTGTTCGTCGAGGGTCAGCGCACCTACGAATACCGCTTTCGCAGGAGTGACGGCGAGTATCTGTGGATGCACGACACGCTGCGCCTGATCCGCGATGGCGCCGGCAATCCTGTCGAGGTGATCGGTTCGCTGACCGACATCACCGACCGCAAGGCGATGGAAGATGCGCTCAAGCGCACCGGCGAAGAGCAGAAGCTGCTGATCGACAAGCTCCAGAAGGCGCAGGCCCAGCTGCTGCAGTCGGAGAAGATGGCTTCCATCGGCCAGCTGGCGGCCGGCGTCGCCCATGAGATCAACAATCCCGTGGGCTTCGTCAATTCCAACATGGGCTCGCTGAACAACTATGTGGCGACCCTGCTGCGCCTTGTCGAGCGCTATGATCGCCTCCTGCAGGACGAGCGCATTCCGCCTTCGCTGCGCGACGAAGCGATGGGGCTCAAGGTCGACGCGGATCTGGACTTCGTGCGCGAGGACGTGACGGCATTGGTTGCCGAGTCGATGGAAGGCCTCAAGCGGGTCAAGGATATCGTGCAGGCGCTCAAGGATTTCTCGCATGTCGGCGAATCGGACTGGCAGGTCGCCGACATCCATCATGGACTGGAGAGCACGCTCAACATCGCGCACAACGAGATCAAGTACAAGGCCCGCGTGATCAAGGAGTTCGGCAGCATCCCGCCGGTCAAGTGCCTGGCCTCGCAGCTCAACCAGGTCTTCATGAACCTGATCGTCAATGCGTCCCAGGCGATCCCGGAGTCCGGCGAGATTCGCATCAGGACGGAGGAACGCGATGGCTGGATCATCATTGCCATCAGCGACAACGGCAGCGGCATCGCGCCGGAACACCTGCCCCGCATCTTCGAACCCTTCTTCACCACCAAGCCGGTCGGCCAGGGCACCGGCCTGGGCCTGTCTTTGTCCTACAGCATCGTGCAGCGGCATGGCGGCCGGATCGACGTGGAAAGCACTCCCGGCAAGGGAACCTGCTTTACGATCCGGATCCCGATCGAGCCGCCTGCCGACCGGGAGCAGGCGCCGTAGAGCCGGCATGCGATGTGCCTGCGCGGCTCCACATGCAGGTTGCTCGAGAAGGCCGCCGCGTCAGGCGGCCCGATCCTCGGTCAAGCCCATGCCATTGCGCGACAGCGGGCGGGTCGACGCGATTTCGCCCTGGCATGGCCCAGCATCCGCGCCGCCCTGCACGCACGCGCGGGATATCCGGACTCAGAACTCTTCCCAGTCGTTGCCCGGCGCCGGACGGGTTGACGCGGGGGGCTCGCTGGGGGCGGCGGCCAGCGCCTTGCGTGCCGGCGCCTTCACGCGTGCCGGCGCCATCGCCCGCGTGCGCGGCTGCGGCGCCTGCACCCTCGGTTCCGGGCGTGTGCGGCTTGCGGAGACAGGCACCGTATCGAGCTTGAAGGTTGCCACCAGCCTGGCGAGGCTGCCTGCCTGATCCTGCATCGCCTGTGCCGCGGCCGCGGCCTGCTCGACCAGCGAGGCATTCTGCTGGGTGGTCTCGTCCATCTGCGCGATGGCCTGGTTGATCTGCTCGATGCCCGAGGTCTGCTCCTGGCTGGCCGCGGTGATCTCGCCGATGATGTCGGAGACGCGCTTGACGCTCTCGACGATCTCGTACATCGTTGCGCCCGCCTGGTTGACGAGTCGGCTGCCGGAATCCACCTTTTCGACCGAGTTCCCGATCAGGCTCTTGATCTCCTTTGCCGCTGCCGCGCTGCGCTGCGCGAGATTGCGCACTTCGGCGGCCACGACGGCAAATCCGCGTCCCTGCTCGCCGGCGCGCGCCGCCTCCACCGCGGCATTGAGCGCCAGGATGTTGGTCTGGAAGGCGATGCCGTCGATGACGCTGATGATGTCGACGATCTTCTTCGAGGACTCGTTGATGGAATCCATCGTCGACACCACTTCGGACACGACCGCTCCGCCCTTGCTGGCGACCTCGGAGGCCGACTGCGCCAGCGCATTGGCCTGCCGCGCGTTGTCGGCATTCTGCTTGACGGTGGACGTGAGTTCCTCCATGGACGAAGCGGTCTCCTCGAGCGAGCTGGCCTGCTCTTCGGTCCGCGAGGACAGATCCAGGTTGCCGGAGGCGATCTGGTTGGAGGCGGTGGCGATCGTTTCCGTGCCGACCCGGACTTCGCTCACCATCTTGACCAGGTTCGCGTTCATCTCTTTCAGCGCAAGCAGCAGTTCGCCGACCTCGTCGGCACGGTCCACCTCGATGCGGCTGGTCAGGTCGCCGGCCGCGACCGTCTTGGCCACGGTGACTGCCTCGAGAACCGGATCGCGGATCGCCCGCGTGACCATCCAGGCGCCGCCGGCGCCGAGAACAATTGCGACCAGGCCCAATGCAATCATCCAGAAGCTGGACGACTTGTAGGTCGATTCGCTTTCCAGCCCGGCTTCGTCGACCAGCTTCTGCTGAAACTCCGTCATGTCGCGCAGTGTGGCGACGAAGGCTTGCAGCACATTGTAGGTGCTGCCGAACGCCTGCTGCGATGCTTCGTCCTTCTTGCCGTCCTTGAGGAGAGCGAGCACCTTGTTGACGTCATCGACATACTTGGACTTCGCGGCCAGCGCCTTGGCGTGCGTTTCCTTGGCTTCCGGACGGTAGAGCAACGGGCCGAGCTCGGCGAGCGCTTCGTCGAAGCCCTTGATGTTGGCAGTCAGGCGTTCCTGCGCCTTTGCCTGCTCGGCGGCATCCGTGCTATTGGTCAGCTGGAAGACACGCGCGATGCTTCCCCGAGCATTGTCCAGCGCCTTGGTCGACAGCTTCACTTTCGTCCACTCGACCTTGACGATTTGCTGCGTCGCGTCATTCATGCGCGACAATTTGAGAACACCTAAACCAATTGCCACCGACAGCAGGACAAGAATCAGGCCAAAGCCCAGGCCCAGCTTCACGCCGATTTTTGCGTTCTTCAATGTCATGATATGCCCCGTATGTGTAGCGTGTTGTTATTGAGGGATTAAGACGAATTCCCGGCCATCTGCTGGTTTCCCGCCGGGTCCTTGCGATCACCCCATTGCGTCATGCCTGGAGGATGTGGGAAGGCTATGATCACCCAAGAATTCAAGCTCGTAAAACCCACAGGTGCGAAAAACAACAGGACTGGCTAACAAACCACGTAATGGGGTAAAAACAGGCCTGTACTCGCCCGGTGTTTGTCAGTCCTGCGTCTGCTGCGCAGGACCTTCGGCGGATCGACTGACGTTTTCCTGTGCGTGTCGTCGCCGCTGTACACGCATGCGGCGCGTGACGCCGCGTTCGCCGGCGTGATGATTTGACAAGAATGAAATGGGGAGATCGTCATGGGACTGATCGGTTACGGCGTCCGGCTGTTCATCGTGGTGGCATTGCTGTCGTCATGCGGCGGTGGATCCGGCGGTTCGTCAGGCAGCGCCGGCACTCCCGCGCCGCCGACGGCCGGCACAGGAAGCGGCGGCGGCGGCGGAAGCGGTAACGCTGGCGGCGGAACCGGAGGGGCAGGCACGACGGCGTATGATCTTGCCGCCATGGGGGTGCCGAAATTCGTGACCGTGAATTACATCGACCTTTCGAAGATCACCCATGTGTCGCGCTTTCGCTCCAGTGCCGGCCATGACTATTGGGACAGCGTCGAGCGGTGCCGCTCGATGAAGCATTACTTCGCCACGCCCGACCAGACGACGACGATCTATTCACCGGTTGCCGGCACGATCGCCAAGATCGACCAGGAATGGGCCGGCATGCAGGTTCGCATCAGATCGGACGCGTATCCCGCGTTCACGTTCGTGATCTTTCACCTGGCGCTGGGAAGCCAGTACAAAGTCGGCGACAAGGTGACAGCGGGGCAGGTGCTCGGCACACATATCGGCACGCAAACATCTTCGGATATTGCCGTCGAAATCGACGACAAGTCCGGATATCGTCTCGTGTCCTACTTTGATACGTTGACCGATGCCGCATTTGCGCCATTCAAGGCCCGCGGCATCAGCTCGCCCTCGCAGTTCGTCATCTCCCGGGAGGAGCGTGATGCATCGCCATTGACGTGCAACGGCGAGACCTTCACCTCGAGCGATCCGCTCGCGCGGTGGGTGGCGATCTGATGATGGGCGGCGAGGACGGATGCGCGCCTTGCATCCAGCGGACCAGGCGGCTGGATCCCCCCTCGTATCCGGCTATCCCGCCTCGTCGAAGCGCTGGTGCAGTTCGTCGAAGAGGTCGAGCACTTCATCCTCGCTGATGCCGAGCGCATCGAGCACCAGCCCGCCGCCCTTTTCCCACTCGCTCTGCCGGTTCTTGCCCTGGTAATCCTGGATCGCTTTCTCGACCAGGAGGCCAAGGGCCACCAGTCCCTTGATCTCGTCAGGCGTGACGCTGTCGGGGATGATCTCGTACTCGTGGTGCAGCCGGATCGCGATCACGATGTCCGGCGACAGTCCCCAGCTCCTGGCGAGCAGCGACCCCATCGTGGCGTGGTTGGTGCCATGGCGCTCGTCCTCGATCGTGGTGAAGCGCACGTCGGCCGATTCGTTGGCCATGCGCAGCGTCTCCACGTAGTCGGGAAAACGGCCCATGAGGAGCGGAATGCCGATGTCGCAGAACAGTCCGAACGTATGCGCGACGTCGGGCTTGGAGACATGCAGCCGGCGCGACAGCAGGGCCATGGCCATCGCGCGCTTGTCCGACACGTCCCAGAAGCGCGCCAGGGAGGGGCCGTTGTTGCCAAGCGCCTTGCGGGCAATGAGGCCGAGCATGATCGATGCGCATTGCGTCATGCCGATGAAGCCGATCGCCTGCTCGACGGTTTCCGCCTTTCGCTTGAGCGCGAAATAGGAGGAGTTCGCCGCCTTGAGCAGCGTGGCCGACATGGCGACATCGCGGCTGATGATGGCGGCGACCTTGCGCGGATCGGGATCCTCCTGGCGCAGTTCGCGCTGGAGGTTGATCATCAGGTCGGGACAGGCGGGAATCGGGATCGATTTCGCGACGTCGTCGATCGCCTGGGAATCCGCGGCCGCAGTGGTGTCGAGCATCGTGCGTCTCCTGCCAGAGAATATGCCGAACCACGATTGTAGCCGCAGATTATTTCCATGCGGAAATACTTTTGGTCGCAAACCAATGGCCATGGCGACGGCGCAACATCGCCCGTGCCGCCACTGCTGCGCCGGTCATACCTCGGCCAGTATCTGGCGCAGCCGTTGGGTATCGACCGGCTTGACGAGGTGGTGGTCGAAGCCCGCCGCGCGCGAACGATCGCGGTCGTGCGCCTGGCCGTAACCGGTCAGCGCGATGAAGACGGCGTCGCGCGTCTCCGGCAGGGAGCGCAAGCGTTCGGCCAGCACATGGCCGGTCATGTCCGGCAGGCCGATGTCCAGGATGAATACCTTTGGCCGCAGTCCCGCAGCCTGTGCCAGCGCGCGTCCGGCGGATTCCAGCACGTTGACCCGGTGGCCGTCGGCCTCCAGCAGGATGGCCAGGAGCCTGGCCGCATCCAGGTTGTCGTCGACGATGAGGATGTCGAATGCCTGCGCCGGCCCCGTATCCGCCGCAGGCGCGGCATGGACGTCACCCGTTTCCGCCTCGGCCAGGGGCAACCACACCGTGAAGCTGCTGCCGCGCCCGGAGCCTTCGCTGGCGGCCGCGACCCTGCCGCCGTGCATCTGCACGATGGTCTTCACCAGTGCCAGTCCGACGCCAAGCCCGCCCTGAGAGCGTCCCGGCCCTTGCCGTTCCTGGGTAAACAGCTCGAAGACATGGGGCAGGAAACCCGGATCCATGCCCTGGCCGTTGTCGGCGACGACAATCTGCATGCCGCCGTCCGCCACCCGGCCTTCGAGCCGGATCTCGCCGCCGGGCGGGGTATAGCGCGAGGCATTGTTGAGCAGGTTGGCGAGGATCTGCACCAGACGGGTACGGTCGCCCCGGACCTGCACCGGCCCGCATTCCATGCGGATGGTCAGGGAATGCCTGTGCGCCTCGATCAGCGGCCGGGTCTGCTCGACCGCCTGGCCGATGACGGCACCGACGTCGAGCAGTTCCGTGCGCAGCTCGACCAGGCCGCGCGTCACGCGCGAAACATCCATCAGCTCGTCGATCAGCCGGGTCATGTGGCCCACCTGGCGCGCGATGATGTCGGCCGTGTTGCGGACGCGCGCTTCATCCAGACCAGGCAGGCGCAGGATGTCCGCGGCCGCGCTGACCGGCGCCAGCGGGTTGCGCAGCTCATGCGCCAGCACGGCGAGGAACTCGTCCTTCCTGCGGCCGGTGTCGCGCAGGATGTCCTGCGCGCGCTTGTGCTCGTCGATGCTGATCACGGCGCCGATCAGGCGGCCGGCGCCGTCCTTGCGCCCGGTTGCGACGCGCGCCCAGGCGCCCAGCCAGCGCACGCCGCCGTCCGGCAGCAGGGCGCGGAACTCATTGGCAAACCCGGTACGCGTGCGGACCGCCTCGTCCACCGCTTCCCACAGCGACGGACGATCGTCCGGATGGATGAGCGCGGGAAAACTGTCGATACTGGGGCGGAAGTGTGCCGGATCGACGCCGTGCAGCGCATAGACGCGTTCCGACCAGAGGATCTCGCTGGTCTCGATATCCCATTCCCAGATGCCGATGTTGCCGGCCTCGACGGCGATGCGCAGCCGCTCTTCCGCCTCGCGCAGGTCATGCTGCGCGTCGATCTGGTCGGTCACGTCCTCGTGCACCAGCATCACTTCCTGCACCGTGCCGTCGGCATGGCGCACCGGATAGGCAGACGCTCTGAGCCAGCGGCCGCGCCCCGGCAGTCCGAGTTCGGCCGGATCGTAGTAGATCATGGGGATCGACACCGATTCGCCGGCGAACGCGCGCCGCAGATAGGGCGTGATGCCTTTGGCCTCGAGCTGGGGGTCGGTGAGGATGTTGTAGTCGCCGTGCAGGACATAGTCCTTGACGGAAGGAATGTCTTCCACGCCCCAGATCCGCTCCCACGCCCGGTTGACCTCGAGCGTGCGGCCGTCCGCGCCGAGCAGCTGCATGCTGAACGGCGCATGGGCAAACAAGTTGCGGAAGCGCGTATCCGCAGCAAGTGCGGCGGGCATGTCGGCGGCAGCGGTTGCGGGTGGTTCGGAGGGCGTCATGGTCGATCGGAGAGGATGAAGTCCATACGATACGCCGATTCCCGCGCGGCACAAAGCCGCATGCGGCCTCTCGATACCGCCGGTTACAGACGTCGCCTGCGCCGGCGCAGGCCATCGGGGCATCGGACCATGCCGCGATTGTCGTTATCGCAAGCGTGGGCCCCGCAGGCACGCCGTCGACTGTCGGTCAACCTGGCGTCAGATTGCACACCACCGCCGTCTGCTTCTCGCCGAACGCGTAGATCGACACGCGCGGATTGCGCGGTTGCGGCCAGCGGCGGTTCACCTCGGCCAGCGGCAAATTGAACAGCGCCCCGAAGTGGATCGCCGGAGCTTCTTCCGGATCCTTCTCGAACAGCACGGAGTTCTCCGCGAAGCCGAACACCGCCGCCACCGGCATGCCGTGCATCGTCAGCGGCTTGTCGGGGCGGATGTTGAAGACGCTGACCGCCTGGTCGATCTTGTCGGGCCGGTTGGCGATGTGGCGGTCGCGGATCAGGAAGACCATGAACTCGCGCGGCTTGAGCGTGCAATGGTGCAGCACGCGCTGCGCATCGAAGGCCGCCGCGCGGCCCGGCAGCGATGCCAGCAGGACGACAGGGACGATGGTCGCGCACAGGCGCAGGATGCTTGTCATGTTGACTCCGGAAGAACGCGCGCGCCGCGCGAAGCGGGTGCCGGCGCGCTGGCACATGCTACCACCGCGTGCAAGACTGCCACATTTCCCGCGAGATCCGCTCCGCACCGGCGGCGAGAGCAGCGCCGCGGCCGGGCGACCGGACGCCGGCGCGTTCCGGATGCCGTAGCCGCCCAGGCGTTTTCGGCAGCAACACCGAAGCAGGTCAATACGCCCGCCGTTCCCTGCCGCACACTCTCAACGAACGTTGTCCGCCGCTGTCCAAATCCGTCAGCCACTCTTCCCGACCTCAGGATCGTCCATGGGTTTACCGCAGACAGGAACGGGCCCGTGCGCCACGCTGGCGTCGCTGCTCGGCGACCGGACCTTCCTCCGCAAGCATCTCGGCCTGCTGCTGTTCTGGCCGGTCATGTCGCTGCTGCTGGGCGCCGTAGGCTGGCACCTGGTGTTCTCCCACCTGGAAAGTCGCAAGCATGCCGCCGAGAACGATGCGCTGCGCGAGGCGGCCATCCTCAGCAAGGCTTATGCGCACCACCTGTCCCGCGCGCTGGAGGCGGTCGACCAGATCACCCTGTATGTCAAGAAGGGTTGGGAGCTGGCCGGTCCCCGCTTCGATCTCGACGAGATGACCCGCAGCGGCCTGTTTGCGCAAAAGGCCGGCTTCTACGTGAGCATCATCGACGAGCACGGCAACCTGCGCGCCTCGACCATCCCGTCGGCGCGCCGCGTGAACATCGCCCGGGAAACGTATTTCCGCGTCCACGCCGACCACCGGAACCTGTTCCACATCGGCACCGCGCGCATCGGCAATTTCTCGCGTACGCCGGTGGTGCCGTTCTCGCGGCGCATCGAGGATGGGGCCGGCAACTTCCGTGGCATCGTGCTGGTATCGGTGGCGCCGGCGTACTTCACCTTCGGGGACGACGAAGTCGTGCTGCGCAACACCGGTTTCATCGGCATCCTGAGCGCGGACAACATCCTGCGCCTGGGCCGCATCGGCAGCGACGTCTACCTGCCCGACAGCGGCCGGCGGCCGATGATACGCGTGCCGGAATTCAACCAGCCGGCCGGACGCGTCGCGCTGCGCGGCGAAGACTGGTTCGCCGACGGCCGCTCGCGCTACGTCGGCTGGCACGAGACCGAAGGCTACCGCATGGTGACCGTCGCCGGCATCGACCGCGACACCGTGCTGGCGCCTTACCGCGCGGAACGCGCCAGCCTGATCCGCCAGGCAGGGTGGGCCACTGTCCTGCTGGCTGGCGCCACGATCATCGCCATGGTCGTCTCGCTGCACATCGCCTGGCGGCGACACCAGGTGCGCGCGCTGCAAGCCACCTACCGGCGCGCCACCGAGGGCGGCAGCGACGGCTTCGTCATCGCGCACGCGATCCGCAATGCCGCCGGCAGCGTGGTCGACTACGAGATCGTCGACTGCAACGAGCGCGGCACCAACCTGCTGCGCTACCGGCGCGAGGAACTGCTCGGCCAGCGCGTCTCGCGCATGTACCAGGGCGAGGTGGCCGACCGCACCATGCGCATGCTGAACCGGGCCATGGCCACGCATTTCTACGAAGGCGAGGCCGACCTGTCGGCGCTGGGCTTTCGCGACGGTCCGCAATGGCTGCATGTGCGCATCTCGCGCCCCGGCGACGACCTGGCCATCACGCTGCGCGACATCACCGAGATGAAATCGCATGTGGCCGAGCTGGAGCGGCGCGGCAACGAGGATGCGCTGACCGGCCTGCCCAACCGCCACTGGCTCAACACCTACCTGCCGCGCGCGGTCGCCAAAGCCGCCGAGGGCAACCGCATGCTGGCGCTGCTGTTCATCGACCTGGACGGCTTCAAGGCGGTCAACGACACCATGGGCCACCATGCCGGCGACGAGATCCTGCGCAACGCCGCGCAGCGCCTGCGCGACGCCACCCGGCCGCACGACCATGTGGTGCGCATCGGCGGCGACGAGTTCCTGGTGATCCTGGAAACCATCTCGCATGCCGGCGACGCCGCCCAGGTGGCAGAGCGGATCCTGGCGGCGTTCGCTACCGCGTTCCGCATCCAGCAGGGCGTGCGCGCGATCGGCACCTCCATCGGCATCAGCCTGTTCCCGATCGACGGCTCGGATGCCAACACGCTGCTCAACAATGCCGACATCGCGATGTACTCCGTCAAGACCGACCGCAAGGGCGACTACCGCTTCTTCGATCCGCGCTATTCCGAGGCGGTGCGGCGGCGCCACCGCGACGAGGCCGAGCTGATGCATGCGATCGAGCACGACCAGCTGGTGATGTACTACCAGCCGCGCGTGGACATGGGCAGCGGCATGCCGTCGAGCATGGAAGCGCTGGTGCGCTGGATGCATCCGACCCGCGGCCTGGTGGGGCCGAACGAGTTCATCGCGCTGGCCGAGGAGACCGGCCTGATCGTGCCGCTCGGCGAGCAGGTGATCGAGAAAGTGTTCGCCCAGGTGGCGTGGTGGGCCGAGCGCGGCCAGGCCACGGTGCCGGTGTCGATCAACGTCTCGGCGCGGCAGTTCCGCGAATCGGACCTGGCCGGCGTGCTGGCCAGGTGCCTGGCGCGCTACCGGATCGACCCGACGCTCATCGAGATCGAGCTGACCGAATCGTCGATGATCGACGAGGGGCCGGAGGTGCTGGCCACGCTGCAGGCGATCCAGCGCATGGGCATCCGTTTGCTGGTCGACGATTTCGGCACCGGCTACTCGTCGCTGTCGCAGCTGCAGCGGCTGGAGTTCGACGTCATCAAGGTGGACCGCGCCTTCACGCGCGACATGCAGGGTTCGGAAGAAGGGACGGCGCTGGTGACCGCCATCATCACCATGGCCCATGCGCTGGGCATGCGCGTCGTTGCCGAAGGCGTCGAATCGCTCGAGCAGGTGGTGGCGCTGCGCAAGCTGCGCTGCGACGAGGTGCAGGGGTATTTCATCTCGCGGCCGCTGCCCCCGGCGGAGACGCAGACGACGCTGTCGCGGCGCTTCTTTCCGTCGACCGCCTGAGCGCGCGGTTGCCGCGCATGCGGCACCTGCACGCGGTCGGCAATCCCGGTATGCTCCCCTCTGTCCCGCTCCTCCTGTCTCGCTTCCCCTGTCCCGCTTCCGACCCCACGCCGATGGACACCTTGCTCCGCTTCCTGCTTCCCGCTTCCCGCCGCATGCGCCTGGCTGCAACGGCCACCGGCGCGTGCGCCCTTGCCGTCGTGCAGGCAGCCGGCGCGCAATCCCTTGCGGACACTGTCGTCATCTCCGCCAGCCGTATCGAACAGCGTCAGTTCGACGCCCCCGCCGCCATCGATGCGGTCGAGGTCGATCCGGCGCGCGCGGTGACGCCGCTGGTCAATCTGTCGGAACTGGTGGCGGGGGTGCCCGGCCTTGCCGCGCGCGAGCGGCAGAACTATGCGCAGGACCTGCAGCTGGCGGTGCGCGGCTTCGGCGCGCGCTCGACCTTCGGCGTGCGCGGCGTGCGTCTGCTGGTGGACGGCATCCCGGCCACCATGCCGGACGGCCAGGGCCAGGCGGCCACGGCATTGCTGTCGGCGGCGCGCCGCGTCGAGGTGCTGCGCGGACCGGTGGCGCAGCTGTACGGCAATGCCTCGGGCGGACTGGTACAGGTGTTCTCGCAGGATCCGCCGCTGGCCGACGGGGCGACGGCGGCGCAGGCCTCATGGACGCTCGGCAGCGACCGCCAGCAGGTCGGCACCATGCGCGTCGCACGCGGCTTCGGCGCTGCCGGCCTGTCGCTCGACCTGCTGCACATGGAGACCGGCGGCTGGCGCCACCACGGCGCCGCGCGGCGCACGCAGGCGCAGGCGAAATGGGTGTGGCAGGCGACGCCCGCCACCCGCGCGACCGGCCTCCTGCAATCCTTCGAGCAACCGCTGGCGCAGGACCCGCTGGGCCTGGCGCGCGCGCAGGCGGAAGCGGCGCCGCGCAGCGCGGTGGCGGCGGCCACCGCATTCGACACCCGCAAGTCGATCGGCCAGCACCAGGCCGGACTGCTGCTCGACCACCGGCTCGGCAACGGCGACAGCCTGCGGGCGCGCGCCTATGCCGGCGAACGCACCGTGTGGCAGGCCCTGGCATTCTCCGGTGCCGCGCCGGCATCGGCCGGCGGCATCGTCGATCTGGCCAACCACTACCGCGGCGGCGCGCTGTCGTGGTCGCACGGCAGGCCGGGCGCATCGGCGGCGCGCTGGACCGTGGGCATCGAATCCGACCGCCTGGTGCAGGCGCGGCGCGGCCATGTCAATGTGAACGGGCAGCAGGGCGCGCTGCGCCGCGACGAGACCGACACCGCGTCGAACCTCGACCTGTTCGGCCAGCTGCACCTGCGGCTGGCGCCATCGTGGGAGGCGAGCGCCGGCCTGCGGCGCAGCACGGTGCGGCTGGCGGTCGACGACCATTTCGTCACGGCGGCCAGTCCCGACGACAGCGGCGGCGTGCGCTACGTGTCCACCAATCCGGTGCTGGGTCTGACATGGATGGCCACGCCCGATCTCAACGTGTACGCCAACGCGGGTCGCGGCACCGAAACCCCTACACTGACCGAGATCGCCTACCGCGCCGGCGGCAGCGGCCCCAACCTGGGATTGCGGCCGGCGCGCAGCACGCAGCGGGAACTCGGCATCAAGTGGCGCGCAACGCGGAGCGACGTCGCGCAGCGCATCGACGCGGCGCTGTTCGACACCGATACGCGGGACGACATCGTGCCCGCGCGCAGCGAGGGCGGCCGCGCGCTGTTCGGCAATGCCGGCCGGGTGACACGGCGCGGCGTGGAAGCGGCCTGGGAACTGCGGCGCGGCGACGATCACGTGCGGCTGGCCTGGACCTGGCTGGACGCGCGCTTTGCGACCGGCTTTGTCACCGTCGGCGGCGCGACGATCCCGCCCGGCAACCGGCTGCCGGGCGCGGCACGCCAGGCGATGTCGGCGGAAGCTGGCCGCCGCGTCGGCGCATGGAAGCTGTCGGCACAATGGCGTGCGGAAGGGCGCGTGGCTGCGGACGACGCCAACAGCGACTTCGCGCCCGGCCACGGCATGCTCGGCCTGCAGGCCGCGCGAGAATGGCAGATGGGCGCGGCGCGCGCGCATGCCTGGGTACGCATCGACAACCTGCTCGACCGCCGGGCGATCGGTTCGGTGATCGTCAACGAAGGCAACCGGCGCTTCTTCGAACCGGCGCCCGGGCGGCGCATGTTCGCTGGCGTGCGGCTGGCGTACTGACGCGCCGCGCTTCCGGCAGGCTGCGGATCAGCGTGCCGGCGCCACCCGCCATACCGTATTGCCGACATCGTCGGCCACCAGCAGCGCGCCGGCGCGGTCGATCGCCACGCCGACCGGGCGGCCGTACGCATCGCCCTCTTTCGACAGGAAGCCGCTCAGCACGTCGCGCGGCATGCCGGCCGGCTTGCCGTCGACGAACGGCACGAACACCACCTTGTAGCCGCTCGGCGGATTGCGGTTCCAGGAGCCATGCAGGCCGATGAACGCGCCGCCGGCATATTCCTTCGGGAACAGCGTGCCGCGGTAGAACGCCAGCCCCAGCGGCGCCACATGCGAGCCGAGCGCATAGTCGGGCACGATGGCGCGCGCGACGAGGTCCGGGCGCTGCTCCTTCACGCGCGGGTCGAGGTGGCGACCGAAGTAGCTGTAGGGCCAGCCGTAGAAGCCGCCTTCCCGCACCGACGTCAGATAATCGGGCACGAGGTCGTTGCCGAGTTCGTCGCGCTCGTTGACCACGGTCCACAGCTGGCCGGTCTGCGGATGCCAGTCCATGCCGTTGGGATTGCGCAAGCCCGAGGCGAACAGCCGGGTGGCGCCGGAAGCGAGGTCGATCTCGAGGATGGCGGCGCGGTTGACCTCCTGCTCCATGCCGTTCTCGCCGACGTTGCTGTTCGAGCCGACCGTGGCGTACAGCCTCTTGCCGTCGCGGCTGGCGAGGATGTTCTTGGTCCAGTGGTGGTTGAGCGGACCGCCCGGCAGGTCGGCCACCTTCGTGCCCGCGGCACGGATCGCCGTCTCGCCCTCGCGATAGGGGAAGCGCATGACGGCGTCGGCATTGGCGACGAAGAAATCGCTGCCCACCAGCGCCATTCCGAACGGCGAATGGAGCTTGTCGAGGAACACCGTGCGCAGGTCGGCCACGCCGTCGCCGTCGGTATCGCGCAGCAGCGTGATGCGGTCGGCGCTCGGCCGCCGGCCCGAGCCGGCCTTCTTCATGATCCGGTCGGCGATGATGTCCTTGATGCCTGCCTTGCCGTCCGGCCGGGCCGGCTTGTCCGACTCGGCCACCAGCACGTCGCCGTTGGGCAGCACATACACCCAGCGCGGATGGTCGAGGTCGCGCGCCAGCGCCGTCACGGCCAGGCCCGCGGCCGCGCGCGGCGCGGTGCCGGCCGGCCAGCCGATGGCGGGAGCGATCTTCACGGTCGGGATCAGCGATTGTTCCGGCGCGGGGAGGCGCGGCGCCGGCCCGATGCCGGCTTCCACCGGCAGGGCGCGGTCGGCCGACGCGCAGCCGGACAGCAGGGACGACAGGAATGCGGCAAGGACGAGCGGGCGCATGGCGGCCTCCGGCAGCAGGGAGCGGGTCAGGGCGATCGGCATGGCGGCGGAACGGCATCGGCCCGCCCGGCAAGCCGCGATCGCACCGATCACATCGTCGCCAGCGCGCGGCGTCATGTCTTGCGTCATCTCAAGCCGGGGCGCGGCGACGCGCATGTCAGGCGCCGTTGCGCCCGCCGATGCCGCCGGGGCGATGGAAATCCACGGTCGCCGCCGGTGCGGTGCCGCTGATGCGGTCTGGATACTCGACCCAGGCCATGGCGATGTTGAGGTCGTCGACCAGCGTCGCGGCCTCGATGCGCAGGCCGGCGCCGTCGTCCAGCGTCTCGGTGGTGTGGCCATCGGACACCAGCGTCAGATCGTAGCCGCGCTCGAGCGCCGCATAGGCGGTCGCGCGGATGCACCAGTTGGTGGCCGCGCCGGCCAGCACGATGTGGGTGGCGCCGAGCGCGGCCAGTTCATCCTCCAGCACGGTGCGCTCGAAGGCCGAGTTGTACGACTTCTGCAGCCGCACTTCGCCCGCCGACGGGGCGAGCTCATCTGCCCACTGCCAGGCGGCGCTGCCCTCGGGCAGATCGGCGTCGGTGTGCTGCACCCAGACGACCGGCACGCCGGCGTCGCGGGCCCGGGCGACGGCGAGCGCGACATTGCCGACGATGCGCGGCGCATCCCAGGCGTTCTGCATGACGCCAGCCTGGACGTCGACGATCATCAGGACCGGGCGGTTGCCCGCGCGGACGGTTGCCATGCTCTGCCTCCGTGAGAATCAATGCGACAAGACTTCGTCGCCAGGCCGCTGCGCGGTCGGCGTTCAGCGGTATTTTGCCAGCAGCGTCTTCATGACGCCCGGCCCCGTCGTTTCGCAGGCGTGGCGCAGGCGCGCCACTGCGGCCGGATCCTGCGCCAGCGGCGATTTGCGCGACATGTAGACGACCACCGGCGCGTCGTCGATCTCGAGCCAGCCGTAGTCGTCCTTCGACAGGCCGTTCGATTGAAAGACTCCTTCCACCCCGGGAGATGACATGAAGGTCGCATCCAGCCGGTCGAGCTGCATCATCCGCACCCCTTGCTCGATCGATTCGAGGAAATGGCGAGAGATGGTCGGATATTGCTCAAGCTTGCTCAATGCACGGGTACCGCGCTGCACCCCCACGGTAAGACCCTGCAGGTCGCGCAGGGAGCGGATAAAAAAGCGCGACTTCTTGTAGGCGATGCCGGAATGGATGCGGGTGATCTCGCACAGCCGCAACGCAAAGGTGTCGCGCTCCGCATCGGGAATCAGCAGCGCCGCCACATTGCTGCCGTCGCGCAGCCCGTTGACCGCCCGCACATACGGCAGCGTGTCGAGCCGCACGTCGATGGCGGCCGACGTGAACAGGTGGCGCAGGAATTCCGGCGCAATGCCGGTGGCAGGCTTATCCGGGAATGTCCACGGCACGACGGGTACCGTGTAGGCCACGAGAGCGGCACCGGACGGCGCTCGCGCGGGCATGGCCTCTGCAAGGGCGGGCTTGCTCTGTACTGTGCACCACATGGCCAGGCATATCGCGCCCGCAGCGCCGAGAATGGCAGCGGAATTCATGGAAACTCCACGGATCGATGCGGCCGGCGGCCGGACAGGAATGCCGTTCTGCCGGACAGCACCGGGAATTGGTCAGTCGAGTGTATTGCGAATGACATTGACACACAAGAAGCGCCGCCTATAGTGAATTTCGGTACAGACGGCAAAGCCGCATACCAGCGGTATCCGACGGGTGCGCACGCGTGCCGCCCTAGACACGACACGCAAGACGACCAAGAGGGAGGAAGCCATGAAATCGATCGCCCGGCTCGCATTCGTTGCCATGTTGGCCATGGCCTGTTCGCTGCCTGTCCGCGCTGCGGACGCCAAGGGATCCCCGGAAGAAGCCATCGCATTGGTGAAGAAGGCCGTGACCCTTATCAAGGAACAGGGCGCCGAGAAGGCCTACGCCGAGATCAGCAATCCCAAAGGCGCCTTCGTCGACCGCGACCTCTACGCGTTCGTGTTCGATACCAAGGCGATCGTGCTCGCGCACGGCGCCAACGCGAAGCTCATCAAGAAGGATCTCTCCGAGCTGCGCGATGCGGACGGCAAGTATTTTCTGAAAGCCCTGATCGAACTGGCCAACACCAAGGGCAAGGGATGGGTCGACTACAAGTGGCTCAATCCCACCACGAAGGCGATCGAGCAGAAATCGACCTACATCGAAAAGGTCGGCGACGTCATCGTGGGATGCGGCATCTACAAGTGATGCCGGCGGCGTACTAGATGGGAGACGTCTCGCATGCATCGGGCCGGGCGCTGGCAGCTGGCAAGGCAGGGGCGGCCGGCGCGGAAATTCCTATCGCAGGTCAAGGAAGGAAGGCCGGCGCGCGTCCTAGAATGCGCATGCAGCCGTCCTTCGACGAACGCACATCCTCCGCCTCTATCCCGCAGACGTTTCCCCTTGCGGGAAGATGAGGTTTGCCAGCCCGCACCCCGGTTTCCGGTGCGGGCTTTTTTTCGTCGGCGCGCAACCGGCGCATCGCTTCACTTCGGTTTCTGGATCTTCTGGTGAATGCCGTTGACCGCCATCAGACCTGCCGTGGCGTACCACTTGTGATACTCGGCCACCATCTCGCCCTTGATCACGACGGGGTCCGCCTCGATGTATTTCTTTGCTTCCTCGAGATCGGCGGTGGCCAGCACATAGGCGCCGCGCCAGCCGTCGACGCCATCGAACGGACCGGCCACAGCCAGCTTGCCTTCGCCGGCCAGCTTGTTGATGTTGGCGAAGTGGCCCTGGAACATCGCGGTGCGCTCGGGTCCTGCGGGTATCCTGTTGGGCCCGGTCTTGAGGATCACCAGCGTGTAGGTACGCATGCCGCGCTCGTCGGCGCCGAGCGACTGGGCGAGGGCGGCGTCGTAGGCTGGTGCTGCCGGCGCGGCGCTTGCCGGCGCGGTCTGTGCCATGACCCAGGGGCCATGGCACAGACCAAGGACGATGGTGAACATGGCGATCCGCTTGTACATGATGATGCTCTCGCGTCAATGTCGGAACCGGCAGTATAGTGCACGGCAGAACGGCACTACAGCCGCGATGGTCTATGTCCTCTTCAAAAATTGTCGCTCCGGTTCAACGTCACGCGACTGATCCCCCATGGCATGGAAGGTTGGCAACACACCTCGCATCATGTCTGTGCATGAGCGATGTCATGGCGCTTTCACAAGCAATCCCTACACTTGCCGCTTGCCCAGGTTTTCGGGGTTCTACCGGAGCCGGCGGTAGGGAAATATGCCGGCACCATTTTTCTGGCCCTTCCAGCGCGAAGGGCCTTTTCCTTTCGGCACGACACTCCAGTCACCATCCAGGTGGATGGGAACCGGATGGAGATGCGCCGGTCTGACTCTGCAAGGAGGCAGACCATGGCAGGCGACATCACAACCCAGGACCGGCGCATGAAGGCCGGCGATACCGAAAAGATCACGATCAACCTCGGTCCGGTGGACCTGGGGCAGATCGACCTGCTGGTGCAGGAAGGTTTCTATTCGAACAGGACCGACCTGATCCGCACCGCCATCCGCAACCAGCTGCAGCAGCACGGCGAGGTGGTCCGCCAGACGGTGGCCCGCAAGAGTCTCGTGCTCGGCCTGCAGCATTACTCCCGTGCCGACCTGGAGGCGGCGCGGAATGCCGGCCGCATGCTGCAGATCCAGGTCCTGGGCCTGGCCACCATCGGCCCGGACGTCACGCCGGAACTGGCGCTGGCCACCATCGAATCGGTCACCGTGCTCGGCGCACTGCATGCCAGCGACGCGGTCCGCAAGGCGCTGGCCGGACGCATCCACTAACCATCAGCAAAGGAACATCATGAAATTCGACGAAGGCTTTCTCGCGCGCATGCGCGAAGCCACCAGTCTTCTGCAGACGGAAGGCCCGCTTGCCGCGACGGCGGCGATACAACGCGCATTACAGGACGAAGACGCTTCCGCAGGCGATGACGCCACGCAAGCCTCACCGCCCGTGATCGACCTGCCCGGTGCGACGCCACGTCCCGCACCGGTACCTCGCGGCCGCAGTCGCTTTGACGGATGGACGAGGAAGTCCGCCGGCGAGGCGGCGGAAGACGTGGACGCCGTGGAAGTGCCGCGCGCCGATCGCCCTCACGCGGGCGCCGGCACATTCGCGTGGGCAGCATGCACCAATGCCGCCGGCACGCGCCGTTACAAGCTCTATGTCCCGCCCGGCGAGCATGCTGCACCGCTGCCGCTGGTGGTGATGCTGCACGGCTGCACGCAGGACCCGGACGATTTCGCCGCCGGCACTGGCATGAACCGGCTGGCCGACGAATACGGCTGCCTGGTCGCCTATCCCGCGCAGGAGAAGAATGCGAACGGCGCGCAATGCTGGAACTGGTTCGAACCGGGCCACCAGAAGCGCGACCGTGGCGAGCCGTCGATCATTGCCGACATCGTGAGCGACATCGCGAAGCGGCACCGGGTCGATGCCGATCGTGTCTATGTTGCCGGGCTATCCGCAGGCGGCGCGATGGCGGCGGTGCTGGCGGCGACCTATCCGGATGTATTCGCCGCGGCCGGCGTGCACTCGGGGCTGCCCTACGGCGTGGCAAAGGATGTGGCCTCCGCATTCGCGACGATGAAGCGGCGCAAGCCGAAGGCAGGGAAGCATGCCGCCGCCGCCACTGCAAGGGCTGCGACTCCCTTCGCGCGCCCGGTGCCGGTCATCGTCTTCCACGGCGACCGCGACACCACGGTGCATTCCGGCAACGGCGAGCAGGTGCTGCAGCAATGCGTCCCTGCCGTGCGCAGCGAGGATGTGCGTGGCAGCGAGGAACGGGGCAGCGTGCCGGGAGGACGCAGCTACACCCGCACGGTGTTCGCGGCTGCCGACGGCAGGAGCGTCGCTGAAAGGTGGGTCGTGCATGGCGCGGGACATGCCTGGTCGGGAGGCAGCCAGGATGGCAGCTATACCGATCCGGCGGGCCCATCGGCCTCACGCGAGATGCTCCGCTTCTTCCTCGCTCAGCGCCGTTCCCGCTGACCGTCGCCTCACGCGGCCCGTCGCAGGAACGACGGGGCGATGCCGTCTGCATGGGCGGCGTCGCCCGCTACAGGGCGGCAGACCCTGCGGCGCCGCCTTGTCCGCGCCTGGCAGAATGACCGCGCAGTTGGCGACGCCTTCTGCGCGGGCAGTCGGGGGAACGCGGTTCAGGCGGCATGAGCGGATGTTGCGCGCCGACCGGTCACCCGTGCCCAGGATCGGACGGCATTGCCTGCAGCACCGCAAGCAATTCCCTGACCTGGTTCAGGGTGTAGGGCTTGGGAAGCAACGCCACCCGTGGCGTTCCGAGATCGCCCAACGCGACGTCTCCCTGCCCCGTCGAGAACACGATCTTCAGCGAAGGATGCTTTGCCAGGGCCTGCCTGACGAGCTCGGTACCGGACATTCCCGGCAGGCTCACATCAGTCAACAGGACATCGAACTCCTGCGCCTCCATGCACTGCAAGGCCTGCTCCGCGCTGATGGTCCCTTGCGGCGCGTGTCCGAAATGCCGCAATGCCTCGCAGAGCATCTCGTTGGCGTCGAGATTGTCCTCCACGACTAGGATCCTCATGCCGCGCGCGACACTCGCGCCCGGAAGGGTCCCGGCGATGGCCGTCCGCGCCGTCTGCGCCACCGATCGTTGCCGGCGATTGGCCAGCAGGTGGTACACGCGCCTGGCGAGATCTTCACGGCGGTACGGCTTGCTCAGCAACTCGACCCCGGGGTCGAGGCGACCTCCATGGACGATCGCATTCTGGGTGTATCCGGAGGTGAACAGCACTTCGATGTCCGGCAGCAATACCCTGGCTTCGCGGGCCAGATCCGTGCTCTTTATCGGCCCGGGCATCACGACATCGGTGAACAGCAGATCGACGGCAATGCCGCTCTGCAGGACCGACAGCGCGCTTTCCCCGTCCCTGGCCTTCAGGACCTTGTACCCCAGGCCGCTCAGGACATCCACGACGGTGGCCTGGACGGCCATATCGTCCTCGACGACCAGAATGGTCTCGCTGCCGCCCTTGACCGGCGCCCTGCGCACGTCCGGCGCGCTCGTCTCTTCCTGGTGCACGCGCGGCAGATAGATCCGGAACGTCGTGCCGTGCCCGACCTCGCTGTAGATCTTGATATGGCCGCCGCTCTGCTTGACGAAGCCGTACGCCATCGACAGGCCCAGCCCCGTGCCTTCTCCTTCCGGCTTGGTGGTGAAGAACGGCTCGAAGGCGCGCTCCATGACTTCCGGCGTCATGCCCGATCCGGTATCCGAAATCGCCAGCATCACGTACTGACCTGCCGTCACCTCGGCATGCGTGCTGGCGTAATGCTCGTCGAGAAAGGCATTGCCCAGTTCGAGGGTGAGCTTGCCTTGCCCGGCCATGGCGTCGCGCGCATTGATGGCCAGGTTCAGGATCACGTTCTCGAGCTGGTTGCGGTCGACCAGGGCGGTCCATAATCCGCCGCCGACGATGGTTTCGATCTCGATCTCTTCGCCGAGGGCGCGCCGCAGCAGGTCGTCCATGCCGCGCAAGACCCGGCCGAGATTGGTCGGCATGGGCTGCAACGGCTGCTTCCTGGCGAACGCGAGCAATTGCGAAGCGAGATCGGCGCCGCGCGACACCGATGCGATCGCCGTATTCAATCTGCTCTCCGCGCGCGCCATGCCCGCGTACTCGATCTTGAGCAGTTCGAGGTTGCCGCCGATGACCTGCAGGATGTTGTTGAAATCATGCGCGACGCCACCGGTCAGCTTGCCGATCGCCTCCAGCTTCTGCGCCTGGCGGAGCGCTTCCTCGGTCTGCTGCAGCGTGGCGGCCTGCTTCTTTTCCTCCGTGATGTCGCGGCCGACCGCATAGAGCAATTCGCCTTCCGGCATGGCCGTCCAGGAAACCCAGCGATAGCTGCCATCCTTGTGGCGGTTGCGTATCTCGAAGCGCTGCACCGGCTCGCCGGCGCGGAGCGTACCGACGGCGTCGTCGAGCGCGCGCAGATCGTTCGGATGCGCAAGGTCGTAAAAGGGGACAGCGCGCAGGTCATCCTCGGTCCAGCCCAGAATCCGGGTGAACGATGGATTGAAGCTGATGAAGGCACCGTGCAGCGCTGCGACGACAAGCATGTCCTGCGACATGCGCCAGATGCGATCGCGTTCCTGCGTGCGCTGGGCGACCTGCTCTTCCAGCGTCTCGTTGAGGCGCTTGACGTTCGCTTCCGCCGCTTCGGCATTGCGCTTGGCCAGGCGCAGCTCTTCCTCGTATGCGCGTCGCCCGCGCGCATCGAGCAAGGTGGTCCGGATCACCATCGGGTTGCCTGCCTCGTCGCGCTTGAGGATCGAGTTCAACAGGACCGGCATCCGCTGTCCGTCGGGCTGCAGGATCTCGAACGCAAGCTCCTTGACGAAGCCCTGCATCAGCATCAGCGGGCCGAAGTGCGTGTCGTAGAACACCCGGCCGGCCACCGTCAGCAATTCCTGGAAGCGCTTCCCGCTGAGGAGAATGTCGCGGCTGTGGCCTGTCCATTCCAGGAAGGTTGCATTAACCTTGATGATCCTCCCGTCAGGCAGGGTCGAAAGATATCCACACGGAGCCTGCTCATACAGCTCGTGGATATCCTCTTCGAGAAGATGCGTCAGCGTCCTTGCATCGATCCTGGGATCCATTGTTGCGGTCAAGCCCGGAGAAACTTCCTGATTTCTTCGATCGTTTCTTCCGGCGCGCTCAGGTTCGGGCAATGGCCGGTGGCCCTCATCTGCACGAAGGTGCTGCCTGGCATCTGACGGTGCATGTAGCGCCCGACCGCGTCCGGCGCGATGACGTCGTCGGAACACTGCAGGATCAGCGAAGGAATGCGGACCTTCGGCAAGTCCGCGCGGTGGTCGGACAGAAAGGTCGTGCGGGCAAAATGCCTGGCGATTTTCGGGTCGGTGCGGCAGAAGCTGTTTTCCAGCTCGCCGGCCAGCCCCGGCCGGTCAGGATTGCCCATGATGGTCGGCGCCATCGCGCTCGACCAGCCGAGGTAATTCGTGTCGAGGAAATCCAGCATCTGCTCGATATCGTCATGGTTGAAGCCGCCGACATAATCGCCATCGTTGATGTAGCTTGGCGACGGACCGACGAGCACCAGCTTCGAGAAGAGTTCCGGCGCCTTGTTCGCGGCAAGGACGCCGACCAGCGCGCTGACGGAGTGTCCGACAAAAATGGCCTGCTCCTTGCCGGCCGCGCGCAGGATGTCGATCACATCGTCCGCATAGCCGTGCAGCGTGCCGTACTTGCCTTCGTCGAACTGCGCCAGATCCGAGCCGCCGGCACCGACGTTGTCGAATGCGATGACGGTGTACTGATCCGTGAACGCCGGAATGACGTAGCGCCACATGTTCTGGTCGCATCCGAATCCATGCGCGAAGATGATGGTCTGGTTGCCGGCACCGAAGATCTTGACGTTGTTGCGGTGAAAGATCTGCCGGGCCGCCGGCGTGGCGAAGTGTTGTTCCTGACTGCGTTCGATGACATCCATAGAGACACCCGGGACAAGTGAGAGGACGAGCGATGTGCGCATGCGCATGCAAGGCGCCGCGCCGGCGCGGGAGGGAGCCGCGGCGCACGGCGAACGTGACAGGATATACGAGGTGCCAGGAAAGCAAGGCGAACCGCGCTTGATGCATATCAACATCACTGATCGGCGCCGGGGCTTGCGTCAGTGCCCGCCTGATGCCGTCTGCCGGAAGGTCCGTGCTTCCTTGCGCGATGATCACGTACAATGCGCTCGTTCTCCGATCGACACCCTGGAAAGACGAATGAAACCACGCGTGACCGCCAACCTGTTCAGGCACATGAAAGACAATTGCGCCGCGAAGACCCTCGATATCCTGCAACGGCAGTTCGTGTCCAGCGGCGCGTCCGACGACATGGCGGCACACATCGTCAAGAAACACGGCGCCAATTTACGCGCCCGATTCGCGAGCATCGACGACGATGTCAACGACCTGGTCGACATCGTGGATACCGAGGCCGACATGCAGGGCTCGGAAGCCGATGTCGCCCGCATCACGAATACGCTGATGATGCGCTATCGCGAGGAAGTGTTCTCGTATCAGCAAACGCTCGCCGCCGCGCAGCCGGCGTCGTGATCCGCGGCGGACAGGCGACCTTCGGCGCCTGTCAGAAGGGCGGGAACATGGCATCGAGGGCGCGCGCCGCGCGTTCCATCTCGCGCATTTCCTTGAGCACGGCCTTGAGCCCCTTCGGATCGCCCATGCGCGCAAGATCGTGCTCGTGCCGGGCAATCGCCCTGCGCAGATCGATGATGTCGCGCTCCATGACCGGCAGCGCCGACGCCGGAGTCAGGCGCACGTACGGATCGATGTCGAAGCGCATGCGGAAATCCATCTCCGCATGCGCCACTTCCTGCTTCAGACCATCGATCTGCTGTTTCAGAATGGCGTTGTAGTGCCGGAGCCGCTCCGCCGACAGGCGCGCGATGCCGGCGCGATCGATATGCTCGAGCTCCAGCTGCAGCTCGAGCAGTTGCAGCAGGTCGCGCCGGTCGTAGGCCTGGTTGATCCGCTGCATCAATGCGGTCTTGCGCGCCCGTTCGTCGGGATCGGGCTCGCGATCGGGATGCAGCGCGCTGGCGAGCTTGCGATAGATGTCGCGCAGCGACCTGTCGCCCGCCTGCGCCTCGGCCGCAGCCTGCGCCTCGCGCTCCAGCTGCCTCGCATTCTTCCTGCGCTGCCCGCGCTGACCGGCTTGCCTGCCGCCAGGCTCTTCCGACGGATGGCGCGCCTCGCCATGCTGCGCCTGTGCCGTCTCCGCCGCCATCCGCTCGCGCAGGCGCGCGACCAGATCGTCCATCGATGCCATGTCATCGTCGTCGCCAAGATCGATGCCGAGCATCGACTCGATCGCGTCCTTCATATCGTCGATCCGCTCCGCCTGTTCGGCGTCGTAGTCGGCGCCGTCTCCGGCGTGGCGATTGTAGATGTCCTTGAGCGCGGGATCGTCGTACTCCTCCAGCAGTGACGCGGCCAGGTCGCACAGCAGTTCCTGCAACTGGCGGCGATCGGTCTTGCTCAACCCCGGAAATCCGGCCGCGCGATCCAGTGCATGGACCGTGGCCAGGTCGAGTTCGAACATGCGATCCAGCAACGGCACCAGGTCCGTGGTGTAGCGCTGCTGGCACGCCAGCGACGCGCGCTCCCACGCAGCCAGCGTGTCGCGCAGCTTGTCGAGCTGGCGCATGCGCGTGTTGAATGTCTTCTGTTCCTTGGTGAGCGGCTGGTCCAGCGGATCGATCAGGACAGGGGTGCGGGGTGTGGTGGCCATGGCGGTGTGGAAGCTTGGGGGCGATCTGGCGGGATGGCGACGTGTGGCTGACAGCCTCTATCGTACGTATAACCAGTACGACAGGGAACCCGTGTGGAGGAAAATCCGCAGAGCAATTGGGGCGGCAGGCGGGTTGGTTTAGCCATCGCCGCTGGCGTGAGCCGATCGGATATATCGCTCCAGCAATGCAGACGAGCTACGGGCCAGCGTGCGCACGGCGAAGGCGGCAAGCACCGCCGGGATGCGGATCTTCAGGGCAGGCGGCCGCCGACCGTGGCTGCCGACGCCGAGCTGCGCAGCTCGGCGTCGGTGATTATACATGCGGCTTCCCGAAAGACCAGTTCGTCCTGGCGACCTCTACCAGGTTGATGAAGACGTTCTGCGGGGACTCTCCCGTTTCTGCGGATAGTTGTCCAGTCAACTCCGCAAAGAACTTTTCCTTCAGTTCGTCGGAGCATCCCTGGTTCAACGTGATCTGGACGAACACGATCTTGCTTAGCCGGTCCGGCGACACGTGTCCCGGATCATGCAGCAGCATGCCTTCGTCATGTGCCTGGCACACAATGAAGTTCTCCCGCGGCGGGACAGAAAGCACCGTGGACATCACCCGATCAACGACACCTGCGACCGTTCTGCCAAACGTCGGCGAGCGGGTCGTCGAAAAATCAATCCGTACCAATGCCATGAAATCTTCCTTTCTCGTTGTTTGGCGATCAGTGTACGACATGGCCCGGCTGTAATGACCCACTGAAAACCTGCTCAGGTCATAATCTGGAAAGGAAGATGACATGAGTACGAAGATGGAAGACGAATTCAAGCGATGGACGGCCAAGCGCAAGGCAGCGCTGGTCACCGACATCATCCAGGGCAAGACCAGCGTGGCGGAAGCCAGCCGGGCCTTCGATATCCCGCCTTCGGAGATCGAGGAATGGGTGGACGAAGGCAAGCGTGGTCTGGAAAACGCCTTGCGCGCCAAGCCGCTGGACATCAAGGAACAGTACGAGCGGCAAATCAAGGAGCTGCAGGAAGCCTACGGCGAAGCGATGCTCGAGCTGCGTGCCAGAAAAAAGTTGCAGTCCCTGCTGGGCGAGGACGACAAGTGATCGAGACGATCCGCCAGGGACTGCTGCAAGACGGTATCGATGT
>Ga0196981_1000052_pt1 | contig 148132 bp, 104 predicted proteins | sample S3_2013CmetaG_FD_155462 | JGI IMG/M metagenome (GOLD analysis project Ga0196981, IMG submission 155462) | Soil microbial communities from Anza Borrego desert, Southern California, United States - S3_20-13C | ecosystem: Environmental > Terrestrial > Soil > Desert | place: USA: California...
TTCAAGACAAGAACCTGTCAAGGCTAAAATGCACTCCGCTTCGCTTCGGCCTTGACAGAACCTTGCCTTGAACTGAACCGCATTTGCGAAAAGAAAGGGATCAAATAAGAAATTGTTGAATTTTAGCATGCGCCTATTGGATTTCAACATAGAAGAAGTACTGAGTTATGCCTTTATCGAATATGATGACAACGGGAGGGATGCGGGTTTTAAGCGATTGGTGATGATAATCTTTAATGACTCCAATAACTTCCGGTTCCGAGCCCCAGATGTCGATTTTGTGTCCGAGTATTTTTTCCGGATCATTGAAACCCAACAATCTCATGCTGGTTTCATTTACAATTGCCGAATTCCATTCCTGGCTATCGGCCCCCGAGAAATTACGACCTGCTATCAAATCCAGGCCATAGGTTGCAAGAAAATCTTCGTTCGCCATGATACCCTGGTAACTGTTTCCCTTGTCTACACCCTGTCCTACGATGCGCACGTTTCCAGCGATGTTCTTGACTGCATGTCCAGGAACGTCAGTCGATAAGCTTACTGCCCTCATTCCCGGCTTTTCAAGCAGTGAATTTCGGAACGCACTGAAGTTACTGCGATATGCCGGTTCATCAAAAACAATGGGGCCGTGAACAACCAGTACTTGCTCTGACTCCAACCCGGTTGGAGTTGTCTTCATGAAGTGTAGTTGCTTGTGAACAACAAGCAGCGAAGCAATCAGCGAGGCAGAACACACAAATTGCATTGTCACAAGGGTTTTACGCAATATCACACCTTTGATGGAAGAGGGAAATCCTTTCAGAACTATTAATGGTTTGTGGCGAGACATGACGAGTGCCGGGTAGATCGCAACGGATACGACTCCAAGGAAAAAGACGATACTGATCGTAAGGAGTGTTTCCGCTGAATACAAAATGGAAACATCAAGCGTTCGGATCACCATTAATGAAAAGGAGGGTAGTAATGCGATCAACAGGATATATGCTATTATGGTAGCTGTAAGTTTGAACACAGCTGACTCGAAAAGAAACTGCCGGATGAGTTGCTTTTGGGTACTTCCGAGTACTTTTCGGATACCCACTTCACGACCACGTTCCGTCGATCGCGCGGTAGCCAGGTTGATATAATTGATCCAGGAAATGACTAAAATAGCCACTGCCAATAGCGTCAAATATAGAACAGACTTTGCATTCCCGTTTTCCTTAATTTCATCGGCTTCATTGGAGTGCAGATGAATTGACGTTACGGGTTGCAGGATGAAGTCCATCCACTCATTCCACTCCCGAAGTTCAGTACCCATTCTTTTGTCTACATATGCTCGCATCTTTGCCTGCAAGCTTTCTCGATCATTAGCCGAACGGAGTTCAACATAAGTATAAGTACCCACCCAACCCCAATTCGTCATTAGATTATTCGTTTCTTCTGGTCCAAGTACCTTCCATAGGCTTTCGAAGGAAAACAGGGCGTCAAACCTGAAGTGAGTGTTTTCCGGCAAGTCTGCGAATACTCCAGTCACTTCATAAAATTGAGTTTTATTGCATATAATGGTTTTTCCTAACGGATCACTTTCTCCAAAGTAGCGTCTCGCCATTGATTCTGAGATGGCAACCGTAAACGGTCTTCGCAGAGCCAGAGAGTCATCACCTTTGACGAGTGGAAACGAAAAGATCTTGAAAAAATCTTCAGATGCATAGAGGATGTTTTCTTCCTTAAATGATTTCTCCTTGTACTCCAGAATATAGCTCTGCCTTCGAGCGCTGTTCATCCGGACATAGCGCACCACTTCCGGGAAATCGCTCCGAAGATCCGACCCGATACTCATTGGTCCGGCAACCCATCTTCGCGATAACTCACCATCCGTAAAGCGATCATTCCTTATTCTGAAGATTCGGTCCTTTTTCTCGTGAAAGCTATCATAGCTCTTCTCATGCAAGACATAGATAAATATAAACAAGCCGGCGGTTATGGAAATTACCAAGCCGGATAAATTGATCAGGGTATAGCTTTTATTCTTAAGTGTTATCCTTCCCAGGACTTTAAAGAAGTGCCTTATCATAGCAGCGCGATTTCGATAATTTAAATAACGTATTATTCCCTTTTTAAATTGTCTACTGGATTCGAACGAGCAGCGAAAGATTTGAAATCCCGATGCCAGTCCATCAAAATTACACGTCAACATCACTAAAATATTACTGTCTTTCGTTACCGGAAAACAAAGTCAAGATTTGTTGGCAGGTGTTCAAGGGAACGGTTCCCATTTGATAGCTAATCCGGCCATGCCGATATCTTAAGGCTTTTTAATGTGGACCTTAGCCGGCAAGATGATAGGCATAAAATCAATAAATCAAAAAAGGTCTAAACCAGTTCAAGTCTAAAATGCGGATTTTCAGGCTATCCAAGCAAATTTTACATTTTGTTTACATTTTTTTACAAGCCCGTCAACTAAAACCAAGCGCTAAGACTTGTAGGTTTGTCACCGATGATTATGTAGACTTTTAAGCCCGTGATAAGAAACTACTTCACCTCCATGATGCGATACATTTCGCGAAATAAAACATTTACATTTATTCACGTCTTAGGATTAGCTATCGGTATGATGGCATGTATGCTTATCGCGCAGTATGTCATGCACGAATTCAGTTACGATGATTTTCATGTAAAGAAGGATAGAATTTTTAGGATACAGCAGGATCGTTATAATCAAGGAAAATTATCCACGCGATGGGCTGCTGGCTGCGCCGCTATCGGCCCCGAATTGAAAACCCATTTTGCCGAAGTTGAGAGTTATGTCCGCTTATCCCAAACTGGCGGTGTACTGTCTACAAGCGACGTGTCGTTTAAAGAAGATGCCGTGTATTATGCTTCTGAAGATTTCTTTAAGATTTTTTCCGTTAAACTTATTGCAGGTGAAGATTCTTCGGTGTTGAATGGTCAATCGAAGATTGTTTTATCGCACTCATTGGCTAAAAAATATTTTGGCAAAGAAGATCCGATCGGAAAAATAATAGAGCACAATGGTGGCGAAGATTTTCAGGTCTCCGGAGTTTTTGAAGACCTTCCGGTCAATACACATATGAAATTTGATGCATTGATGTCGTTTGCCACCATGCAGAAATTGTCGAACGACGCTATAATTTCGTGGGAATGGGATGGGTTTTTGACGTACATTTTACTTGATGAGCGGGCCGATCCAAATGCACTTGAAGCCAAACTCCCGGCTTTCGTTGAAAAACAGGTGGGAGAATTACTGAGAAAAAGCGATTGGGGTATGAAGTTTCATTTGCAACCCGTTACCGATATTCATCTCGATTCGGATTTTATGATGGAGTTTAAGCCTAATGGCAACCGGCAATCGACCTATTTCTTGTCCATTGTAGCCATCCTGATTTTGGTGATTGCCTGGATCAACTATATTAATCTGTCTACTGCAAAATCAATCGAGCGGGCCAGGGAAGTAGGTGTTCGCAAAGTAATGGGAGGTTTCCAGTCTCAGCTTATACAACAATTTCTTTTTGAATCAATATTTCTCAATACAATAGCAGTTATTCTTGCAATGATCTTTGTGGTATTGCTTACACCATCCTTCAGTGAGTTCACAGGCCGTGAACTGGATTATCTGTTGTTTAAACAAAATTCGTTCTGGATCTGGATTAGTATATTAATTATTGGCGGCGCACTGCTTTCCGGAATTTACCCTGCTTTTGTCTTATCGTCTTACAAACCCACAGAAGTACTGAAAGGCAGATTTAAGAACGCAAGTTCGGGTGTGCTTTTTCGCAAAGCCATGGTGCTCGTGCAGTTTGTATCTTCGATCACGTTAATCACAGGAACATTTACTGTCTACAGGCAAATAAGTTTTATGCGGGAGCAGGAATTAGGTGTGAATATATATCACACCTTGGTGCTAGGATATCCTCATGTCACGGACTCAACGCACCAGCAAAAAATGCAAGTCTTTAAAGAGCGAATTAAACAATATCCGGAAGTAGTTTCCATGAGCGGAGCTTCTGATGTGCCAGGTCGGCAGCCCAATCATAAGGCGGGCGTAAGAAGGCTTAGCCAACAGGATGTAGATTCGAAACATTACCACGTCATTTGGACCGATCATGATTTCATAAGCGCCTACGGGTTAGCCGTACTAAAAGGCAGAGGTTTTTCAGGTGACATAGCAAATGAGAGTCGCAATGTTCTGCTCAATGAGTCGGCGGTCAACGTAATGGGCTTTGAGAAAACTGAAGATGCAATTGACGAACAAATTTTGTTTTGGAGAGATACGCTACGAATTGTTGGTGTATTAAAAGATTATCATCAGGAGTCTCTGAAAAAAGCGATTGATCCTTTGATTTTCAGATATTTCCCAACCCCTATGGGTCTTTATTCAATTAAGTTTAACACCTCCGCGGTCAAGGCATCAATAAATAGCTTTGAAAAGGAGTGGAAGGCGGTGTTTCCCGGAAATCCCTTTATATATTTCTTCCTTGACGATCATTACAATCAACAGTATCAGGCCGATCAGCAGTTTGGAAAAGTGTTTGGCATATTTTCATCGCTCGCTATTTTTATAGCCTGCCTTGGCCTATTTGCGTTGTCGTCACTTACAGCAGTTCAATGCACTAAGGAAGTTGGAGTTCGTAAAGTCCTTGGAGCTTCCATCCCCAGTATTCTCGCCATGGTCAGCAGGGGTTATCTGTCACTAATGGCAGTGGCTATTATTTTAGCCGTTCCTTTTGCATGGTGGATTATGGCGGAGTGGCTTTCGAATTTTGCTTATAGGATTTCCCTGACTTGGTGGATATTCGCCATACCAAGCCTTGCAGTAATGGCCATCGCAATGCTGACAGTGAGTATCCACACCATAAAAGCAGCGCGTACAAATCCTGTCACGTCATTGAGGTATGAGTAAGTTCAAAATGATCCGAAGTTCGATGTTTGAGCTGGTACTGGATGTTTATTTGCGTTAGCACAACAGTAACAAAAGTGAATGATTTGTGGGCAACTGATTTCATCCCCCTAATCCCTAATTCCCAATTCTTAAACTTCGCAATTCTTAACTTTTGCATTTCGTTAACGTCTTTTAACACAAAAGGTGCGTCTTTAGCGGCTAAGGTCGACTTTCATTTCCCTGGAGAGTAAACTGGCATGAGCGCTATCTTGATCGCTTTGGGACACGCAAACGAGCACCTTGGACGGCTCGCTGCCTATGCGCATATGAATGGAATCAACCCTTGGAGTAAATAAGAAAATCTTTAAACTGTAACAAAAGTGTGATCGGATTTTATCAGACCACACTTTTTTATGTTTGAGGGAATGCTACTCTGTTCGTAAACTCAGCGATGGATTCATGAACGCGGTCTTTGTTACCTGGTAGCTGACGGTAAGTGCTGCGATCACCAGTGAACTTCCAATCGAAATTACAAAGATCCATGGACCAATATCGATCTGATACTGAAAATCCTGCAACCATGTATCCATCAGCCACCAGCCTAACGGAGCGGCTACGAGGAAGGCGATCACGATCAATCGTGAAAACTCCTTGCCGAAGATCCAGAGAATATGTCCTACTGTACCACCCAAAATCTTTCGGATGCCAACCTCTTTGGTTTTCTGTGCCGTCATGAAACATACGAGCCCGTAGAGTCCAAGACAACCAATAAAAATCGCAATGAACGAAAAGATCTGGATCAGATTGAGCATGGTTTCTTCTGTTTGATAAAAGCCTGCAATGCTTTCGTCAACAAATTCGTAGTGAAAAAGTTCATTGGGATGTTGCGCGATCCACATCTTTTCAATGGCAGCAAGTGTCTCGTTCGCATTCGCGAGATTCAGCTTCACGGCGAGGTTGATATAGTCTTCACTAAATGTTGTGACAAGGACCGGATTGATTTCCTCGTGAAAGGATTTGTCGTGGAAATCTTTCATCACGCCTACGATCGGTGCATACATATCGCCACCGTTCGCGGTGATGAATCTGCCGAGGGCATCATTGGGTGTGAGTCCAAGTTTGCGAACAAGTGCTTCGTTGACAAGCATCTCCCGAACGGTGTCCGAGTGTGTCAGATTTCGCCCTGCCACTAATTCAATGTCGAACGTCCTGATGAAATCAGGATCGGCTGCTTTGATGCTGGTGCGAAAATTAACTTCCTCATTACTGTTGTCGAACTTGATTGAATTGTTCCATTGATCGACCGAGGCCGGTGCAGCATAGCAAAGTGTAACAGCTTCGACTCCAGGCATGCGCGCAATTTCGCTCTTCATTGTGTTATTCGTCACCGGGTTGACCTCATCGCCAGTTGGGATCATCACCATGGCATCTTTTGTGAATCCTAAATCAGATTGCCGCGCGAATCGCAGCTGATTCATGATCACGATCATTCCGATAATTAATACCTGAGATATGGCAAACTGTGAGATGATCAACGACCGTCTCGTATTGAATCCACTTAGACTCAAATGCGACAACTTTCCTTTTAACGCGGTAACAGGCTTGAACGCTGCAAGCACGAGTCCCGGATAAAATCCAGCCAACAGTGTTACCAAAATTCCCAAGCCAGAAACAAAGAATAGCATGTCTGGGTTGGAGAATGAACTCATCGACAACTGCACATTAAACAAAAGATTGAAATAGGGGTAAAGTGCGTATACCGTCATCAACGCAAAGGCGATCCCAAAGAACGTGATGATCCCAGTCTCGAAAATGAATTGTCGGAAGAGTTGTCCGTGCATACTGCCCAAAACTTTTCGAACACCAACCTCTTTCGAGCGTTTCAACGCCTGTGCAGTAGCGAGGTTGATAAAATTCACACAAGCCGTCACAATCAAAAACACCCCAACGATCCCAAGAATCCAAAGATTTCTTCTTTCCATCACGCCTCCATAACGCGCATCGAAATGAACATCCGCTAAGGCCTGCAACTTGTAATGATGGACATTTTTGCTCGTAGGACGGAATCGTTTCACATAAGGCGTAAGGGCTTCTTCAACCTCGGCAGGTGCAACACCAGGTTTCAACCGGACATAGCATTTCATTCCATCGCTTATCCCACCCCAGCCACGCGAGTCGTCATACATCCACGGTCGGATGTTTTTCAAAGTGGAAAACGAAACGAAAATGTCGGACTTGATACCCGTATTGACAGGAAAATCCTTTAGAATACCGGTAATGGTGAACGGCTCTTTATTCCTGAGATAAAACGTTTCCCCGATAGGGCTCTTATTACCAAAATATTGCTTCGCTTTGCTTTCAGTAATGACGGCCTGGTTGGGTTCGATGAGCGCTAGCTTCCCCTGAGACATCGGAAAATTAAAGATCTCGAAGAACTCGGGCTCGGTGAACGCAACGCCATCACCCTCTTCAAACTTGATTACCTCGGCACCTTTTCGCAACGTAACTAAAGTTTTTTCTTCCGTAAAGCTCCGTCCAACCTTCTCCGAAAATGTGTGTTCATTCCGGATAAAATTTCCGAGCGGAGACGGTACGTTACTTTGGTATGCGATCTGATCGCGATGAAGTTCGGTCACAATCCGATAGATCCGATCGGTGTCGGAATGGAAGTTGTCGAAACGAAGGTGATAGCCAATAAGCGCGTAAATAAAGATCGCGCACATAATGCTGAGTGAAAGACTGGCAACATTAGATATAGAGTAGCTCTTATTCCGCAAAATATTTCGCCATCCTATCGTAAAGTAACTTTTTAACATAGTTCCGTTGTTTAAAGTGATCGATCCTGTTGGTCTAAAAATTCCCGGCCGGAAGAGTAATAAGACATCGATGATAAACCACGCGTCAGCTTTCTGTCTTCCAGATTGTTTGACACGCCTGTTATAAACTTCCATCAAGTCGCCCTCGATATAACTGAGCAGGTCCGGGTGGCAGAACCATCGAAAGAACTTCAGGAAGAGCCGAGGCGGATTGTTATATGAAGTTTTCATTGCTCAGAAAGCCTGATTTCGAAAATGGTTTTTGGAATGGCGCGCCAGAGCTGGTCTCGCGTCTCTTTTGTATACAACATAGCACGCTTGCCCATGGCGGTGATCTCAAAAAACCGTTTTGGTCTGCCCGCGCGATCGTCAGTTGAGTCGCCCGCAAAGGATTTGAGATAGCCTTTTTCTTCCAGCCTGCGAAGGGCGGTATGCATCGCGCCCATGCTTACGGAACGGGAAAGTCGCGCTTCGATCTCATCTTTGATCGCAACGCTGTACGCTTCATTGTTCAGAATGCCGATGGTGAGGATGACAACTTCTTCAAATTCCCCTAGCTGGTATTTCTTCATGTAATTGGATGATTAAATCTAAATGTAGCAACAATTAACTCTAAATGTAGGTATAATAATAATCGCGCCAGATTTAAGAACTGCCCAACTTCAATGGATTCGTAAAAATGGAGGGTGGGGTAAATCAAAACTGAACATCGCGTGTCCGAAAATGTTCAACGTTAGTCCCAAATTCTGATACATTCATAGGGAACCTTGCTGTCATATGCATGGTATATCAATTGATAAAAGTAAATACAATGTTGTAAGATTCTGATTGTCAGGACTAGAAGATGAATTCACTTCCTTGGATTCTCAGAACGTTTTGGCGGGTCACGTTAGGCAAGTGTGCGGTTGGGTTACTCATGGCGTAGTGAATCCACCGGATTAGCACGTGCAGCTTTGATGGACTGATATCCAACTGTAAGCCAGGCAATAGTAATAGCAGATACACACGCAATCAAAAAAATAAATGGGTTGATTTCGACGCGATAAGCGAATCCACTCAGCCACCGAGATGAGACCCACCAACCCAACGCGGTCGCAGGTACAAAGGCGATGAGGACCAGCACAATAAATTCTCTTGTCAACGTCATTGAAAGCGAGCTCACCGATGCACCGAATACTTTACGGATGCCGATTTCTTTGGTGCGCTGTTCAGCGGTGAAGGCGGCAAGGGCGAACAGACCAAGGCAAGCAATCAAAATGGCCAGGCCAGAGAATACGGTCAACACCTGCCCCATCCTCTCTTCTGAGCGAAAAAGTTTGTCAAAATTCTCATCCATAAATGAATATTCGAATGGTTCCGAGTTGCTATATTGCTTCCAAAGTTTTGCGGTGTTGTCAATCACTGTTTTGGCATTCCCCTCGTAGCGCACCATCAAGTTGCCCCAAGAACCGGGTAATAAAAAAATAGCTAACGGCCGCACGTTGTCGCGGTAGCTTTCAAAATTAAAATCCTTCATAATGCCGATAACATAAGCTGGCACATAGGTGCCATTCGGGCTGTGCATAACTTCCTGCCCTTCTGTTTTCTCAAAGCCAAATTCCTTTGCCGCTGCTTCGTTGATGACCACCGCGGTAGAATCGGAAGGAAAATCTTTTGAAAAATAACGGCCATCCTTCATCTCAAACTTTAACACATCCTGAAGGTCAAAATCCGCTTTGTAAATCCCGACAAAATGTTCTCCTCCTGATCTGCCAGAACGCATCGGCCCGGGGTCGTAGACTCCCGGAAATTTGTTGACGGTAAAACTGGCTTTTGAAATTCCGGTTTGCTGGAGTATAGCATTGCGAAAGGCTTCCCCATTTTCGCCAAGGCTTAGGCCCGTTTCGATCACCAACACGTTTGTCTTATCCATGCCCATTTGCAGTTCTTGCATGAAATTAATTTGAGTATAAACAACCGAAGTGACGATGATAAGGAATATCGAAATGGCAAATTGAAACACCACCAATGTACTGCGGATGCCTTTGGTCTTAAGCCCAGGGGTAACTTTCCCCTTCAAGGCTTCAGCGGCACTAAAGGACGTAAGGTAAAATGCAGGATAGCTCCCGGCCAGCAAGCCAACAATTAACAACATCATCCCTACTCCTATAATGAAATTGGCGTCGAGCAAATTGATCAAGGACAATTCCTTTCCAGAAAGCAAGTTGAACGCCGGCAGCAAAAAGAAACAAACTAAAACGGCCAAAGCAACAGCCACTGAACTATAGAGGATAGACTCGGCGAGAAATTGTCCGATCAGCTGGCTCCGAAGCGAGCCGAGCGTCTTGCGCAAACCCACTTCCTTTGCACGACCAGCAGATTGCGCAGTCGATATGTTCATGAAATTGATGCTGGCAATAGCGATGATAAAAATGCCTATGCCTCCAAAAACATAAATATAGATCAGGCTTCCACCAGGCTCTATGTCAATCTGCGAAGTAGATCTCAAATGGATGTCAGTGATTTTTGTAGTGTAGTAATTATATACTCCACCCGATTTGCGAAACTGATCCAGGCTGTTGCCAAAAAATTGCTGCCCAGGGGCCAGATATTTAGAAATTATGGTTTCAAATTTTTTCTCAACCTCAGAAACGGATGTGTTCGTTCGCAACAAAAAATAAGTGAGGACACCACTGTTTCGCCAATAATCCATTTCGAAGTAATTATCCGGACCAGCAGCCGAAATCAATACATTAAAACTAAAATGTGAATTGGTTGGGCAATCGGCTGCGACACCGGTGACTTTCCACGTTACATAGTGGTCACCTTCAGCGAAGGTGACTAATTTCTCAAGCGGGTTTTCATCACCAAAATATTTGCGTGCTGTCGTCTCCGTAAGCACCACCGAATTAGGTTCTTTCAAAACTGTTTTGCTATTGCCTGAAATAAGTCTGAAAGAGAAGAAATCAAAAAAATTGCTTTCGGTAGTGAATACGTTATTCTCCGCGAATGCTGTTTCACCATATCGAAAAACTGGTTTTCCCCTCCAGCGACTCATCCTGAGTGTAGATTCCACTTCGGGAATTTCAGCAATCATCGCGTCCGCAAGGGGCGGGCAAATGGAGACGCTGCGTACATCCGTATCTCCAAACTTGTTATGTAGTCCAACCTGGTAAATCCGATCGGCATTGGCATGGAAACGATCATAACTAAATTCATCAATTATATACAAAGCAATGAGCAAACAAGCTGTGATGCCTATAGTCAGCCCTAATATGTTGATGCTTGCAAAAAATTTTCGCTTAAGAATATTGCGAATGGAGATAGTGAAATGGTTTTTAAGCATGACCTATTTAGTTGAATGTCGGCTCTAAAGATTAAAGCCCGATAAGCTACAACTCTTTGGGTCCAGCTTGGTAAATCGCTTTGTAAAGAAATGTAAATAAAGTGTAAATTCTGAATTGTCGGAGGACTCGAATTTTGTCGGCCATGAGAAATTGTCCTCGAACATGTTTAAATTCAGTTTTGATTTTGCCTGGGAGTCGCGGGTGGGGGAGGCAGGCTCTTTTGTATTGCTTTGGCTGAGTGTGGGATGTGCGGGGAATCAAATGTGCCAGCCTGTGAGGAATGAAACTGGGTAAACTGTCGGAACCGGCAATGAATTGATCGATATAAACATGCCCCGAATGGATGGCTTTGGATTCATTGAAAAATTGAAAACTGATGAACGTCTTCACGCCATCCCCGTTGTTATCTTTTCAACTACTAAAGAAGAATAGCAAATTACAAAAGAAAAAAATTGGCGCTACAGCCTTCATCACAAAACCCAATACATACGATGAATTGCGCGATGTAATGCAAAGGTTTTTTATTGTCGTCTTTCTGATCTCCGTATTTGATTTTTTCGAGAACGAACAACGCCACTTCCCCTATTGAATTTTAGATTTAACCCATTTTCCATTTTCCTTAGCTATGTCGACAAGCCGTTGCCCACGGGCAGTCATTTTCCCCTCGCGCATCATCCTTTCAGCACGTTCGATATTACGCAAACTCCAGTTACTCCTCTTCTCATTTCGTTTAGAAAAGGTGAGATAATAACTCTCGTGATCTCTCTTCTTACATAGGCTGTCGATCCAACCGAAGCATAATGCTTCTTCCGTTGCTTCTATCAAGTCAACTGACTTCACTGTGCTTTTCTTATGAAATAGGATAAGCCAGACAGACGTTTTCTTGTCGCTATTTTTTTGCAGCCAGGCCCGCCATTGCCGACGGGATCTGGAATAGACTGCAATTTTGCCATCTTTTTTCTCCATGCGTTTACCCTTTATGCTTTTCATCAAATATGGAGAGATAGTGTTTGTTGGTCATGATGCCGAAGATGTTGCCGAACGGATCAACCACAGACGCTGTAACAAAATTTCCCTTCCCACCACTGTGGTCTCTGATATCTTGGTGTAAGGTTGCACCATTATCGATCAGTCGGGTTAAAGATTCTTGAAGGTTGTCTACATGCCAGTAGGCAATTTCTCCGGCAGGTTTTTCTGTCAATGCATCCGGCGCGTATTGCGCGTCTATGAAACCAAGTTCTTGCTGGTAGTCTCCCAGACGGAATTCAAAGTAGCCTGGAACGCTGAAATAAGGTTCCATGCCGAAAAGTTCACTATACCATTTTCTTGCGGCATTATGATCTTTTGCGAAAAAATTAATGGTGGCCAAACCCCTGAGTTTTAGTTGTGATTCCATGCGTTACAATTTTTGTTTGTTATTGTATCACAAACTTGCATCTGCTCATTGACAGCGGTATGTCAAGGGTATGGGAAGTTATTTCGATAGGTTGAAAAATTCTTGCAATGTGAGTTTATGCTGTTTAAATTTTTCTGATGAAACATCGATCCTCCTCATTCTATCAATTCGAAAGAACCGAAAATCTTTGCGTAAGCGGCACCAAGCCAGCAAAAGCCAATTATTCTGCGTGTTAAGTACTGCAAATGGTTCTACGACTCTTTCCTCAGATTGAATTTGTCCTTCCTTCTGATAGTCAATCTTTGTTACGAAACAGCTGGTAATTGCGCATTGAAGTGCGGGTAAGAATTTTGTGGATGAATCTTTGGCGTATGCATTGCTAACGGCTAATCGGTCAGCAAGCATTTCAGTATTTGCGATCGTAGTGTGTTGAAGCACTGCTTTGACTTTATCCATCGCCTTCGCTAACTCTTCCAAGAACGAGCTGTCGCTATTTCCTGCAACTAGTTTTTGAGCCGTGATCAGCGCGTTTGCTTCCGTTTCAGTAAATGCGACTGGAGCGATCCGATAGTGCTCCATTAAGGAGTATCCTTTGCCATCCTCTGTCAATATAGGTACACCGGCTTCTTCAAGTGCTTTAATATCGCGATAGATGGTGCGAGTACTTACGTTGTATTTTTTTGCAAGGGCGGTTGCGGTGACCATTCGCTTAGCCTGAAGTTGCAAGAGAATAGAGGTTAGTCTGGAAATTCTCTTGGTATCATTGTCTTTCATGAACTGCTGCTAATATTTTAATGGTAACAAGTAAGCAGGCCGCGTCAAAGTCCCACTTCGAGCAATCCTTCCTGTTATTTCTTAACGTATTGACTATTAATCTGTTATTGGGATTTTGTTCGGGATGTTTGGGAACATCATTTCCCGATACAAAATGTGCTCTTCATTGATAGTCAGTGTGTTTACTGATTCGAGTAACAAAGTAGTAACAAAAGGGGCATAAAATGCAGTGGCAAATTAGATATTGACGACTGCATAATTTCTGCTATCTATCCAGATGCTAAATAGTCGTTCGAGCAGAAATACACCTATCGGCCAATCCTTTAACTTCGTTGTCTCTTCATACTTTTCGATTGAAACAAAATCACCTAGGCGCTCTTTGTGCTTGCGATAGCCGGATGGGACTTCGAATATCGATTTATTTTCTTCCATGTATTCCATTACTGGCGTTAAGCATGAGAGAACATATTCGAGATAGATATCTTTCTTTGCTATGAAGTGGTTTTCATAAATGGCATACTTCAACTCGGAAGGGACTTCTATCTTTAGTTTCGTTTCCAAAAAGGAAGAAAGGGATGAGAATGATTCAATCCAGGCCTGTCCATGCCAGTGTTTCGACATGAACAAAGTTTTGTGCCCCGCCAATCTTGGGGTTAATATCGCTACATCGAAATCTTTTGATAAAATAATCTCCTTATTTAGCGTTAGTGCATTTTCCTTTAATACATAGATTGTTGGCATTGCATTTCGCTTTCGCCTAAGCTTCCAGGAGCATATGGAAACAAAATCGGCAGTACTGTTAACAACAAGTGAACGAAGAACGCTATTCTCAAAGTATGGAGTAAGTTCAATGTTTAAATATGGTATTGCAAAATCATAGAATTCTTGGCGCTGTTCTTTTTCGTAATAGACCTGGTAAAAATCCAAGGTTTTATTTGTCATTATTGATGTTATTGCCTTCAAGTTTTTCAATTATTCCCGTGAGAATCTCTGATAAATAGAGCGTACACTCTTCGGTCCCCATATATGTGAAAGTTGCCATTCGTAGGACGAAACTGCTTTGTTCTCCTTGTGCAATATGGTGTTTAAGAATATTTATTGTTCTGTCCTTTAATTTCGAGTCATTGTTTAAAGGCTTACTCATTTCCCGCCCTATGACTCTTGCTGAAATCACTTCAAGAGCCTTCTCATCACCGAAAAGGTCATTGTGTTCCTTATATATTAGCTCCTGTTCAATTTCAAAATAGTTTTTGATGATGTTTATGCAATCTATTGGATCATTTTGCCTGTGTTCGGGGCGATCGTCAAAAGCAATTAGCTTTAGTAGAAAAATGCCCGGAAGAGTTGCAACTTTGAATTGTTTATCTTCTAGAATATATACTTGCTCAATCGATGTCAGGTAAACTTCCTTGAAGCCATTGACTTTCACTCTTTTCGGCCCATTGGCGGCCACAGGAATGCCATCTTCAATCTCCAATACACCAAAAAGTAGTATATCAATTTGTATTCTATTTGGCGCGGTCAGAGCATTTTCAATGCTGACTGAGTAGCCATGCTCGTTGACTAGCTTTTCTTTAAGTTGATGATATTGATCTTCCTGGCTAATAAACACTGCAAAGTCAATATCTTTTGTTCCACTTGCCGCGATGCCATGTTTTGTAAACCAGACATCTCTTGCTAGGGCTCCAAGGATGTAAAAATCAATACCCAAATTCAAACAGCATTGGTCCACTACAAGTAGAACTTCCCTCAAACGAGAATCTCTGACGTCATCCAAGTTTATGTTCGATGTGTTTCTCATAAAGCTTTTGAGCTGCTGCGATACAGCGTTGGTTACCTGTGTTAATCAAATCAGTGTATGCCAGAATAGGGGGTACTGCATTCTTTGTCACATTTAGTTCAGTCTTCCAAAATTTTCTATATACTTCAACATTTCCATTTTGATCAGGCACAAGTCGGTAGTTTTTCATCAACTCGCCCCGTCCCTCTGTAGTATAAAGCGTTAATATTTCAGGATTTAGGTTGTCTGTGTACAAGTCGCCAGCAGGTTCTCCGCCCCATAGAGTTTCCTCATGTAGGTGTAAATTTTTCCAATGAAAAAAGCTGTTATTATCTAAGAAGCGAAAATTCCCAATATGTATCGCTGGTTTTAATCTTTGATCGTAAGCTGTAATCCACCTGTCGAGAATAGCTTTTTTATCAGGGATAAAAAGGTCTCGGTCGTTTTTTTGTACCAACAATCTTAGATTTTTTAATCCCTTGATTATATTGTTTACGTTTCCTAGTCCTACCTCAGCTTCGTTCGCAATTGTACGATAGGTTTTATTAACGAACCTATCATCTACTAGAAATAGGAATACTACTTTAAGTCCTGTTTTCGTAAATGCTCGGTTTACTTCCTTTGTAACTGCTTTAGGTTTTTGATTGTCAATCCAGATGAAATGATGTGGAAGTTTTTTTAGATAGATGTTCCCGTTTGTTTCTAGATATGCAATGTTATGATTTTGCAACTCTACTTTCGTTTTTGGGAGAATATTCTCAGCGATCACAAGCATCGGCATTGCCTTGTCGTTTTGTTGTAAGAGTTTTGCCAGATGCTGGTTTCTGATTTCCTTTTTGATCTCTACTACATACCGTTGCGGCTTTCGTTTGTCGAAATAGAAGTCTACTGTCCCGTCCTTTTCGAAACGAGCAGGTTTCCAAACAGCCTTTATTTGTGTGTGCTGATTGAAGGCGTCAAGGGCTCTATTTACTATGTCATTAGTTTCCATGTTCACTAAACTAGCACGTTCATGAAACGTGAACACTCAAAAATAGTGAACATAACTCATTTTTCCTAAAAATATAGCCCACAAGGTAAACGTTGCAGGAAGAATAGTTGTCTTTGATGTAATCAATTGATTATCATCTACTTGCCGATACAAAACTTGCTAAAAATATTATCCAATAGGTCTTCCGTTGTTATCTGCCCCGTAATCTCGCCCAGAAAATGCAACGACTGCCGGATGTCCATCGCAAGAAAATCTCCCGTGATCTCCTGCGACATCCCTTCCAGTACACGTTGAAGCGCATCATAAGTCTGTAAAAGATTCCGGTAATGACGCATGTTGGTCACCATCACGTCGCCGGTCTTTACGCTACGGACATGGAAGTTGGAGAGGATCCGCTCTTTCAGTTCCTGGATGTTAGTCTTTTCAGAAGCGGAAATAAAAACGAAGTTCCGGTGTTTTAATTCTTCAACAAGTCGCCCATCCGCTCTGTCGAGCTTGTTGCCGACTTTAATGTAGGGTATGCCGAGATCGTTGAGATGGTTTTCTTCGGCGTCGATCTCCTCCAGGGTGGTTTGTGCGAGGTCGAATAAATAGATGATCAGCGAAGCTTTCCGCATTCGCTCCCGGGTACGCTCAACCCCCATGGCTTCGATGATGTCCTCAGTTTCGCGTAAGCCGGCGGTGTCGATAAAACGGAAGTTGATGCCGCCAAGCACCATCTCGTCTTCGATCACGTCACGGGTGGTGCCCGGGATCTCCGAGACGATGGCGCGGTCTTCGTTGAGTAACGTGTTTAGCAAGGTCGACTTCCCTGCGTTGGGCTTTCCGGCAATCACGGTTGGGACTCCGTTCTTGATCACATTACCCTGGTCGAAGGAGTCGATCAGCGACCGCAGGTACGATTGAATTTTCAGGATCAGATTCCGCAGATCGTCACGTTTTGCAAATTCGACATCCTCTTCTCCAAAATCGAGTTCAAGTTCAATCAGCGATGCAAAGTGGATCAATTCATCGCGCAGGTGATTGATCTCCCTTGAGAAACCGCCGCGCATCTGGTTAAGCGCCGCCTGTCTTGCGTTGTCGGTCTCGGCGTTGATCAGATCCGCGACAGCTTCCGCCTGAGCCAGGTCAAACCTTCCGTTGAGGAAAGCCCGTTTTGTAAACTCACCGGGCTCCGCCAGCCGCGCACCATGTTTCATTAACAGTTTGAGGATCTCTTTCACGATAACAGGGGACCCATGCGAGGATATTTCTACGGCATTTTCTTTTGTAAACGAATTTGGTTCCCGGAAGATCGAGACGAGAACTTCATCGATCAGATTGTCGCCTTCTTTCAAAGTTCCAAAGTGAATGGTGTGCGAAGCCTGCGATGTTAAGTTTTTGCCTGTGAAAACTTTTTGAACAATGTCGATGGAATCTTTGCCCGACAGCCGTATTACTGCAATGGCTGATATACCCTGCGCTGTTGCCAGCGCCACAATCGTGTCATTCATCGGCCGGAAAAATTTTCTTTCAGGATCTTTTCGCCCGTCACGGCGAGCTTTGCCAGCTGGAGAACCTCAACAGCTGCTTTTTTGTTCACGGCTGGGAAATCGTTCAGAAATTTTTCCAGCGATTTTCCATCCTCCAGGTATTCGAACAAAGCGTGCACGGACACCTCGGTTCCTTTAAAGACCGGTTTTCCGTTCATAGTTCGGGTATCGATGCTTATAGCTCGGTATTCCATCATTCTGCGCTGCTAAATTACAATTTTTTGTTCTGCAGTCCCCGGGCCACCAAAGGAGAAGCCTCTTCCGCGAATGATTTGGACTTCTTGAATACGATGCCGTGGGTAGGGGAGAAGAGCAGGGCAAGTCCGAAAAATAAACCTGTCATGGCAGCGATTGCTCCGGCAATTGAGCCGTCGAGCCACACAGCCAGGTAGTATCCGGTGACGGAAGAAAGAATTCCTGTGATGGAGGCGATAAACAGCATCCATTTGAGATTGTCAGTGATGAGATAAGCCGTGGCCGCCGGCGCAATGAGCAGCGCTACAACAAGAATTGCCCCTACAGATTCGAACGATGCAACGGTCGTAGCGGAAACCGCGCCCATCAGAAGGTAGTGCCACAGCGTGGTGGAAATACCAATGGCGCTCGCATAGGCAGCGTCGAAAGTTGTCAGGAACAATTCTTTATAGCCAAGAATAATGAATAAGAGAATCACCGCGAATATCGAACCCATAATGTACAATGCGCGCGGACCGATATTGTTACCGCCGTCTGTTATGATGACATCGAGCGGAACGTAAGCAATTTCTCCGTAGAGCACACAATCCTGATCCAGGTCGACCTTTCCGGCAAACAAAGAGATCAGCACCACGCCAATAGCAAAAAGACAGGTAAAGATCACGCCGATGGAAGCGTCCGTCTGCAGCCTGGCTTTTTTGTGTAAAAACTCGATCAGGAAAGTGGTGAAAACACCAATGAGCCCAGCACCAATAAGCATGGTCACAGAATCACGTGAGCCCGAGATCAGGAAAGCAATGACAATTCCCGGCAGGACAGCATGTGAGATGGCATCGCCCACCATCGCCATTTTCCTTAAAATCAAAAAACACCCGAGCAACGCACAACTTGTTGCTACAAGCGCCCCGGTTAATATGATATAAACGTCATTCATCTATTAGATATTTACAACGGTACCTCCAGCTTCATCTTTCTTCCCTCACCCTTCGTCCCTCGTCACTCGTAACTCAAACTTCGTACTTCGTAATTCATCCCTCATCCCTCACCTCGTAATTCGTACGTCGTAAATCGTCCCTCACACTTCGTCCCTCACACTTCGTCCCTCGTACTTCGTACCTTGTATTTCGCATCTCGTCCCTCATCTATACGGTATTTCCGCCTTATGCGGATCCACCTTCGGATAGTCGAGAATCTTTTCAAGCTCCGCCTCAAGCTCGGGGGTTAACAAGTGCTCGATGGTATCGGCTTCATCATGGACATGGTCCGGAGCGATGTGAAGCTTGGTGGTGAGATATAGTTCCCACAACCGGTGGATCTTTACGATCCGCTGTCCCCGTACCTTGCCTTCCTCTGTCAGGCTCCAGGCATTCGCGTTTTGCTCAACGTATCCCTGGTTTCTGAGTCGTTTCAGCACCGCGAGTAGGTTGTCGCGTTCGAATTTTCTTCTTCTGATGATCTCTTCCACTGTCCGCTGAATAAGAAAATTCCTGTTCTCCTCTCCCAGGTGGTACAATGCTTTCAAAACATTTTCATCATTGATGGTTTTGCGGATTGTATATTGCCGGAAGAGCCGGCTGATCACCCCACGCCTGGGGGCCATAAAAAATGAAACAAAAGCGATAACGGATATCACGATCACGATCCACGGCCCGGTTGGCATTGCGGGAGCTGCGTATGAAATATACGCTCCCGTGAGACCGCTAATGGCTCCAAAAACACTCGCCAGCACAAACATGACGCGGATCCTGTCTGTCCAAAAGCGGGCGGCTGCTGCGGGAGTAATGAGGATCGCGGCCATGAGCACCACGCCTACTGCCTGGATGCCGATGACAACAGCCAGCACGATCAGCGAGGTGAGCACAAGCTCGATGCGTTTCACGGGAAGGCCAATGGCTCTTGCATAATCCTTGTCAAACGCCAGCAGTGCAAACTCCTTGAACAAAAGGAAGACAGCGATCAGAAGGATGACGGCAACTCCGGCGAAAACGTACAGATCACTTCCTACCAATGCTGCAGCTTTTCCAAAAAGAAAATGGTCGAGGCCTGATTGAGCGGCATTGCCTGATTTTTGTATCACGGTAAGCAATAGAATTCCGATTCCAAAAAACACCGAAAGGATCAACCCAATGGCCGTGTCTTCCTTGATGCGTGTTTTGGCGGTGATATAATCTACCAGCACCAGGGAGATCCATCCGGTCACAAAAGCACCGCCGATGAGGTATACAGGATTTTTCGTTCCTGAAAGTAAAAACCCCAAACATATCCCCGGCAACACGGCGTGGGCAATCGCATCTCCGATCAGCGATCGCTTGTTCAAAAAAGTAAAAGACCCCACGATCGCGGAACTTGCCGTCAGCAAGACCGATCCAATCACGACATACGTGATGTTAGGATCCTGGAACGAAAAAAAGTCTATCAGTGAGTTCATTGTTTTCTGCGTTAAGCATTCTGCTTAATTCTCCAAATCGGCACTAAGCCCCTCATCCACATCGATTTCCGTTGCCTACTGGTTCCGTTCCCTGCTCGGAAAACCCTCCCTTCGGATCAGGTCAGCAACATCGGCGAGCAATGTGAGCTTTCCACCGTAGGTTTCCTGCAGGTTATGCGGATTGAACGTTGTCTCGGCCGGGCCATAAGCAATCAGCCGGGTGTTCAACAGGATCACCCAATCGAAATACTGAGGTACGGATTGAAGATCGTGGTGAACAACCACTACCGTTTTATTTGCTTTCGTCATGGTGCGAAGCAATTCGATGATGGTGCTTTCCGTTGCAGCATCGACGCCGGCAAATGGTTCATCCATAAAATAAATATCCGTGTGCTGTGCGAGCGCCCGCGCCAGGAAAGTGCGCTGCTGCTGGCCACCGGAAAGCTGCGAGATCTGGCGGTTGGCGAAAGCCTCCATACCAACTTTCTTCAGACAGTCCATGGCAACATCGCGGTCAGCCTTCCGGGGTCGTTTGAACAAGCCCAGCTTGCCATACCGGCCCATGAGCACAACGTCTAGTACGGAAGCGGGAAAATCCCAGTCGACGGATTCGCGCTGAGGCACATAGCTGATCCGGTGGCGCACTTCTTCGATGTCCTGATCGAATAACTTGACATAGCCACTGCTGAGCGGGAGTATTCCCATGATTGATTTGATGAGCGTGGATTTACCGGCCCCGTTCGGACCAATGATCCCCACCAATTTGCCCTGTGGCAGCATGAGATCGATATTCCATAAAACCGGTTTGCGATCAAAGGCAACGGTCAGGTCGTGGATCTCAAGAACAGGTTTCGGCAATATTTCTTTATCTGTTGTTTTCATTTCCTATTGTCTACCGGTAAAAAGCTTTGATGGCCATGATTGTAACATGATCATTTCAATGCTTTAACTATTGTTTGAACATTTGCATTCACCATCCCAATATAAGTTCCTTCGGGCTTTCCTTCCGGACCCATGGCATCCGAATACAGGCTGCCACCAATTTTCACGTCCCATTTTTTCTGGCGGCACCCTTGCACCACGGCTTCGATAGACCGCTGGGATACCGATGTCTCGACAAAGATCGCCTTGATCTTGCGGTCAATAATGAAATTAACCAGATCGGTAACGTCCCGCAACCCGAATTCGGATACTGTTGAAATTCCCTGAAGGCCTCTTACCTGAATGCCGTAGGCATCGCCGAAATATCCGAAAGCATCATGCGCGGTGATGAGCACGCGCTGCGGTTCCGGTATCTGTTGTATGGATGTTTTTGTCGACGCATGGAGAGAATCCAGTTGTTTGAGATATCTGGCACCGTTCCGCGCATATGAGGTCCTGTTGGTGGAATCATATTGCTGCATAAAGCCGGCTATGGTTTGCACTGAACCCTTCCACAAGTCAACATCGAACCAGATGTGTGGATCATGTGTGCCCTGAAATCCAGGTATCTCGCGGAGCCTTGTGTCGGGTATGCCGGATGACACGGCGATTACTGGTCTGGTTCTTCCAAGTTTCTCCAGCACTTCACCCATTTTGCCCTCCAGGTGAAGCCCATTGTAAAATACGATATCTGCATCGGTGAGGAGTTGAAGGTCGCCTTGTGTTGCTTTGTAAAGATGGGGATCTACTCCGGGACCCATTAAGGCTTTCACATCGGCCCGATCGCCACAAACGTTTTTTACGGCATCTTTGATCATGCCGGTCGTGGTCACGATAAGCAGTTGTCTGTTCGCAATGCCGACCGGGTTTTCTTTCTGTTTACAACTGTCAAGCAAGATGACGGAGCCCGCTGCCATGGCGAGAAGCAGCTGGAATGTGATGGTATTGTATGTATTTCGTAGTTTTCGTTGATTCATAATCATTCGGTCACGTTGCGCATCGTCTGCTATTGAATGGTGTATCTGATTCCTGCAAAACCCTTGATGCCTTGCACCGGAGCGTAGTTATAGGTCGTGTCGAACGTGTAGCCCTGTGGGTTGTTTACTGTAACATTTTTGTCGAAAGGATCGAACGGCCGCAATAGCGGATTCTCGGGAACGAAATTCAGGATGTTCTTCACGCCCGCATAAAACTCGAAACCATTGTTTAGCTTTTTTCCGGCCTGGAAATTCATGATCGTAAACCACGGCGACTCGGATGGCCTGAAATCATTGGGGACCACCGGCAATTGCATGGGCCCGTTGATCCTTCCCGTCAGATCAAAAGTCAGGCCCAGGCGGTCAACTGCGTAACTGATCGCATATGTTCCCGATACGAATGGCGCGAACATCTGGGGAACTTTTGCTTTTTTTCCCGCATCATCTTTCTGAACCTGGTAAACATCCATCAAAGTAACACCGGCGATGAATTTTAAGCTGTTGGTAAAGGCGATGTCGGTGTTGATCGTAAACCCTTTGGATATCGCGTATCCGTTCAGGTTGTCATAAATGATCAGGTCAGGGTCGGTTTGAAAATCCCCGATGATCTTGTTGGTGAAATAAGTATAGAAGGCGCTGACATCAAAACCGATATAACCGCCCCTGTGCTGGATATTCGTGGCGTAATTCAGATTGACGTTCCAGGATTGTTCCGGTTTGAGTTCGTTTTTAATGATAACGTCACGCGCACCTGTAAGGGCAGCGTGGTCTTCCGTAAACAGGTTGACGACGCGGAACCCGTTCCCCGTGCTTAAGCGGAAGGTGTTGGTTTTGTTCGGAGATAGTTTCACGCTTACGCGTGGCGAGAAAATATTGCCATGTTCATTGTGGCGATCATAACGTACGCCGGTCAGTATTTTCATCTTTGGATTCACGGCGAACTCATCCTGGACAAAAAGGCCCGGAAGGTACGTTTTCATCGGATTGTTCCTGCCTGTCGTGGTCAACGTCGCAGGGGAATTGTCGTCGTAGTACATGAAACGGAACGGCAAACCGATCAGCAGATCATGATTGCCGATTTTTTTATCCCATCGAAACTGCGAGAAGCTCACATGCTGGTCTGCATAATATTTTACAACCCCGTAATAGGAATCCTGCAAGTGGTAGTTGTAGGAGTAGTCAAAAAATATCTTTTGGTTGACTGGCAATTGATAGTTGCCGATAAATTCGACTCGGTTGGTGTATATGGATTCGCCGTAAACTTTGTCGCTGCCGCGGTGTTGTCTGGTCCATTGAAGTTCTCCGCCCCAACGGTCTTCATAAACGTAACGCGTCGCCACAGATGCCTGCCGGAATTGTTTGCGCTTGAAGTCCCATTTATTGAAGAGGGAGATGCGCTGTTGCTGGGTTACATCTGTGAAATTATCGTCATTGACGTCAACCTTGTTACGAAAGTTAAAGTAATTGATCCCGATAATGCCCCGAACATTTTCGTTGCCCACTTTTGCCGAGACATCCGCATTGTATTCCTGAAAAGTCGTCCCGGAGAAGTCGGTCTGCAGCCGCGCAGCGGTGGCCGGATCCTTTGTAATGATATTGATCAGACCCCCAACCGCCTCTGATCCATATAAAGTGGATGCTGGTCCCTTGACAACCTCAATTCGTTTTACGATGCTGTTCGGGATACCCGCGAGCCCATAGACTGTCGAAAGGCTGCTGACGATCGGCATGCCGTCTATCAGGACCATGGTATATGGGCCTTCCATGCCATTGATGTGGATATCGCCCGTATTGCAGACGTTGCAATTCAGCTGCGGCTGAACTCCATTCACCATTCCAAGGGATTCAAAAATGCTTGGCGTCGGGTTTTTATAAAAGAGCGCCGGAGAATAGATCTCAATCGGGATCGGCGATTCCATCTTGGTCACTTCTTTCATGGTACCCGAGATCACCAGTACTTCTCTCAGGGCGTTGACCTCCTGGCGGAGGAAGATCGTGTATCGCGTCTGTTGTGATGAAATGCTGATCGTGTCTGTCTTGTAACCTATATAGGAGATGATCAGAGAGGCTGTTCCGCTGAAACCCGATGGCGACGTGAGAGAAAAATTTCCGGAAGCATCCGTGGTTGTCCCGATGGAGGTTCCCATCCATTGCACGGTTGTATAAAAAAGCGGTTCCCTCGTTTCAGCATCTTTTATGGTTCCCGTGATCACGATTGATTGTCCGAAAACAGCGGTCGTCAAAAAAATCAGCGCAATGATTATGTAACGTTTCTTTCTCATGTTCATTTTTTATTCGATGACCAGCAGGTTCTCCGCTGCGTCCCGTGAAATAAATATTTTCTTTTTATCGTCAATGATGATCTCGAGCGAGCCGTCAAATTCTACTTTCTCTAAAATGGTGACGTTCGCCCCGATGTAAATTCCGATTTTGCTCAGGTACTGAAGAAAGGAGGGGGAGCCATCTTTTACCGATCTCACCACTGCATTCTTGTGAGGGATTGCTTCCGACAAGGGGATTTGGCGCACGTTCTGGACTTTGCCGTGTTTGTCCGGGATTGGATGACCATGCGGGTCGGCGGTTGGAAACCCCAGGAATTCATCGAGCTTTTCGATAAGCAGGGACGACTGAATGTGTTCGAGCTGCTCGGCGACTTCGTGAACCTCGTCCCAGTTGAAGTGAAGTTTTTCTACCAGAAATGTTTCCCAAAGCCTGTGTTTACGGATGACTTGTAACGCGCCGAGTTTGCCCTGACGCGTGATTTTTACGCCGTAATAGGGCTCGTATGAAACTAGCTCTTTGACGGACAGTTTTTTGATCATATCGGTCACGGAAGCGGCTCTGGTGTTCATCGATTCGGCTATCTCGTTGGTCAAAACAGACTTAAAGCCGCCTTCTGAGAGCCTGTAGATGGTTTTGAGGTAGTTTTCTTCCGTATAGCTAAGCATATGATGCTTGTAATGTCCAAAAATAATAATTTAGATTAATCTAAAAAATATTTTAATAGACTTTTTAGCATTAATATGGCTCCTCTAAAATGTTTTTTAAGCAGTTTATGGCTAGGGTCGGCGCTGGCAACGTTTGCTCCAGCCAATTGAGCAAAACGCATCTGGTTCTTAAAATCAGTTTAAAATCCCAGGGCTGAACTAACAGTACAAGGCCAGGCTTTTTTGCATTTCAATTCCTCCATGAAGAACTTGGATTGGCTATCCTGACATGAATCGACCGCTGAATCCGTGATCACTGGTCCATTTTCAGGGTTTCGATGGGATTTGTTCGGGCAGCTTTTATGGTATGGATGCCAATGGTGATCCACGATATGATCAACGCCGCTACACCGGCGCCGGCAAAGAACCACCATTCGAGTGAAATTCTGTAGGCAAAACTTTCCAGCCATGTTTTGGTGATCAGATAACCGACGAAAAGCCCGACTGTAATCGCCGTCAGTATGATCTTTGTAAAATCTCCTGATAACAAATACACAATATTCAATTCGTTCGACCCGAGAATTTTCCGGATACCGATTTCCCTGGTTCTCCTTTCTGCGGTAAAAGCCGCCAGACCAAACAATCCCAGGCATGATATCAGAATTGCTATTGAAGCGAAATACTTTGACAGAAGGGCGACCCTGTTTTCCGCCGCATACAAAACCTGGAAATCCTGGTCGAGAAATTGGTACTCGAATGGCAGTCCGTTGTTATAGTCATTGTAAACGGCCCCAATCTGGTGAAGGGTTTCAGCTTCCATTCCCGATTTTATCTTTATCAGCGTACTTTGATGCTTCTCGCCATAGCAAAGGAATAAAGGTCCAACGCGTTCATAAAGTGACTCGTAATGAAAGTTCTTAACCACCCCAACAATCTTTTTTTCGCGACCCCACATCGTGACAGTCTGACCAATGGGATCTTTCAGGTTCATCATCGCAACCGCAGTTTCGTTGAATATAACTTTTTCATTATCCGAGCCCGGGTCAGGGGAGAATGAACGTCCCTCCGCCATCTTCAGATTCAACATTTCTATGACGTTATAATCAACGTAAAGTCCGCTGAACTCAATGCCGTGGTTTGGGTCTTTACCCGGCCACTGAATGCCACCTCCACCCGAATGATTTCCTGTAAAGTCACCACTCATGCCCGATGCACCCAATACGCCAGGGATTGTTTTTATTTGATTCAAAAACGGAGTCAGACTTTTCTCCAGTTTTCCTTCATTCGAAATCCTGATGATATTGTTCCTGTCGTAACCAAGGTTTTTGGTTTGAATAAATTCAATTTGTTTGAGGATCACGATCACAGATACGATCAATACCACTGAAACTGAGAATTGAAATACAACCAGGCCTTTTCGCACCCATGACTCACTCGTGGTTGCTTTTATTCGGCCCTTCAATACATCGGTGGGACGGAATCCTGAAAGATGGAACGCCGGATAACTGCCCGAAATGATGCCGGTGATCAGGGTGATCAGTCCAAGGGCGAGCAAAAGGTTGTAGTCGAAATTAAGCGCGATGTCTTTTCCCGTGATTGTCCTGAACGGCGGTAGCAGAATGTAAACCATAAAGATGGCGATCGCCAGCGATAAAAAGGTCATGAACATCGACTCGCCGATATACTGAAGGATCAGCGCCCAGCGGTGCGCACCGATCACTTTTTTGATGCCGACTTCCTTCATTCTTCTCGAGGCTTTTGCCGTTGACAGATTCATGAAGTTGATGCAGGCGATGACCAGTATTGCAATTCCGATTATGGAAAATAATGCCACGTATTCTATTTTTCCTCCACTTACAAAACCATTTTCGTAAATACCATGAAGATATCTTTCGGAGAAACGCTGGGCGAAAAGCGTACCTTCCCATTTCAGGCCACCAGGTCCTTCCAGCGCATTCAGTTTCACCTTGCTGTAGTCTCGGATTTTTTCGTTGAACTCTTCTATGGCGGTACCTTCACGCAGGACCAGATATGTGTTGGCATTATTACTGCACCAGCAGTTGTCATTGTTGCTTTCCCATGCCGATAGTGAAAAAATAATATCAAATTGCGCGGAGGACCTGGATGAGCGCGCTTCAAATAGTCCGGAAACCGTATATGGTCCATCGAATTTATCGCGCCATTGCCATTCAATTGATTTGCCTATGAGATTTTCTGTCGTATTGAATAATTTCATGGCGAGCTTGTCGGATAAAAGGACTTCATGTTTACCCGTGAGGACCTTGTATTTATTCCCCTCTAACAGCGGATAGGAAAATACCCGGAAATAATCCTTGTCGGCAAACTGGTGTTTCGCCTTTACGCCTTTTTCACCGGCCGAAACAATTCCCGTCTCACCGTGCGAGATAACGGAAACGGCAAGTTCCACTTCCGGCAGGTCTTTTACCATTTCCTGTGCCATTTGCGCGGGCGTATAAACCATCGTGGTAACCGTTCCATCAGCCCTTGGTACGGTCTTCATTACCTGGTAGAGGCGAGTATCGTTTTCATGAAATTTGTCAACACTTAGCTCATCATTTACCCACAAATAGATCATGATTGCGCATGCCAATCCCGTTGATAAACCTGTGAGGTTAAGAAGGAAAGACGCTTTATGTTTTTTGTGATTTCTCAGGGTGATCAGGAAATTGTGCCAAAACATGGGTAGGGTGTTTATGTAACGATTCGCAGTAAATGATTTTATAAACTCGGGTCTGAAATACCGGATGACGCTCCAGACAAATTTCCGTTTCGCTCTGGCCGGAGCGATACCATATTCCTTTCTGAAGATCTCGGTAAGGTCCCCCTCGAGTTCCTCGATGTAATCTTCCCGGCAAAACCACCGCAGGAATTTCAATGCTCTTTTTGGAGGATTCACGTTCATCATCCAAATGAAATTTTCGGAATTTGCTTGTAAAGACTCGTCCTCAGCGCGTATTGATGATCAAGCATTCGTTTTCCAAGTGCAGTAACGATGTAAAACTTTTTTCTCCTTCCCCCACGTTCTTCAGTAATTCCGCCAAAGCGTGATTTGACAAATCCCTTATCTTCCATTCGCTTCAGGGCAACGTGTACCGCGCTGATGTTTAGTTTTTTTTCAAGTTTTTCCTCGAGGTGTTCAAGAATGGAAACGCCATATGCTTCGTCATGAAGGCCCGCAACCACCAGCAGCACAAGCTCCTCGAATTCACCAAGTGACTGATCTTTCATATTAACGGCATTTACTTAACAAACGTGAAAGTAATATATTTGTTTCATTTATGTTAAGTAAATCAGTATCTTTTTTTCCTGCTTGAGTCTAAACGTAACCACTACAGGGAGGGACCAAATGTCAACGGGCAAAAAACCGGAAACCCACAACTTACACTGCTTGTGAGACCACGTTCAAAAATTTCTGGCATTCGTCTTCCCAGTATACACCCTCGGGCGCAACGGTGTAAAAACTCGAGTTCATCATTTGCCGATAGGTCAGCTTGAGATCCCTGATCCGTCGGTCGATCACAACGGCGGCATGAAAGCGATTGCAGATCTGTTCCCAGGGGTCATGCGCAAAGAGCAGGATCGGCAGGCGCGCGCCCAGGTATTCGTAGAGCTTTGTCGGAACAGACCCTGAGGTCGACGGTCCAAGTTCGTAAGAAATAACTCCGAAGTCGGCGCTACCGATTTCATCGAGTATGCGCGTATGCGGAACCAATTTGTCCCCGCCGATCATCTCAATAAATGGATATGGCTCTACCGTGTTCCGGATCTTGAACAAGACTTCCTGCCTGGCACAATATCCAACAATCTTCAGCCTGATTAGCGGTGAGATCGTATAGAGCTTGACCGCCAGTTCAATAGCATTGAAGACACCGGTTTGTTCATCGAGCGTTCCCGAAAAGAGGAGCACGACGTTTTTGTCACCGCGTGATTTTTTGGGGGGCACCAATGACTTCCTGACTCTATTTTCGATGATTGTAAAGCGTTTCGCGATAAAACGAAGTTCATGCGCATAGCTTTGTTCGGCCAGTATAAAGTGGTCGATAAAGACACTGAGAAATAATTCCTTAACGCTTACATAGTATGCAAGAAGCGGCCTGATCAGTGTGGGGAAAGCATTTGTATGACGAATGTTGATAAAATAATTTTCCTGAATATCATAGATGATCCTGCAACGCATGAATAGTTTTGCGATCGTTGCGATGAATAGCAACTCATGGGTCGTGATGACCAATATCCGCGGTTTTAGTGACAGGATCATTCCCAGTATTTTCCATGGCATCCACATCCTTTTCAGGCTTAGCCGACGGAATTCCGGAAGCGGATGGTTTGTAACGCCGGAAAAGTTTTCTTCGTTGCTGGAGTAGCCAATCACATGGACGTCAAATTCTCCCGTTTTCGCCAAAGTCGCCGCCATTTTTTCCGACATGCGGGTGTCAGTCACAGGTTTTAGCACCGAGGCAAGAACAATCCGGATTTTTTTTTCTTTTCCCATTCGGATGGTCAGTGTGACAAATGATCGTTAGGCGGTTCTGAATTTGCAACAATACGTTAATGGTCAGATTGTTTTAAGGTAATGGGTTAATTCTTAATATTGCGCTTTCGTGCAAAAATATAATTAACGATCAATAATGGAACTAAGAAACGTAGTAGAGCGGGCATGGAACGACCGATCCCTGCTTCAGGATGGCGCAACTCAGGCTGTGATCCGTGAGGTAGTGGAAAAACTGGATAAGGGAGAATTGAGGGTTGCTGAACCGCGGTCCGATGGATGGCAGGTCAACGAATGGGTAAAAAAAGCGGTGATTCTTTATTTCCCGATCCAACAAATGGAGACAATCGAAGTCGGTCCGTTTGAATTTCACGATAAGATCGGGTTGAAGAGAAATTTTAAGTCACTGGGCGTGCGCGTGGTTCCTCATGCAATCGCCCGTCACGGGTCGTACCTGAGCAAAGGTGTGATCATGATGCCCTCTTATGTAAACATCGGTGCCTATGTGGATGAGGGAACCATGGTCGACACCTGGGCTACGGTTGGAAGCTGTGCGCAGATTGGAAAGAACGTTCACCTCAGCGGTGGCGTTGGCATCGGCGGAGTCCTCGAACCGGTGCAGGCCGCTCCTGTGATCATTGAGGACAATGCGTTTATCGGGTCACGTTGTATTGTTGTCGAGGGCATCAGGGTGGGGAAGGAGGCCGTTCTTGGTGCCAACGTGGTACTCACAGGCAGCTCGAAGATCATCGACGTGACAGGACCGCAGCCGGTTGAATATAAAGGCTACGTGCCTGAACGTTCTGTTGTTATTCCAGGTTCTTATCCCAAGAAATTCCCCGCCGGAGAATTTCACGTTCCCTGCGCGATCATTATCGGAACCAGAAAAGAGAGCACAGATAAAAAAACTTCGCTGAACGACGCCTTGCGCGAAAACAACGTGTCGGTATAAAGAGAATTATTCATTTTGTGCGATTTCATTACACCTTTTCATAATGGCATGCGTTTGGATTTGATGTTGGTTAAAACCGGATTGGTTAAATTTGCAATCTGACCGAATAAGCATGAGAAATTGGGCGTCGAGTTTGTGGATCCTGTTCATTCTAACCGCTTTTAGCAGTGAGCGGAACGACATCTACCCTCCTGTTCGGAATCTAAGCTTCATGAAAGGCGAGACGCTGCAGTTCAAAATGACCTACAGCTTTTTCACCGTCGGTAAGGGAACTGCCACAGTTCACCCGCGTTACTACAAAGTCAACAACCGCGATTGTTTTAAAGTCGACGTATCCGCAAAGACTGTCGGTATGATCGACTGGGTTACCGACATTAACGATCAGTGGGGAGCATACATCGATACGGCTGCATTGCTTCCCCATATGTTTTACCGCAAGATCCGCGAGGGCCGCTACCGCAAGGACGAGCAGACTTATTTTGATCACAAGGAAAAGAAAATTCAGGTGGTTACGGCCGATAAAAAAACCGGAAAGTGGAAGGAACCGAAAGTATACGACGCTCCACCGCAAATCCGTGACATGATCGGCGGGTTTCTCTATCTGCGTACGATGGATTTTTCCAAACTGGCGATAAAAGATACAGTTGTAATCACCGGTTTCTTTGAAGACGAATTTTACAAGCTGCGGATCATTTACCAGGGCAAGGAAGTAGTCAAGACCAAAGTTGGAAAAATACGCACGATCGTCTTTAAACCGGTAATGCCGAAAAACCAGCTTTTTGACGGCGAAGATTCCATCACCGCATATTTCTCTGACGACAAGAACAGAATCCCTGTCAAAATCGATGCACAGATGTTCATCGGAAGCGCCGGTGTCGAACTCACCGAATGCACCGGCCTGAAAAACCCGTTAAACCTGATGAACTAACTGGAACATAAAACCAGCAACCACAACCACCTTCGCGCCACAACCTCAACATGACCACGGCTTCTACCTTCAAACACTTCCAACTTCCACCTTCAAACTTCAACTTTAAATTTTAAACTTTAGATTTTAGACTTGGACCCCTACGCCGCACGCTGCAACAATTCCCTGAACTTCTCCATGCTGACAGGCTTCACAACGTAGTCAGTAACATAACTGCAGCTTTTTGCCCGTTGGACGTCGCGTGGATCAATGGATGAGCTTACCATGTAGATGACCATCGGCTTTGCAAGATTTGGCCTGAGGGCGCTGTAATCTTCCAGGAACATCCAGCCATCCACAAAGGGCATGTTAATATCGAGGAATAAAAAGTCAGGCAGGTTGCCCGGATCCGACTGGTTATTTTTCAGATACACGAGCGCGTCTTCACCGTTTTCAAACTGAAGGATGTGATTGCTCAGCTCGATGGCTTTGATCGTCTTGGAAGCGGTTAACTGAAAGATCTTATCGTCGTCTACAAGGGCGATGATCGGTCTGCTAAATTCCATCCGGCTGGTATTTATTAAAGTTAACTAAAAAAGTAGAACCTTCGTTTTCTGCGCTGGTGACCGTAATTTCTCCGCCCATCGACTCAATCTGGTTTTTTATCATGAACAATCCGATACCCCTGCTTTCCGGATGACGGTGAAAAGTTTTTCGTAGTTTAAACAAGTAGTGTCCGTATTTATTCAGGTTCAGACCGAGACCATTGTCCTTCACTGCGAGGTGGCAATGCCCCCTGGCATCCTTATAAGTTTTAAAATGAATTTCCGGCTTACGTTCAGGGTGCGCATATTTTAATCCGTTGTCCAGCAGGTTCAGGATGATGCTTTCCAGGTAGATCCCGGGATATTGAATGGTAGCACATTCCGAAAAATCTGCGGAAATAATGGCGGCACTTTGCGAGATCTTGGCGTTGAGTAAGGTGATCACTTTTTGCAGGATGATAGAAAAAGTCAGCTGCTCTTTTTCGATGTTCGTGTCCTGCTTGATCTTGAGGACCTCGTTTACTTCGTTTAGCATGAAAAGCGTTGTGGCGCTGGACTCCTTGAGCAAAGTAAAATACTCATGGCGCTCATCATCCGTCAACGCATTTTCATAAAAATTCAGCAATGTGGTGATGTTGCCAACGGGTGATCGTAAATTATGTGAAACGATCTGGGTAAATTCTTCAAGCTGCACATTTTTCTTGACGAGGTCTTCGGTCAGTGCCTGGAGTTTGGCATTTTGATCTACGATTTTTTGCTCCGCCAGCTTTCGCTCGGTAATGTCGCGGAACTCCGTCACCCGGATGGTACGACCCTGGTAAGGGATGTTCTTGCCGTGGATCTCCAGCGCATACCGTGTTCCGTCTTTTTTCAGGCCCTCGACATCGTAAGTTTTATCATAACCGGATTTGATCTTCTCCAATACAAAAGGCCTCCACTCAGGGGCGATCAGCTCGAGTCCGTTTCTGCCAACAAGTTCGTTATATGGATAACCGGTGATGTCACTGAGTCCCTGATTGCAGTCAATGATGAATCCCTGGTCGTGCATCCCGATGCCACCGAAGGATGCGTTTTGAAGGGTCCGGAATCTTTGCTCGCTTTCCTGCATTGCCTGCTCCGCTTTGCGTCTTTGGGTAATGTCCCAGCCGGTACCGATGACAATGTCTTTGCCGAAATAGGTTCCACGGGTGAATCGGATCTCCTGCAGGAAAATCTCGCCGTTCTTTTTCTTTCCCCAAAATTCGAACGACTGCGGTTCCCCATCATATGCGCGTTGCATGCGCCGACCGATCTCGTCGAAATCATTTTTACCATCCGCGGAAAGAAACGAAAGCGTTGCACCCATCAGATCTTTTTTATCGTAACCGAACATGGCGCACGCGCCGGTATTGATGTCCAGGAACGTTCCGTCCGATCGCTGAATGTAAATGCCCTCGCCAACCGTATCGAAAAGCTCGCGAAAACTTTGTTCACTCTGGTGAAGTCGTCCGACAACCTCCTTTCTGGCAGTGATATCCTGCGCAATCCCGATTACCTGGGTGACGTGTCCTTTTTTGTTTCTTTTGAATGGCGTGTCACGCGTTAAAAAAGTCCGGTAGTGTCCACTGCTTCCAAGGATCCTTTGCTCGGCCTCCTTTATGGTCCCATCGGGTTCGTCAGTCCACCTGGAAAGCTTGTCAATATCGTCCGGGTGAAGGATCGCGGTGATAAAGCTGCGACCCATGTTCTTCAGGTCCTCAACCGTATACCCCAGGTATTGAGAGATGTTGTTGTTCGCGTGAATCAGGCTTTGGTTGGCGACGTCGTATACATAAAGTATTCCCGGCATTGCATTTTCGAGGGTGTCGCGAAACTGGCTGCTCTCGCGTATCATCTTGTCGGCCCTGATGCGCTCGGACACGTCCGACATCATACCCAGCATGCGTTTGGCCGCACCTTTTTTATCGGCGATGAAAAAGCCGCGGTCGTGCATATTGATGTAACCGCCGTTTTTCTTTCGGAACCTGTAGCAGACATCGTACGGCTTCAATTTGGATTGCGCCTCCTCAAGTTTTTCAAACGCTTCATCGCGATCTTTGGGGTGGATCAGGGAAACCCACCGATCGATATTGCCCATCTCCCGCGGTTTGAATCCAAGAACATTTTCGCTGTTGCCGCTCCAGACGATGTTTCCCGTCTCAATATCGTAATCGTAAATAACAACTCCGGCAGATTTGGAGATTGTTTCATGCCGGGTTTTCAGGTCCTCGCGCTCAAGCTCAACCCGTTTCATTTTTGACACGTCGCGTATCGTTCCCGTTATTCTGGAAGGGAGCGCTTTTTTGTCGGTCGTTACTTTGCCGATGGTTTCGATCCAGTGGGTGGTTCCATTCGGCCAGATCAGGCGATGCTCTACATGGCAAATTCCACAGGTACTCAGCGCCTCATTGATTTTTTGAACAACTGTTTTTTTATCCTCGGGGTGAACGAGGTTGAGGTAGGTTTCAAATGTGCCATCGAAGCCGTCTTTCGTGAGGCCGAAAATAACGTGAACGTTTTCGGACCATGTCGCTGCATTTTCGGCGACATCCCACTCCCAGATCCCGACACCGGCTGCTTCCAGTGCAAGATCAATGCGGCGCTCCTTTTCGTTCGGGCGACTGGACGAAGCAATCCCGTTCCCAGCAGATTGGTGGTAAGGTTTCCTTGTCGTTTTTCTTTCAGAAGTAGGCAGTGGGGTTTTGCCCTTCTTACTCCCTTTTCTGGGCATACTAATTTTTCAAGACTAAAATATAGCTGAAAATCCACAGGGAATGAAGTGTTTTACCCGAACGGTCCCTGCGAAGTAATATTCTGCTCCATTTTAAAACTTTAAGCATATGTTCAAAGAATTCAGGGAATTTGCGCTGCGCGGGAACGTGATGGACCTCGCAGTAGGCGTGATCATTGGCGCCGCTTTTGGCAAGATCATTAACTCCGTCGTCAATGACCTGGTAATGCCGATGTTGAACCCCTTGGTGCCTGGCGGTGACTGGCGAACAACGGAAATAGGCCCGGGAGTGAAAATTGGGGCATTTTTGGGGAGTCGTATTGGATTTTCTTATCATCGCTTTCGTCGTCTTCCTGCTCGTAAAAGCAATCAATAACCTCAAGCGGAAAGAAGAGTCGAAACCGGCGCCGGTAGCCGAATTGCCCCAGATGTCAGGTTGTTAACAGAAATCCGCGATCTTCTTGGTAAAAAAGTTTAGGCCGATTTGAATCTTCCGGCCACGACAAGGTCCTTGCTGCCAGGCTGGTAAGTGTAAAATCCAATCCCAGTCTTGACCCCCTTATGGCCCGCCTGCACCATGTTGATCAGCAGGGGGCACGGCGCATACTTGGGATTGCCAAACCCATCGTGAAGAACGTTCAGTATCGAAAGGCATACGTCAAGGCCAATGAAATCGGCAAGCTGGAGAGGGCCCATGGGATGGGCCATTCCGAGTTTCATGACTGTATCAATCTCCGCGACGCCCGCCACCCCTTCGTAAAGGGAGTAAATCGCCTCATTGATCATAGGCATCAGGATACGGTTGGCGATAAACCCGGGATAGTCGTTGACCTCGACCGGGTCTTTCCCGAGTTGCCTTGAGATCTCCATGATGGATCTTGTTACTTCGTGCGATGTACGGTATCCGCGGATCACTTCAACCAGTTTCATCACGGGAACTGGATTCATGAAATGCATCCCGATCACCTCTTCGGGCCTTTGAGTGACAGCTGCGATCCTTGTGATGGAGATCGACGACGTGTTCGATGCAAGGATTGTCCCTTTTCCGCAGACATTGTCGAGGTCATTGAATATCTTCAATTTAAGGTCGACATTTTCAGTCGCAGCCTCTACGACAAGATCGGCATTGGCTACACCGGTTCTCATGTCTGTATATGTCTGGATGTTTCGCAGCGCAGTTTTTTTCACTTCGGCTGTTATTGCTTCTTTTGCGACCTGGCGATCAAGATTCTTTTCGATGGTGGCCAACGCCTTCTTCAGCGCATCTTCGGCAATGTCAATTAAGGAGACACTATATCCGTTTTGTGCAAAAACATGCGCAATGCCATTGCCCATAGTTCCGGAACCGATCACCGCTATATTCTTCATGGGTAAATTGAGTTTTCAGGGTGCAAATATAGAATTTGCCAGGAAGAATGGGAATAACGAATTCTGAAGTTTGGTCCCTGCTTCGACTGCCGACATTCGGTGCCCGACATTCGCATCCCCGTTAGGCTGACAGATCCGCCGCAGTTTCCAGTGCCCGGTCCCGGTCAGTCGGGTACTTCTTTGAAGGTAGCACCCGAAAAAAAGAGACATCCCTTTTTGCAATTTAGTTTCACACGTTGGGGTAACCCATTCATCGACGTGTCCGCAGATTGATAACGACGCGAAGACATTGGTCCATATAAATGAACACGGTGTCAGTGAAAACCCTGCCATTAGTGACTTCGACATTCCTACATTTCGCCCGAACATCTGGTTCGAAGCCGGATTAAGTTCATTTTATGGAAATCACTAACTTTTGACATCGTTATACACGACTATGATTTTAAGGGCCGTCATTGCAGCTTTTCTCATTTTTGTTTCGATGGTTAGTCCGGCCCAGCGCGCGGATTGGCTGATCGATCCCTATCACGTCGATACGATTTTTCTATGGTCATCCGTCGCAGCAAAAATTGATAACATCCGGACCCGTCATAAGCTTTCACCCTTTTTTACGGACAGTATACTCCAATGCGCAGCGCGGGATCATGCGCAATACCTTGTCAGGAAAAACAAGCCGGGACCTCTCCAGACCGAAAACCGACACAAACTGACGCCGGAAAAACGGGTCATATTTTATGGCGGAAATTCCAGGGATTTGCGTGAAGCCGAAGTAAGTGTCACGATCCACTTGCCGGAGCTGGACTTCCCGATGGCCGGATACTACCATCTGAACACCACCTACCTGCAAACTGCGGATGAGATCGCGAAGAAACTTGTCAGTCATCGCGCTTTTTCGAAATACCTGTTCAAATCGGAATACACTTATTCCGGGCTCGCCATCAGCTACAACATCGAAAACAAATTGCTTCACGTGGTGCTCGTTATCGGCAAAGAGGGAACAATCGGGGGTGGTCAGTACAAGGTCCTTCCATCAGGTAATACTGTCTCTGTTACATTACCCGAACGCAGGAATCGTTATGACTATTCTCTGAAACCTCCACGCTATGACGCGAGCCAGAGACTGGTGAACAGGTTAACCCGTAAAGCAGGGGAAAACATCCACCGATCCGGTACGGTGAATATCAGTTTCCGTTTGGGAAAAAAAGTCTTTCGCTGGTGGCATTTGAGAACAGGATTTGTCTATGAGACCAGGGACCTTCACTCATATGAATCAGAAGAAAACTTTCACCGGTTGCAGAGCCGCTTCAATCAGCGCAGCATCCTCAATACGGAAGTTTCAAATTTTGTTGGCGCGCGGCTGATCCGAAAAACCGCTCGCGACAATTACCGCAAGATGTTTGGAACAAAGAAGATCACAATTTTCGGATTGGCAACGCCTTTTAATAAACCGCCGACTGTTTTCCTATTTAATGCTGGGTTTTATGCACCCGATTCAACTGCCAGGGTATTGTTGATCCGGAAGGCAAGGCCCTGTGCCATATTTGTTGCCCAGCCATTGGAGGCGAGGTTTATCGGTGTCCCTTTTCCGATACTGCCATATTCTTCTTTACCCGGGGAGGCGTTTGAAAAGTACAGGGTGATTCATGAGCGTGATACCGTTCATGCTGTGGTCAATTATAAAAGAGGCGAGATCATTCCTGATGATGATCAGCTGGAGCGTCTGATACGCGAGATCCCGATGGACCGTAAAGTGGTACATATCAGCATGAAAGCATTTGCCAGTATTGAAGGCAATGAGGATTTGAATAAAAGACTTTTCACCGAAAGGGCGCAAAAGCTTCGCGACATCTTATTACAGGAAGGCCTGCTGATGGACAACGCTTCCGTGAATGTGACTACGGCCGAAAACTGGGAACTGTTTGACCTCCAGCTTGAAGGCAGCAAGCTTGAAAACCTCCGTGAAGAAAGCCGGGAAAATCTCAGACGTTATGTCAATGAGCACGCCGGAGATAGTCTCATCGACGCGTGGTTATACGAACAACGATATGGCCAGGTCACCATGGCCGTGCAGGATCCGGATACAATAGCTATTACTTCCGATACAATGGCTGCCATGTTCAATGAACAGATCTATAAAATCTTGTCTGCACTGAAAGGTAAACGGAAAATTACCGCGCAGGAGCTTATCAGGCTCGAACGTCTCCAGCTTGGATTTTATTCGCGCATTACTGACGAAGGCGCCTCGGGACGATGGAAGGACCTGACATTGATTCGGCACAATAGACAATTTCTGGCGCTCGAATTTAATGAGGTTATCTATAAGCTTTCGAATGGTTTATTGAGGGAAGATGATCTTTTTAATTGGTTGCAACTCAAAGGATTCGAAAAAGGTTTAAGCAGGTCGCTGTTGTTGAAATTCAGAAACAACAGTAAAGTCTATGTCGCAAACTCGCATTTCTTGTCAAACAATCTTATTGATAGAGACAATTACTTTTTTGCGTCCTACAGGAATTACATATTGAATTTCATTAAACCAGGACGCCGCCTGATGCGTGATCGCCCGAATCGGGAAAACCTGGACTTTCTGTTGGTTGAAGCAATTTTTCCTTCATTGCTCAAAGAATACGCCACACAAAAAAATTGGGCACTGTACCGTCAGGTTCGGCTATTTCACCTCATCACCCATCTGCAAAGTACATGGCCAAAGGGCATGCTCACACGGGATACAAAGATCGCTGGTTTGCTTGATGAGCTATGGAAGGATTATGTCAAAGACGAAAAGTTATCGGATGAAAGGCGGATCGAATGGGCGCTTTTTTTCAATTGTTACGAGAGGCTAAACTGGTCTGTCGCATTGTTGACGCCCCTGGTAGACCGGGCAAACCCGGACCATTATGCACTCAGCTTGCTGCTCTCAATTAAGGCGTGTCTTTCTCAAAACAGGGATTTGAACGAGCAGGTCCTTCAGGCGTCGGAAATACTTACGGACGATGAATGGTGCAATCTGCTTGCTTCCGGCCGGTTTCTTCCAATCAGTTTTATGGAGAATTATGAAATCCGCAGACTCTATCAGGAGAAGATGGCGAGGATACGGGCACATCGTGAGTAAATCTCAAGCCTCACTCCACCGAAACTTCCTTGGCGAGTCCCATGGCATTGAAACGGATAACAAGCCTCAATGAAATGGTGTCCGTGACATCGGAGCATTCAGGCGCAGGGTGAAGATAATAATGATAGAATTTTTGATTTCTCTTGTAAAGCTCGTTGTGATCGGGTTTGCCGAGCAGGGCGACCACCTGCATTTCGTCCAGTGCCAGGAGTTTGTCTTTTTGCTGTTGAATGGCCTCAATCATCGACCTGCGCCGGTGAAGACAACCGTTCTTGTCTTCGATAAAACTTTTTTTATCGATTTCTTTGAGATCGGGTAATTCTTTTCCGCAGGAATTCATCACGGCAAGGATGAGCACGATTTTAAGCCACCTGGATCCGGTCATGCTGTCGTTGTAATGAGAAGAACCATGTGAGAGAAATGATAAAATAAGTTATGGAAACAATGTGAAGCCAGGGTGCCCATCCATACCAGTGGACAAATGCACTGAGAATCACCGGATACAGGATGATCCTGATCCATTCGGCAAGTTTTACCCACGGTGTTTGCTCAAAGAGCACGCCGCAGTTCACGACCACAATCGCGATCAGGGTGGCGATGAATGCTTTTTCGCTCAACAGAAACTTGTGCTGGTTAAACAGGAATAGGGCTGTTCCTCCCAGGCAAATCATGAACTGGAACAGCACATACAGATTCACAGAAAGTGGGGAAGGGGTATCATATTTTCTATATGTGTTTTTATCAATGGGCGGCGCTGCCCGGTATCCACCCAAATATTCCGGAAGCCATCCGGGTTTTTTGAAGAGATATCTCACACGGTCACTCCATTTCGGGATGCGCTTCAGGTCGTAGCTCATCTCGGCGTAGTGGCTGATGTTTGCCCACAACGCGTTCCAGCTGTTCACCGGTTTTGTGATCCCATAGGTTGGTCGTTCTTCCTCCGCCTGGAATGTGCCAAACATGCGGTCCCAAATGATCAGGGATCCCGCGTGGTTTTTGTCAATGTACTTGGGATCCCTGCCATGGTGCACACGGTGATGCGATGGGGTATTGAAGATCAGCTCGATCACCCAGGGCAGCTTGCCGATGGTTTCTGTGTGGATCCAGAATTGATAAAGCGTGTTAAAGGCAGCGATCAGCACAAAATCCCAGGTTTCAAAACCAAGGAAGGCAATCGGCAGGCTGAACCCGAAGGTCCAGACAATCTGCAACGAGCTTTGTCGCAAGGCAACCGAAAGGTTGTACTCTTCGCTTTGATGGTGTACGACATGGCCTCCCCAAAAGAGGTTGATCTCGTGACTCATACGATGGGCCCAGTAATAGGCAAGGTCAACCAGTAAAATAAGGGCGACCCAGTACAACCAGTTCCGATCCAACGCAAAGAAGGCGAAATTCTTAAAGAGGAACTCATACGCCGTAAAAGACAGGATCTTCAGGAAAAGTCCGGAAACCTGCGATGTAATGCCACAACTGAGATTGGCAATCGCATCCGGCAGGCGATATAGCTGTTTATGGGATAACCGTTCGACAACCAGTTCAATCCCGATAAGGATAAAGAATATGGGTATTGAGAGTACGATCAGGTTAAAATCCATAAATGCCGGTCCTTGGACAAATTTAGTGTTACTGACACAGGAAACCCAATTCTCCTGAATCTGTTTGCCCCGGGTTACTCTTTGCCTGAGTACGCCATTTCTGGAAGGCGATCTTCCGTGGCGAAGGGTGCTAAGAAAATCTTTTACTATGGTAAATCAAATCTTTCAGATTCCCTTTGCGGCCATCCGTTGCTTTGTTAATCTGCTTCGTTCCCGAACCATCAGGCGAAAAGCCGCTTTAAAGGATAATTTCCAATAAGGTCGGAGATAACTTCGAATTCAATTAATTTTGCGGATTAAATTTTTCTAATCAATGGTTTTAAAGCTGTTTAAAGCGTTCTGGTTCGCCTCGGTGATGGCCGTTATGATAAACCTGCTGTTCGTTTACGCAGGGTTGCCGGAACAGGTAGTGGTGCAGGAGGAGACCGGCGCCAGGATACTGGCCGACAGGGAATTATTCTTTTATTTGGTCACCTTCATCCTGATAATTATTAATGCGCTCGTTTATCTGTTCAGCAAACTTTACAGCGAGCAAGAGCATTTCAGGGCGTGGTTTCACGGCCTGATCATCACGATGAATATATTTTTTATTCTCGCCCTTAATGTTGTTCAGGTATATAACAGCGCTGAGAAATTCGATTTTTCCAGGATTGGGTTTGTTATTTACGCCAGTTTGGTATTGATGATCTGCTGGGCTGCGACCTGGCCCCTGTACAGCATTTACCGGAGACTCTTTGCTAAAGAAGCTGTTTTGTAATTCAGCTTAAATGGACTGAAAATCAATGTATTACTGTTTTCTGATTCATTTATTTTTGCAAATGGAGAATTACAAAATCTTTTATACTGAATGTGAAATTTATTTTATTGGGGCAAATTCAGCCGCTCTGACATAGGCTGACAATTTTTTAACCTATCCTTGTTGGATTTTTTAGTGTATGGCAAAATCGGAAAAAGAAAACCTGTTCGAATACAATGAGTCGAGCATCAAGTCGCTTGACTGGCGGGAGCATATCCGCCTGCGTCCCGGAATGTACATCGGAAAGCTCGGCGATGGGTCCTCGAAAGATGACGGAATTTATGTGCTGGTAAAGGAAGTGATGGATAACTCTATCGATGAACACATGATGGGTTACGGTAAGACCATCGACATCGACATTAACGAGTCCCGTGTTATCATCCGGGATTACGGCCGCGGCATCCCGTTGGGTAAAGTGGTTGATGTAGTTTCAAAGATCAATACGGGTGCAAAGTATGATTCAGGCGCCTTTCAGAAATCGGTGGGTCTGAATGGTGTTGGTACCAAGGCAGTTAACGCCCTTTCACGATATTTCAAGGTCCAGGCATTCCGCGATGGAGCGACAAAGCTTGCTGAGTTTAAAAAAGGAATTCTTGTTAACGATGCGCGACAATCGAAAAGCGCCGAAAAGAACGGAACGCTCGTCGAGTTCGAGCCGGATGACTCAATGTTTAAACATTACCATTTCATCCCGGAATACCTCGATGACCTGATGTGGAATTACGCGTTCCTTAATGCCGGATTAACGATCAACTACAATGGGCGCAAGTTCTTCTCCAAAGACGGCTTGCTGGATTTATTGAAACAGAAGACGGACGCCAACGATTTGCGGTACCCGATTATTCACGTGCGGGGAACCGATATCGAATTTGCCCTGACGCATGGTAATCAGTACGGGGAGGAGTATTATTCATTTGTAAACGGTCAGAACACAACGCAGGGTGGAACCCACCTTGCTGCGTTCAGGGAGGGCGTTGTGAAAGCCGTGCGTGAGGTTTGCAAGAAGGAATACGATGCTTCAGACATTCGCGCGTCGATCATCGGTGCGATTTCCGTAAGGATTCAGGAGCCGGTTTTCGAGTCCCAGACCAAAACCAAACTTGGCTCGATCAACATGGCCCCCGATGGACCATCTGTAAAGAACTATGTCGGGGATTTCATTGCCAAGGAACTGGAGATCTTCCTCCATAAGAATCCTTCCGTAAAAGATGCCCTTGAGAAAAGGATCATTCAGTCAGAACGTGAACGTAAAGAGATCGCCGGAATCAAAAAGCTGGCGAACGAACGCGCGAAAAAAGCAAATCTTCACAATCGCAAGTTGCGCGACTGCCGTTTTCATTTTGATGACAAAGACGAAAAAGGTGCTAACAGCCAGATATTCATAACCGAAGGGGATTCGGCCAGCGGGTCGATCACCAAATCACGCAACGTAGAAACCCAGGCGGTATTCAGTCTGCGCGGTAAACCCCTGAACTGCTTTGGATTGACCAAAAAAGTTGTTTATGAAAACGAGGAATTCAACCTGCTGCAGCATGCGCTGAATATCGAAGACGGACTGGACGGCCTCCGCTACAACCAGGTGGTCATCGCCACCGATGCTGATGTGGACGGCATGCACATACGGTTGTTGCTGATGACATTTTTCCTTCAGTTCTTCCCTGACCTGGTCAAAGCGGGACACGTGTTTATTCTGGAAACGCCGCTCTTCAGGGTACGGAATAAAAAACAAACCATCTATTGTTACAGCGAAGATGAAAAACAAAAGGCGATGGTGACCCTGGGAGGCAAGGTGGAAATCACCAGATTCAAGGGACTCGGTGAAATTTCTCCCGATGAGTTCGGCGAATTCATCAACGAAAATATCAGGCTCCAGCCGGTGTTGCTCCATGACACGAACCTTCACCATATCATGGAGTTCTACATGGGCAAAAATACCCCTGACCGTCAGGAGTTTATTATTGATAACCTGAGGATCGAACTCGATAAGGTTGAAAAAGGAGCGGAGGAACAGATCGCCCTCGAAGAACAACCTGAAGACGCTGTAGCGTGATGCCCGCCTAAAGACCCAGATAACATTTTTTACGATTGACATTTTTCGGACTTAAAAGGAAAGAGAATAAATTATATGGCGAAGAAGAAAGCACCGCTGGCTAAGCCAACCGTCATTTCAACCAACGTTGGAGGCAACGGTAATGCCATTCATTCGATCGCGTTGGACGGATTATACCAGAACTGGTTCCTGGATTACGCTTCTTATGTGATCCTTGAACGCGCCGTTCCGCGGATTGAGGACGGATTCAAGCCCGTCCAGCGCAGGATCATGCATTCCCTGAAGGAGATGGACGATGGACGTTTTAACAAAGTTGCCAACGTCATCGGGAATGCCATGCAGTTCCATCCTCACGGAGATGCCGCGATCGGAGAAGCGATCGTCAACCTTGGCCAGAAAGACATTCTCATCGAAACCCAGGGTAACTGGGGTGATATCCGCACGGGTGACAGCGCAGCAGCACCACGTTACATAGAAGCACGCCTTTCAAAATTTGCGCTTGAAGTTGTTTTCAATCCTCAGACAACTGAATGGCAACTTTCATACGACGGCAGAAAAAAGGAGCCTGTTACCCTGCCGGTTAAATTCCCGTTATTGCTGTCGCAAGGTGTTGAAGGTATCGCCGTAGGCCTCTCCACGAAAATCCTTCCACACAATTTCTGTGAGTTGATCAAAGCGTCGGTCGACGTATTGAAAGGCAAGAACCCGAAAATATATCCCGACTTCCCAACGGGTGGTATCGGCGATTTCTCCGAATACAATCAGGGACTTCGCGGAGGAAAGATCAAGGTTCGCGCAAAGATCGATATCCTCGATAAGAAGACCCTGGTGATCAAGGAAATTCCTTTTTCGACGACGACGACCAGCCTGATGGAGTCGATTGTCAAAGCCAGTGAAAAAGGCCAGATCAAGATCAAACAGGTGATCGACAACACCGCAAAGGATGTGGAGATCCTGATCCTCCTTCAATCAGGCCAGTCACCGGAGATCGCAATGGATGCGCTGTATGCATTTACAGATTGCGAGATCAGCATTTCCCCGAATTCGTGTGTGATCGTTGAGGATAAACCTCAGTTCATGCCGGTGAACGAGATCCTCAAGTACAACACGCACCAGACGGTAGCGCTGCTAAAACGCGAGCTCGAGATCCGCAAGTCGGAACTGATGGAAAAGATCCTCTTCTCGTCGCTCGAGAAAATCTTCATTGAGAACAGAATCTATCGCGACATCGAGGAGGCAAAAACATGGGAAGAGGTCATCAGCAGAATTGACAAAGGCTTAAAACCCCATAAGAAAAAATTCTATCGCGAGATCACCAAAGACGATATTGTAAAGTTGACCGAGATCAGGATCAAACGCATTTCAAAATTCGATTCCTTCAAGGCGGACGAAATGCTGAAAGATCTTGAAAAGGAGCTTAAACAAACTCAGCACAACCTGCGTCACCTGACCGATTATGCGATCGCTTATTATCAAAATTTGCTGGAGAAATACGGCAAGGGCCGCGAACGCAAAACCGACATCAAGAGCTTCCAGTCAGTCTCCGCAACGGAGGTCATTGCCACCAATCAGAAACTGTATGTGAACCGGGCAGATGGTTTTGTGGGATTCGGTTTGAAACGCGACGAAAAGACAGAGTATATCTGTGACTGCTCCGACCTGGACAATGTGATGGTTATCCGCAAAGATGGTAAGGCGGTTATCTCAAAGATCCAGGAAAAAGGCTTCATGGGCAAAGACATCCTCTATGTCGGCGTTTGGAAAAAAGGCGACGACCGTATGACCTACAACGTGATCTATTCGGATGGAAAATCCGGGCGGACCTTTGCGAAACGGTTTAATCTTCCCGGCATCACCCGCGATAAGGAATATGACCTGACGCAAGGACATCCCAATTCAAAGATCCACTATGTGAGCGGAAACCCGAATGGCGAAGCGGAAACAGTTGAAGTTAAATTAAGCCCGGCCTCAACGGCCAGGAAAAAAATATTCGAGTATGATTTCTCGGAACTTGAAGTCAAGGGCAGAGGATCGCGTGGAAATACGATTACACACTATCCTGTCCGCAAGGTGGACAAAATAAAAGAAGGCGTATCGACGCTGAGTAAAATCGACCTGTGGTACGATGAAGGTTCGGGCCGCCTCAACAAGGATGTTCGTGGCAGGAAGCTCGGAAAGTTTGACAGTGACGATCAGATCATCGCCTTTATGCGAAACGGATCCTACAAGGTCACCAACTTCGATCTTTCAAATCGTTACGATCCCGACAAAACAATGCACCTGGAGAAATTCAATCCCAAGAAAGTGGTTTCGGCGGTGTACGTGGATGGCGAAAGCAAACAGTTCATGGTGAAACGATTCATGATCGAAACCAGCACGTTGGATAAAGAGTTCGGTTTCATTTCGGAAGGGATTGGCTCGCGGCTTATCGCTGTTTCGACCGCCGAAAGCCCCGAAGTGGAAATGGAAGTTCAAAAGGCCAAGGATAAACCGAAAAAGACCGAGACAGTCAGCCTTGATGAGATCGTCGATGTTAAGGGATGGAAAGCCCTTGGCAACAGGCTTTCAGAATACAAGATTACAAAGGTTAACCTGGTCCAGGATGAGGACTCCGGCCTTGAGGAAGGCGACGAAGACAACGAAGTTGTCGAGGTGACTGAATCGGAAGATTCTCAGTCGCCAAAAAAAAAATGGGAAACCGACCCGGAAGTCGACGACGAAGGGCAAGCAAGCCTCTTCGCCCCGCCGGAAAAACCAAAACATCAGCTCCAGCCAAAACAGGCGCCAAAACCAAAAGTCAAAGCCGAACAGCAAAGCCTCTTCGCAGCGGAACAGGAAAGTCAAAAAAACCAAAGCGAAAAAAAGGAGGTAGATGACGCGGACATTTCCGCTCCGGACGAGGGTTCAAGTGCGGCAGATAGAGGTGGGGCTAGAGGCGGGTCGCGCGAATTCCACGCGGGCGATACGATTGACCTCGACTTCTGACCTGGTCTGTAAATTAGTCTTGTAGTTCGCATCCGCTATCAGGTTGGGGCGAGTCAGGGGGCCTTCATGGAAATGATTCGCGAGGGTTTCCGAATTTTACTCATCTTTGCAGCCGCGTAATTATTTAAGGATTTATTAACAAATTTTGACGGTGATACCCTGATTTGGGGGCAGAAAGCAATAAATAGTAAAAAAGTACTAGTAAGATTCAAGCAGTTCCCTGCAACATTAGCGGCCGTATTTCAGTTTTATACTGGTGAACCCCAACATAAAACCCCACATGAAAGACAGCTTCAGGATCCACGCATCGGACGGGTATATACTTTCAGTTACCGGTTTCGTTCCGAAAAAGTCTAACGGTATCGTTGTATTGATAAACTCTGCGACCGGTGTCAGACAGGAGTATTATCATGACTTCGCAAACTACCTGTCCGAAAGAGGTTTCCGCGTTTTTACCTACGATTACCGTGGCATCGGTCATTCACGACCGGTAAATATCAAAGACAGCAAAGCCACGATGCATGAATGGGGAACGCTGGATTATCATTCCGTCTTGAAACATCTTTTCCTCACTTATACAGAATCACAATTCGTCGTTGTAGGACACAGCGTCGGAGGCCAGATCATCGGCATGTCTCCGTTGTCTGAAAACGTTGATCAGATCATCACCGTCGGCGCCCAGGTGCCTTTTTATAAAAACTTTGGAAAGGGATTATCGCGTTTGAAACTTATGTCTTTCTGGTATCTGATGATTCCGTTGTTTACCCGGCTGTTCGGATACTTTCCTGCATCACGCCTCGGCCTGTTTGAAAACTTGCCATCAGGGGTAGCGTTGCAGTGGGCAAGGTGGGCCAAGAATAAAAATTACCTGTTTGAAGAGCTTCCTTTTATGAAGCAAAGATTCGGCGCGCTTCATCAACACGCCCTTATGCTGAGCTTTACCGACGATGAATATGCACCCAAAGAGGCCGTCGATAACCTGATGAAGTATTTTAGCAATGTAAAATGGGATAGTTGGGACATTCAACCCAAACAGATCCATCAGGAAAAAATCGGTCATTTCGGATTCTTCAAACGCAATTCCGGAATTCTTCTCTGGGACCATATCGTTGATTGGATCGGAAGAACGCATCGTATCAAAGAAAGTAAGGCTGCCTGAGAAATTTGCTGTCATTCCTAACGCTGCTTTTTTATCTTAGCAGTGATGTTCCACCGGCTATTTTATCTTTTCCCTTTTCTTTTTTATTCCGGATGTTTAGCACAGGAAAGTGATTTTCTTGCCATGGGCAAAATCACGGATGCAAAAACCCGGAAAGGCGTCATGGCAAGGATCCAGTACAAAAGCATCCCTACCGGAAGTATCAGTGGCCGTTTTAACGACAGCACTTTTTCGTTTCAGATATTCGGGACAGCACGGTACCAGGTAACCGCCGAGGCGGAGGGTTATAACGCACGCACAGTCATCGTCGACCCCAGGGAGATCAACGGCGAAAAACAGGTATTGAAGAACATTGAGCTCATCCCAACCGGCGAAACGATCGTCCTGGAAAATCTGCTTTTTGAACAGGGCAAGGCCTTCATCGATAAAAAATCTTTCGCAGAGCTCGACGGCGTCGTGCACATGATGAAGGTAAATGACAAAATGGAAATTCAACTTGAAGGGCATACGGATAATCAGGGCAGCCCTCAGGCCAACCTCGACCTGTCGCAAAAAAGGGTGGAAGCCGTAAAGAAATATCTGGTCAGCAATGGCATCGGCCGTGACCGTATCAAAACTAAAGCCTTTGGAGGAACAAAGCCTGTAGCCAGTGAAGCATCGGAGCAGGCGCGTTCGCGGAATAGAAGAGTGGAGATGAGGATCCTGAAATATTAGGGGGTTAGACGGGAAGCCGTCAGGCGAGGCTGCCTTTTGTTTCGTCGCACAATCGCCGACTGCAGATCCTCGTAAACTTCCCAATGTTTTTTGAGCTCATGGACATCCGCCTCAAGGCAGGGATAATCAGCGGAGGCCGTCACAGGGATTTTAGGAAGGTATCCCGCTGCAAGCTGATAGGTTGTCAAACCAGCGGTCCACTCGAAATGTGCAGGGTCATAAGGAGATTTCCAACGCCCGCCCCATCTCAATCCAAGTTTTTCACCTTCGACACCGATCTTTTTCCAGAGCACATCATTGTCCCACACGGCCAAACCCTTGACTATCGGGACGAGGTCGACCGCGAGGCCATACTGGTGTTTGGATTTGCCACCCGTGGAGCGCGTATATTTTCTGCCCATGCTGTAGTATTCGGATTGCTTGGCCCGGGTCCTGTAGGATTCAACAATGTCAAGGGTAATTCCCTTGGCCTTACATTTCTGGATCAACAAGCTGATCTTATCTCTGAAGTAGGGATGCAATGACCGTAAGTCCGCGATCATTGCGAGATTTCCGCGGTCTTTTCCAAAGCTGTGATTTTCCACCGTCCTCCATTCCTTCCATGCTTCGGTAAATTCAATTTCCGTGGTATCCTCAGTTTCTTGAACGACTTTTACAGTGTCTAATGCAAAAACCGGATGGGTATAATTCATTGAAACCGGATTAATTTCTTCCGAAACCGTTTGCGTAGCGGATATGCAAAGACAAAAAATACATAGGAGGGCTACAGCCAGGAAGTTCAGTTTCATACAGGTTGCACTGAAGGGGTTTCGAGGGTTAATAGTCTAAAAAATTGCACAATTCCATTTTCAGAAATTGCGATGCTGGCCCAGCCTGACTTTGTTAACTGATCGGAGAAAATCGCCGCAAAAGCGCCAATCGCACGCATCAGCCAATACAACCCAAGAAAAGCCAACATCAAACAGACTGCAAAGATAATCACCGCAAGGATTTTTTTAAAAACAGCTGCCACATAAATAAAAAAGAGTATACCCGGTTTGGTATACTCTTTATCTAAGTGACTGATTATCTTATTATTTTCCCTTCGAATCCGGGGTTTTCCGCGATCCCTGAACCTCCTGTGAGATGCCTTCGTAACGTTTTTTCAGATTTTGATCGGTTTCCAGTGACTTTTTGATCGAATTAAATGCTTTTAGTCCGATATATTCTTTCGCAAGGGCCTGATAAGTCGCGTTAATGCGATCGATATTAAATTGCCGCAGATCGCTGATCTCTTTTAGAAATGCGATTTCTGCCGGCGTAGCATTCGCCTCCTGTAATTTTGCCTGGTCGCCGGTTAATTTGAACAACTGGTTGTAACGTGAAACCGGCATCACCGTATTCTTTTGAACATTCTCTGTGATGATCTGTGTGAGGGTTTCCTGCATCACCTTCACCGAATCCATGGTTATCGCATACTTTCTCAGATCGTCATCAGAAACGCCTGCTGCCGTTTGGGCGTATACCCCCAGCGTGACAATCGTCAGCGACAGACATATTAATACTGCTATAATCTTCATGAACTTATTCTTGGTTTTACAACTCAACTTGAAATTTTACCGAGTTTGAGACCGGATAAAAATCGGGCCCGGTAACGAGCACAGTTAAAAAAAAGCCACCCAATTTCTTGGATGGCCTCAGATTTAGGTTAAGTGTAAAATCTTTAAACGTCCATTTTTATTTTCGGAGCAGCTGCCAGCATTTCTTCGGAAGCGTAATCCGCGAACTTTTCAAAATTGTTTATAAAAGCGTTGGCCAGATGGTTCGCCGTTTGATCATAGGCGTCTTTATTCTGCCAGGTATTGCGTGGATTCAGGATCTCTGCCGAAACACCAGGGCAGGATTGCGGAACGGCCAAGCCGAAAACATCGTGCGTTGCGTATTTCACATGGTTCAGTTCACCCTGTAATGCCGATGTGATGAGCGCGCGTGTATATTTTAGACTCATGCGTTTGCCGGTACCGTAAGCTCCGCCAGACCAGCCGGTATTTACAAGCCACACATTGACCTTGGCTTCCTGCATTTTCTTGCTTAACATTTGGGCGTAGGCTGTTGGATGCAGCGGCATGAAAGGCGCACCGAAGCAGGCGGAAAACGTCATCGTTGGCTCCGTAACATCGGCTTCAGTTCCGGCGACCTTCGCCGTGTACCCACTGATAAAATGGAACGCCGCCTGTCCTGGCGTAAGCCTGGAAATTGGTGGAAGAACTCCGTACGCATCACAGGTCAGGAAAAAGATATTCTTGGGATTCAATCCAATGGAAGGAACCGCGATATTGCTGATATGGTCGAGCGGATAACTCACCCGCGTGTTTTCGGTTCGGCTGCTGTCGGAATAATCAACCTGTGACGTTCCTTTTTTGAAGCCAACATTTTCCAGCAATGCCCCGTGTTTGATCGCGCGGAAGATGTCGGGTTCCTTTTCTTCACTCAGGTCGATGGTTTTCGCATAGCAGCCACCTTCAAAATTGAAAATAATATTGTCCGGTGTCCATCCATGTTCATCGTCGCCAATCAGTTTCCGGTTCGGGTCGGCTGATAAGGTTGTCTTGCCTGTACCAGAAAGTCCAAAGAAAATTGCAGTATCTCCTTTTTCACCCATGTTGGCCGAGCAATGCATGGGCAACACATTCTTTTGATGAGGAAGGATGAAATTAAGCGCTGTGAATACACCCTTCTTGATTTCCCCTGTATACCCACTGCCACCTACGAGTATGATCTTGCGATTGAAGTCGATAATTGAAAAGTTGTGTTGACGCGTGCCGTCAGTTTCAGGATCGGCCTTGAACCCCGGCGCGTTGAGTATTAACCATTCTGTCTTGAACATCTTCAGTTCAGCCTCTGTGGGCCGAAGGAACATATTATAAACGAAAAGGTTAGACCAGGCATACTCATTGATAACGCGGATGTTCATTCTGTATCTCCAGTCAGAACAAGCGTAGGCATCGCGGACGAAGAATTGCTTTCCCTCGAAATACCTGATCATTTTTATATAAAGCTGGTCAAATTTTTCAGTGCTGAACGGGATATTGAAATTGTTCCACCACACGGATTTTGCTGTCACTGCATCTTTGACAGTAAACTTGTCTTTTGGTGATCGGCCCGTGAATTCTCCCGTGTCGATCGCGAGTGCTCCAGTGTCGGTGAGTTTCCCCTGCCCATTTTTTACGGTGATCGAGATAAGCTCGTCTGGTGATAAATTCCAGTGTGCAATACCATCCGAAATACCCAAATCCATAACTGTCGCGTTACCGGACTTCATACCTAGTTCTAACATATGTTTGTTCGGGTTAATGAGTTCTCAAAGATAAGGCAATTCTATACCCTTTCAATCGATTGCATAAAATAATTATTCCATACTGCCGGTGGTTTGGGGATTTGCGAATTTGGAATTATGGGCATACTTTCGGCCAGAATTTTGTGAAAAAAACGGGTCTGCAAATTGTATTTGGTTCCGCGCGTGTTTTGCAAAATTTCTTTTGGAAAATCATTACCTAAACCTTTTTAAGAATTAATGAATTTAACGCGGTTCGCAAACGGCTTCTCTTCCACATTTTGGGTAGCCAACACACTCGAGCTCTTTGAAAGGCTCGCATTTTACGGTTCCAAAGCTGTCCTTTTGATATTCCTCCTCAAAAAAGTAGGCCTCGAAGATGCCGGAAAATTGACCGGCATGTATACGGGGTTGGTTTTTGCGCTTCCGATTGTCGCAGGTGTCTTCGTCGACCGGTATGGGTTCAAAAAGACATTGATCGCATGCTTTGCAATATTCGGCATCGGATATTTCTTGATTGGTCTTGCGGGAATGGAATTCAGTCAGGAGATGATCGGCGTGATCGGCAAAAAGAATTATGTCATGGCTGTTCTGATCCTCACCGCGTGCGGAGGATCGCTTATCAAACCCTGCATTGTTGGAACGGTTTCACGGACAACTACGCCCGAAAACAGACCGATTGGATTTTCAATCTATTATACGCTCGTGAATCTCGGCGGTACCCTCGGCCCCATGCTCGCGCTACCCATCCGCGAAAACGTTGGCATCGAGTATGTTCTGATAATGTCATCGGTTACCTCGTTTTTGCTTTGCATAGGTGCATGGATATTTTTCAAAGAACCCCCTGGCGTCGAGGAACCCAAAACGTTTGGAATTGTCCTTCGCGATATGCTGCTGGTTTTTGGAAACATTCCGTTCATTTCATTCCTGGTCATATTCTCCGGATTCTGGCTGATGTTCTGGCAGATCTTCCTGCTCCTTCCCGTCTATGGGACCGACGTGTTGAACTTTTCACGTTTCGAAATTCTCGAATCAATTGGACCATTCTGTATCATACTGTTAACGGTCCCGATGGCTGCGCTGGTTAGGAAATGGAAACCGATCACTGCGATGACATTGGGATTTATCCTGGCGAGCATGTCATGGTTGATCATCGGTACTTGGCCAACCGTTACGGCTACCATCATTGGCCTTGCCTTATTTGCGGTTGGCGAGGCCACCCAGGCACCACGCTTTTACGACTATGTTTCCTCTCTCGCGCCGCGCGATCAGGTGGGGACGTTTATGGGCTTTGCTTTTCTTCCAGTCGCGATTGGCGCGTTTACAGCGGGATTCATTGCTGACTGGCTTCGCGTCACCTATCTCCAGACAGATCCTTCCACGATGTGGTATATCGTTGCCGGAATCGGCCTGGTGTCAACCATTTTAATGATGTTGTACAATGTTTTTATTTCCAGGCACGTTAAACCCGCCTGATGCTTATGGAACAAACCAAACAATTCAAACCTTACGTCGCGCCGGAACAGAACGTGGCAGAGTTCACCGTCAAGTCGATCGTGTTCGGGTCCCTTTTCGGAGTTCTTTTTGGCGCTTCAACGGTATACCTGGCATTGCGGGCCGGACTTACTGTCACCGCATCGATACCCATTTCCGTGATCGCGATTACACTGGGAAGAAAATTCCTGAAAACGACGATCCTTGAGAACAACATCATGCAGACAACTGGTTCGGCAGGGGAGTCCATTGCAGCCGGAGTAGCCTTCACGCTGCCTGCGTTTTTATTTTTGTCGCCGGGCCCCGACGGAGTAAGTGTGGGGGAGGGGGCATTTACTTATCTGACCATCATGATCCTGGCTGCTTTTGGTGGTATGTTGGGAACGCTGATGATGGTGCCTTTGCGGCGATCGCTGATTGTCAAGGAGCATGGCGCATTGCCTTATCCCGAGGGCACGGCCGCAGCGTCCGTCTTGCAGGCAGGCGAAAAGGGAGGGGTCCTCGCTGCGACTGCTTTCGCCGGAATGGGAGTTGCATTTTTATATGCTGTGCTTCAGAAGATATTCCATGTTATTTCGGAAACCCCCGCTTTTATTACGAGCCAGGTAAATAAATTCTGGCCCTCTGCAGCGACACGTGCCGAAATAACCCCAGAGTATCTTGGAATCGGATACATCATTGGTCCGCGCATTTCAGGAGTACTTGTCGCAGGATCTGTCCTCGCATGGTGGGCAATTATTCCGCTGTTGTCAACGCTCGTGTCACCCGAAACGGTAGCAGCCGATCTGGTGAAGCTTGGGAATTTACCCGACGTCAATACGCCTGGTGGTGGAAGCGTTGGGTATTGGGATCCGGCAACAAAGACTTTTGGGTCATTTGCTGATGCATTGTACCGCGGGTACATCCGTCAGATCGGAGCCGGATGTGTCGCTGCCGGAGGCTTTATCACCCTGTTGAAGACAATCCCTACGATTGTGAGCTCGTTTCGCGAAAGTGTTGGTTCCTTGAAAGAGAGTAAAGGTGAACGGAGCGTATTACGCACGGATGACGACCTGTCATTCAAAGTTGTTATCATCGGCAGTATCGCGCTTGTATTACTAACCGTGTTTCTTCCGAACATCCCTGGAGAAAGTGTACTTCAGCGATTGCTTATTGGATTACTCGTCGTCGTGTTTGGATTTTTCTTCGTCACTGTATCCAGCCGCATCGTTGGTCTGGTTGGAACAAGCAACAATCCGATCTCCGGGATGACGATTGCGACGCTCATGGGAACGTGTCTCATCTTTACTGCCGTCGGATGGTCCGGGAAAGTTTACGAACCCTTGGCAATTGTAGTAGGAGGCATGATCTGTATTGCTGCGGCGAATGCCGGCGGAACTTCACAGGACCTGAAAACCGGGTATATTGTTGGCGCCACACCGCGATATCAACAGCTCTCGCTTTTTATCGGGGCGATTGTTTCGGCTGTCGCAATTGGCCTGGTCGTCCTTGTCCTCGATACTCCGACTGAGGCCATGAGGGCGGAAGGCATCGAACATGCGATTGGGACTGATGAATTTCCTGGCCCACAGGCAACGCTCATGGCAACACTAACCAAGGGAATCTTGTCAGGCAAGCTTCCGTGGCAATTTGTGATGGTAGGCGTTTTTATCGCGATCACCCTGGAGCTTTGCGGGATTAAGGCCCTGGCCTTTGCAATCGGACTTTACCTCCCGCTAGCCACGACGCTACCGATATTCATTGGTGGCGCGCTGAAGGCTTTTGTGGACTGGCGGTCCAATTTGTCGGGTGCGAGGCTCGCTGATGATGACCTAAGCCGAGGCAATCTTTTTGCAACAGGTTTGATCGCTGGCGGAGCGATCACGGGCGTTATCGCTGCGGTGCTTGCGGTCTTCTATCACGATTCGTTGGAGGCGGTGAATGTTGAGCATTCTCTGGTAAGCGCACTGGGTAGCGGCGGATATATGCTCTTTGGTGTTGCTTGCTTCGCAGTAATGATGATCATGCTTTACAGGCTCGCGCGTAAGGACAATAGTACTAATTCATAATTAGCACGTTCTACATAACCCATATTGAGGCAAAATGGCGCATTAAAACCTTAACCAGAAAAACTAAACCCAAACTATGGAAAATCTAATAATTCTTCTTCCCGTTATCGTTGGACCCATATTTATCATTCTTGGCCTGACAATGTTAAAGCTACCTCCAAAGAGAATAAACGGAATTTATGGCTACCGGACTCGCAGTTCAAGGAAGAGCCAGGAGCGATGGGATTTTGCCCAAAAATTTGCGGCCAGGGAAATGATGAGAATCGGAGGTCTTTTAATGATCACATCAGCAATCGGAGTCTTTTATAAACCTGAAGGTAAAGTCGCAGCGACGATCGCATTTGCAATACTGATATTCTTTATAGCCATTCTCCTGGTCAGAATTGAGAAAGCTATTAAAAAACGTTTTTCGGAAGTCGGCGAATAATCAATGGCGGACAAATCAACAAATTCAATGGTTGGATCGGTAACCAGCGCTTGCGTAATCTGAACCGATAAAACGCGAATCGACACATTGTCTGGTAAGGAAAAGGCCCACCATCAGGTAGGCCTTTTTCTATGCACGATTTTCCAGGTGCTATTTGATTTCCACTCTTACGCACTTGACGATTTGTCCTCTCTCCACAATATTCAGCAGGTAAACTCCTTTCCGAACGGTCCTGACATCGAGCGCAGTATTTTTTGCGCTCGTCTCATGACCGGAGATTGTTCTTCCCGTGACATCAATCAACTGCACACCGCGCCGTGAGGGTGATTCAAACTCAACATTGATAAAGGACGATGATGGGTTAGGGTATACGTCCACTTTGTATCCTTCCAATTGCCACACTCCGGTGATGATGAGCTCGCGTACGCTGATCTTTCCTTCCTCCACGGCGGCCTCCACACGTTTCTGCGACTCGAGGTTGGTACCGATCGGGATCGTAATGAATGAAGTTTCATCCATCGGGTAACCGGGATATTGTATGTTCAGCCTGTAGTCTGCAACAGGAAGATTCGTGAATTCAAACTCACCGTTTTCATTCGTAAATACATAGGAGACCAACGTCAGCACTTCTTCCTTGCCGCGTCCGCTGCTTTCAACCCTGCGAACACTGACGCCGGCATTAGCCACCCGCTTGGGCGCATGCGGCCGTCCACCGCTATCTGTCACTTCTTCAACGACATATCCATCAATGACACCGTTGCCTGACGGAGCTTCAACTGGTTCGAGTTGGGAAATGATATCCAGTGTATCAATAGATCCTTCGAGGAAAAGTGTGTCAGCTTCTTCCCAGTACAGGGTATTTTTATAATACGTCGGGAGTGCCCGCTCATAGGTCAGTGTGTCCGCAAAACCGAGCAATTGGTAATCATCCAGGATCACCTCATTAAACACATAACTACCATCCGGATTAACATCGACCTCGTCGATCGTGTCATATCCGTGGGTGGCCATTACGCGAAGGAGTTTGATTTCTCCCGCGGTCGCCGGATTGCCTGCCGATGCGTATAATTTTCCGGACAGGGTCGCAACGGCCAAAACTGATTTCGGGGCGAATGATAACGTAAGTCCATCCACGATTGTGTTGGTGACCTTCAATTCAAAGGCTCCCATCGTCTGACGGTTGACACTCGCGATTTCATACGAAGAAGCATTTGCGTTCTCTATCAGGACACCATTCCGGTACCACTGGTATTGATTTGCTGTTCCGCCAGTGGTCAAACTAATCAGATAAGGCGAACCCGTGTTTACAAGAATAGATTCCGGTGTTCCGATCACCGCCTGTTCCTCATAAGAGAAGTTTGTGATTTTCCCTTTCAAAGGTTCAAGCGAGCTAAAGTCGAGTCTGTTCTTCCCGACGTTGACGGTGGTAAGCGACGGGATGACCGAGAGATCCGGAATTGATGTGAGCTTGTTGCCGGAAAGGTTGATCACAGCAAGTTCGTTCAACCCACCAAAATCGTTTGGAACGGCTCCGGTAAGGTTATTATCTGGCAGATTGATGGCCGTGATCTTGAAATTTTCAACGGTGATACCGTGCCACGTGGCGATGTCCCCATTGAGCCAATTGGTTCTTACAGTCCATGACGGGCCGCCCGTTGCGTCGTAAAAAGCCTTGAGAAGGAGGGAGTCTGATTCGGAAACAACGAATGAAACTCCGATGTCATATTTCACCCACGCGAGATTGCTCTCGCCAATAGATGTCAGGGAGGATACAGTTGGATTCGGATCGAAATCGGCTGTTCCGTTAAATACCAGGTTGCCGATCATCTCGCCGGACGTTGTAAAATTATGGATACCAAATGAATTCAGAACACTGAAACCCCACACGAAGTCGCCGGTGTCGGTCAGTCGAATGTAAACGGCCGAAGAACCGGGATGATACTGTTCGAACTTTTCCTCGCCGGGATCCATGTCCACCGAACCTTCGAAAAATCCGGACAACATAATGCCACCGTTGTTGGGGATGGAAGAAACTGCATAAAAATTCACCCCGCCATCCGAGTCAAAGCTCTTTGCCCATTGGAACGTCCCGTCTGCTGCAAGCCGGAGCACGAAGCCGTTGTAAGAATTTGGATTCGCAGTAAGCAATTGGCCGCCGCTGGTACCCTGCAGGTTAATTTGCCCCGAGAAGCTTCCGGTCAGCAGCAAACCACCGGTGTCATCGACAGCAATGCCATGCCCGCCCTCGTGATCAGATTCACCTCCTGTCGACGTCGCCGTCCACAAAGGATCTCCTTCTGACGTGAACTTCATTATCTTCAGATCCGTGGTTACGGCGGTGTCAGACGCAGCCGTCGAGAAATTTGTATAGATGTTGTTCGATGCGTCAACAGCCAGCCTGCCTCCATGCTCTTCGTTCGTCGTTGCGAAAGGGATTTTCCATGTGAGCGTACCGTCTCCTGTGTATTTAACGATAAACACGTCCTCGCCGCCGCCACTGGTGATCAGGTCTTGCCCGGGGCCGAGGTCAACGTCGATCGTCTCCGTACCCTGGCCGTAAAATTCGCCCTGCACAATGATGTTGTTCAGCGCATCGGTTTCAACATCGCTGATCCAGTTCGATGAATATTCTCCGGTAGCAACAAACTGTTTCGCCCAGACATAATTTCCGTTGTTGTCATACTTGGCCAGGAATCCTTCATAGGCTTGAGGAGTTGACGTGGTAAGTGTCGCCTGCGCTCCCGATGGATCGAAATCGACCATCCCTGAAAACTCTCCGCCAACGACGATCGAGCCATCGGCAGAAACCGAAAACGCGGTGATGTACATGTTGTTCTCGCCGGATGGATTGGCGGGAAAATGTTTGGCCCACACAAAATCACCGGCACTGTTGTATTTCGCAAGAAAAATGTCCTCGTCGTAGTCATCGCTACCCGACGAAGTAAGCAGTGTCGTGCCTGGCCCTGGATCGACATCGATCACGCCGCTAAAGCTTGCCGCGACATAATTGTTATTCTGATCGTCAATATCGGTATATGTTGAAATCTCTACCTCCGAATTTTGACTGGTTCCCGCAACCTGCCGGGTGCTGATAACCTTTACATCGCCGTTGAAAACTGCATTCGCAGGCTCGTTAAGGATATGGACCTGATCCCCGGCGAGGTTCATGACCCATTGCTTTCTTCCACTCGGCCACGCGATCAGCACGGAATCCGCAGAAGTTGCGGCGCCGAGACCGACATGGGCAACCTGTGGATTCTGGTTTGCGAAACCATTGGCAACCAGCACCTGATGGTGTCGTCCGAAACCTCCGGCATACACAGAAATTCGTGCACCAATAGCCTGACGGTTGGAAGCCAACCCCTGAAGCTTGATCTTGATCCAGTGGTTTCCGGTGGAAAGGTTGCGATATAGTCCGTTGGATGTGGCCGAAAAACCTCCCGTGAAAATGTCCAGGGCTCCATCATTGTCATAGTCGGCAAGAGAGATACCGATCCGTGCATCCGATGGCTTAAACGTCTGGTTCATTAGTTTTGAAAACGTTCCGTCGCCGTTGTTCAGATAAGCAGTGATAATGGATCTACCAGAGTGGACCCGGGTTGTGATGAGATCGACGTATCCGTCATTATTCAGGTCACCAAAAGCGCTTGCCCGGTTTGTAATGATCGGCTCACCTGCCTTCGCGGATGAAGGGACTTCCATGAAAGAGTTGTTGGTCCCCTCGTTGATGTAGAACATACTTTCCTGACCATGCAGTGTCAGGAAAAGATCATAATCGCCGTCGTTGTCGATATCTGCCCAGGAGCCCCCAAGGGAAGGAGCCGTAAATGTTTGGTTGAAATAATAAGTCTCGTAGAAATTATTGCCGTCCTCATGCTCAAAAAGTTTTGCGCGATTTTCGTTTGAGTATACCGATGGCAGGAAATAATCCGGTCTGGCGTTGTTGTCGTAGTCAATCCATATGGCATTCCATTGTGTGCCGTCGTTGAGGTTGTAATTCACTTCCGTAAAAACATCATTGCCATCGTTGCGCATGATCACGGTCCTGGCTGATTCCGTTCCTTCGAGCGAAAGATCAAGGTCACCGTCAAAGTCGATATCCGTCCAGGATCCCGAAATCGCGGTTTTGTTCAGGGAGATCTTCGTAAATGAGCCGTCTTGATTGTTCCTGTAAACCGCGGCAATGCCATCGGTAGAATCCGGTGCGAACGACGCGTCGGGAATAAACAGATCTGTTGCACCGTCATTGTTATAGTCCCCCCAGGCGCCGCTGCGTCCGTCGGCAAAGTCAAAAGCTCCCGGCACTCTCGTAAATGTTCCAGTGCCATCATTGTGGTACAAATGGCCCCGGATTGAATCATTAGTCCCTATCGTGAAGATATCCTCAAATCCGTCGTTATCGTAGTCACCCCACGCGCCGCCATAAATGCCTGCATTCAAACCATCGTTGGTGAGATCTCCGGCCTCCGCCCAAGAAAACATGCCTTCGGCCCGGACAACAACCGTAATGGGTTCCGAGTAGAGTTCAAGATCGGGAGCAATGGTATTTGTTACTTTCAGCGTCCACGTGCCATAATCCGAAGCAGTTGCCGGTCGCGAAACGGAACTCAAGGTGTCACCGGCAGCATCCTGTCCGTTGACTTGCCATTGGTAAATGTTCGCCGACCCGTCTGTAGTAAAAGAAAGATTGAGCAGATCACCCGCATTGACGTTGACTGAGCTGGACGTTCCAAAGGTCTTCTGCGGACTGTAACCGTAGCTCAGTTTATTGATGTTAGGTTCGATGTCACCAAATGATAAGCTATTGTCTGCAACGTATAAATTGAAAAGGGACGTCATCCCCGACATATCCGGAAGGTCCGTGATGGAGTTACCTTCAAGGCCAAGCGTTTGTAAGCTTGTCAGGTTTGTAATTGAGTTCGGAACAGCGCCGGAAAGCTGGTTACTGGACAAATACAACTGCTGTAAGTTCACCAGGTTACCAAGTTCCGTGGGGATCGCCCCTGAAAATTGATTCCCTTGAAGGTAAAGTTGTGCCAGCGACGTCATGCTTCCAAGGAACGCCGGTATGGCTCCTGAAAGTTGATTGTTATCCACCGCCAACACCAACAGACTGGTAAGATTTCCAAGTTCCGATGGAAGGTTGCCGGTCAGTTGGTTGTCCTGAAGGTGGATGTAATTAAGTGCGCTCAGCGATCCGAGCTCTATCGGAATCGAACCTTCGAGTTTATTACCCGATAAATTGAGGTCGATCAGACTTGTCAGCTGGCCGATTTCAACGGGGATGGTACCCGACAGTTCATTGGTGCCAAGCCAAAGGATCTGAAGATTTGTCAGACCGCCAATTTCCGCCGGGATACTACCGGAAAGTTTGTTATTACCAAGCTCAAGAAAAATGAGATTGGAAAGATTTCCGAAAGAAGGCGGGATCGAGCCCGTGAACTGATTCCCATACAGATTGACGTTACTTAACGTTACAATATTTCCGATCTCGCCGGGAATATGGCCGGTCAAATAGTTGGCCGACACCTCAAAGGTAGTCAACGCGTCCAGGTTGCCTATTGTTGTTGGTAAAGTGCCCTGAAGGTTGTTACCAGACAGATTAATGCCGGTGACACGATCTGGCCCGCCAATGGTAATTCCATACCATGATTCCAATGGGCCTGCGAGCCAACCTGAGCTATTTGACCAGCCCGCGCCGTTTGTGCTGTTATAAATGTTTACCAGCGCCAAGGAATCCGTTCCCCGCCACGGGGCGATTCCACTTGTACTGGTCGTTCCTGTTAGTGGCGCCGTCGCAAGGTAATTTATTTCCCCACCGGTTTGGTTGTACGCATAAACCGCATAGCCGTAAGTGGCCGCGCCGGATAAGGAAACATCCGTCACCGAATTGTCTCCACCGGAATAAACCACCACTCCGTCCCCCAGATAGTTGCCCGCGGTGTATGTCTTTCCATCTGCGGGTGGTGTTGCAGGCACCTGTCCAAATTGTCTGATAATTACGTAACCATCTGCGGTGGCAGGTGTAAAGGAAACAGTTACCGTGCCCGAGGCTGGTGAAAGAACGAGATTTGTCGGCTGCGCTGCCGGAACTGTCGAGAGCAAACTGTATGACGAGACGTAACCTTGCGTAAAACCTTCAGGTGTCGACAAACCACCAACATTGCTTGTAGGGTCAAAATCAACAGTATTTGTAAACGAGCCAAGCAAAACAAAATGATAAACGCCATTCGTTCGCGCGAACCCGGTTTCTTCACCGTGGCTGCCATACGAAAATCCGTTGATGAAATTTCCCTGGTCACTGAACAGTGAAACAAATACATCGTTAATGCCCTGATTAGTGACATTCACAGTAGCTGCGCCAGGATCAAGGTCGAGGGACGTACTGTGAAATTCTCCGGAAATGACCAGCCTCATTCCTGAATCGACCGTTCTGACATTGGTCACCCGCTCGTCTAATGGTCCTCCCCAGTTTTTCGCCCACTGAAGATCTCCCAATGGATCAAATTTGGAAACAAATGCATCAGCGTTTAAACCGTTGGCCGTGACGTTGAGAGAACCGGTTCCTGGATCCAGATCGATTTGGTCCTTAAAGTATCCTCCCACGTAAAGATTTCCGGTGGCATCGGCGAGTATATCATTTGCACCATCGTCTTTGGCTCCGCCGAAAGTTTTTGCCCACGCGAGCGATCCGTCCGTATTGAATTTGCCGAACCACGCATCAGTCGAACCGTTTGATGTCGCCGGAAAACTGCCGGTTCCCGGGTCGAGATCGATGCTTCCGCTGAAAGTACCGACGCCATAAACACCATTGTTGTCAGTATGCAGTGAATGGATCTTGAAATCCCTTGCAATTTTCACCCACGCAAAAGTATTCAGGTCGGTGAGCTTGAGTAAAAAGTATTGTCTCGAAGATGAGTACGTAGCCGTATTTTCCGGACCTGGGTCAAAATCGGCCCATTGTTGGAACGTTCCTGCCAGATACATGGAGCCGTCGGATGAAACGGAAATATCATTGACCACATCATCGTCAAAGCCGCCCAGACGCACGGCTTGTTCAAACGCGCCACTTGCTCCGTCGAATTGTGCGATGAAAATATCGCCTTGTCCGTCCGCATATAACTGGAAGGAAACTCCCTGCGGGTCGAACGTCATGAACTGCTCAAACTTTCCCGTGAGGATAATTTTTCCGCCACTTGTAATTTCCAGGTCATGTCCGCTTGACTTTCCGTGCGATGCCATCTGGGTGACATAGATCAATTCTCCATTGACAGAATATTTGGCGAGAAAAATATCCCTTTCACCATAATTGAAAAGATTATTTTCGGCCTCGCTCGGATCAAAATCGCAGAGACAATTAAAATAGCCAGTCACATAAATGTTGCCTTCGCCGTCCATCCGCGAATCCATCAACATATATGACGAGGGTCCGCCTTCAACCACACGCACCGGCTGGACGGAATTGAGCCATGCGTAAGGAAGTTCCTGAGAAAACGCGCCCCACGCAACAGCCGCTGACAATAAAGTTGTACAAAAAAGTTTTTGTGCTTTCATTATAGCAGGGTTTATAAAAAAATTAAAAGGTTTTCGGATGATTAATAATAACGATAATAATTAAACGACACAAACGATTCTTCACGGAACGATTCTTCGGCCTAACCAAAAAGATCGGCACGGTCCAAAATAAAAAAGCTACCCGTAGGCAGCTCCTCACCGATTGGATACAGCTTACTCGACTTCAACGCGCAACGTCTTCACGATCCGACCCCACTCAATTACATTCAAAATATAGATACCGGTCTGCAGATTTCTTACATCCAATACGGTATGGTTTCCGTTGACTTGTCCCTGTGAAAGCGTTTTTCCAGCTACGTCCATCAGTTGAATGCTTTTGTTGCTGACACTTTCAAATTCAAGATTGATGAACGAAGACGAAGGGTTGGGGAATGCGTCAACGCGGTATTCATCCAACTCCCAGATGCCGGTTACAATCAATTCCCGGACAAAGATCTTTCCTTCTTCTACAGCTGCCTCGACCCGCTTTTGGGATTCAAGTGATGTGCCGATCGGTATGGTGAGAAAAGATGTCGGATCCATCGGATATCCCGGATACTGGACATTCAGCCTGTATTCACCCGTTGGGAGGTTGCTGAATTCAAATTCACCGTTTTCGTCTGTGAATACATATGACACCAAGGTCAGGATCTCTTCTTTGCCACGGCCGCTTGTTTCAACGCGGCGTACGCTTACACCCGCGTCCTTAACACGTTTCGGTGCATGAACGCGGCCACCACCACTTTCTTCAGTGTCTTCAACCACATAGCCATCGATCACGCCTTGTCCCACCGGAACTTCCACCGGTTCGAACTGCGATGTAATGTTGAGATCGGTGATCGAACCCTCAACGACGATCGTATCAGCTTCTTCCCAGTAAATGGTGTTGCGGTAATAAGTGGGCAGCGCATGGGCATACGTCAATGTGTCTGCGAATCCCAGAATTTGATAGTCATCGAGAACGACTTTCTCGAAAAGATAACTGCCATCGGTGTTAACGGTTTTTGTCTCGAGCGTGTCATAACCATCCGTTGAAGTCACTTTCAAAAGCCTTACGTGTCCGCTGCTTGCGGGTACATTGGTATCGACAAACAGCTTCCCGGATAAATTTGCCGTTGCCAGCACGGTTTGCGGGCGGGCCGTCAGGGTAAGCGCGGGCAATAGTGAATTTTGTACCTTGCAGACATAGGTGCCCATTGTCGCGCGATTCACCTGTTCGATGTTGAATGAACTTTGAGTGGCACCTTCAACAATTGTATTATTCCTTGTCCATTGATAGGTGTTCTGGGATCCCGGTGTGTTTAGCGTTACCGTATATGGCTGACCGACATCTACAAGCTGCGATTGCTCATTTCCAATAACAGCCTGACTTCCATAATTGAATGTGCCGATCGAAGCGTTTGGCTCAAGATCACCGAAGTCGAGTTGATTGCCTGATACGTCCAGGGATGTTAGCGCCGGGATCGCCGACAAGTTTGGAATTGCGGTGAGCTTGTTGTTCGAAAGGTTGATCACCTGAACGTCGTTCAGCGTTGAGACTTCCTCTGGCACGATGCCTGTGAGATTGTTTGCAGGCAACTGAATGGAGGTAATTTTGAAATCGGTGACGGTAATTCCAAACCACGTTTCGACGTAGCCGACGGCCCAGTTGTCTTTATTGTTCCAGCCCGCACCATTTGCAGCGTTGAACAGCGCGATCAGTGCAAGTGAATCCGTTTGCGAAACTGCAATATACGGGAGGAGGGCGGTGATCACATTGGATAAGCCCGATTCACAATCCGCTCCTACAGCACGAACACGATACTGATAGTTTCCCCCGGAGAGACCGGCGATTGTTTCCATCAGCGCAGCCGTGGACTTGCCCTCATAACCGGTAAGATGGGTGCTGAAGTTATCTCTTGAAACATACAACTTATAACCTGGCGCGGAAGCTGTATCCTCCCAGTTGGCGGTAAACTTTCCCGGCAGAATATCGGTGGCTTCGAGTGCGGAAGGGATGGGTTGTATGCAAACATCAAGCGGACTGGCTTGAACGTTGCTCCAGGTTCCATCTTCATTCTGAACACGCAAATTCAAAGTATACTGGCCGCTTGCACCCAATTGATTCAAGTCGATCGATACGATATGGTCCGTAAGACTTGTCGTTACAGGCAGCACGATAGACGTTCCGTTTCCGGTACCGGGATCGTCTCCAAAGAAATATTCCACCTTTGAAAGATTTGACGCCGGAGCGCTTCCGGAGTTAAGGATGTAGAATGGCCGGGAGTATGCACTGGTCCACATGCCGTTTGCATCCTGCGACCTTACAAATAGAGTATGGAATCCGGGCGAGACCGATCCAAGCGGTACCGCGAAGTTGAAATCGGCGATCGAGGTGGCTGCTGTAACTGGTACGTCGACTCCCTCTCCGAAACCCGGATCCGTATCGATAAAATATTCGAGCTTCGCAATGTTGGGTAGTGACGAATCGGCACCATCCAGAATATAAAATGGCCGTGAATGAGTCATGCTCCATTGTCCGTTTGCGTTCAGGGACCTGACAAATAATGTGTGGAAGCCTTGTGCAACGGAACTAAGCGGAACGGCAAAGTTCAGGTCTGAAATGTTGATTCCCGGTGTAACGGGAACATCGGTTCCTGCGCCAAAACCCGGATCACTGTCAATGAAGTATTCGACTTTTGTGATATCGTGCAGCGTATTGGCGGCTGCGTTGAGTATATAAAACGGCCGGGAGTGAGTCACGCTCCATTCGCCATCCGCATTTCTTGCCCGTACGAAAAGCGTGTGAAACCCTTGCGGTATCGAATTCAGGGGCACAACAAAATTCAGATCCGTGATCGATATCCCGGGCGTAACGGGAACGTCTGCACCAGCTCCATATCCGGGATCTGAATCGATGAAGTATTCGAGTTTTGTCACATTCGTTGCGGAAGAGCCCGAACCGTTCAGTATATAGAACGGTCGCGAATGTGTCATACTCCAGGAGCCATTCGCGTCACCGGATCGGATGAACAGGGTATGGAATCCGTCACTTGTTGCGCTTAGGTCAACTGTAAAAGCAAAGTCTGTAATATCCGTGGCAGGCGTGATGGCCACTGCGGTGGCGCTGCCATAACCGGGATCCGAGTCGATGAAATATTCCATCGCGGTGATGTTCGGACGCGGATCGGAAGCTGCTGCGGAAAGAATGTAAAACGGTCGCGAATGTGTTGCGCTCCACAGTGAATTTGCATCCTGCACCCTGACGAATAAAGTATGGAAACCGGAAGGCAATGACGACACATCCGTGCTGAAATTGAAGTCGGTAAATTCGGGAGACGGCGAGATCGTCACGTTCGTAGCCAAACCATATCCGGGATCGGTATTGTAGAAATACTCGACTTTCGTGATATTGGTTTGTGCGTGGACCCAGCTAAAAGCGAATACACACAGCACCAGGCAAAGCGCATGGTTTTTCATGGCTGTGGCTTACTCAATTATTTGATTTAATACTGATCGTTACATCAAGGGGAGCAGCTCCTGAACCCGAGCCGCTGTTGACCATTTTCAGGATGGTCGGCCGCGCCGGAATGCCGGAGATAATGTACGGATTTGCGTCACCATATGCTCCCACTTCAATGCCACCGTTTCCGGCTGTTTTGAGAATTGAACCATCGTTGACTTTCCACCGTTCGTCATTGCTGACACCAGCGGGAGGATAATATTCAGTGCTTGCAACCAGGAACTCGTTTGTCATTGTGACATTGCTCTGATTACCGGTTCCGGCGGGAAGGGTACCAGTTGCTACATTGTAGCTTACCGTCGTGTTGTAGGTAGTGAGCGCGTAATTCGGAAGGTAAATATTGTTTTCAAAGACCGCGTTCGCAATGTTTATTGAACCATTGGTAAACGTATTATTTCTCACGATGAGATTAGTGATCTTGAACTGGTCGGTCGCGTAAAGATTGTAGTAAATGATATTGTTACTTATTATCGTGTTTGAAATCGATCCATACGAGCTGCTGCTGTTCAACGAAATATTGCTGGCGTAATTTTGGATTACCTCAATCCCGTTCACATTGCTGGCCACATATCCGGACGTGTAGCCGTAGACATCGAGGTAGCCCAGGTTGTTTCTCCGGAATTTAAGTTTGCTCACACCGTACACCGTTATGGAGCTGGTTGTCAGCCCCGAAAATTCCGAACTATCGGAACCCGGATGCAGGTATATGTAACCGAGGGTACTGGGTGAGGGGTTTACGTTCAGTTCAGTATTGACATCCAGAAAATAACCGTTTCCGAAATATTTCAGGCGTTTGGTTGCAGTCAGGTTTCCATAACTGACGGTTGAAGGTTCGACAATGATAATGTCATCCGCGGCTGCCGCATCATGGGCGTCCTGGATCGTGGTATAAATGTTGACGCCGGTTATTCCAGGATTGTTATTCACCCTCCTGATCGTCTGAGAAAAACCCGGGTCTACATGAAACAATAAAATGGCAAGCGCCGCAACAAGCAGTGGTTTGTTCATAGTGTTGTGGTTAAAGAACAATTTAAAAGGTTATAAACGGTCGACTTTAAATTTGCTGCAAAAACCGGAGTAGCACAAAAAAAATATGAAGGTTAGGTTCAGCGGCAATTTGCGACGGGAAATCCGTTCACATGCCCTTAATCCCCGTCAGGAGGAAATGGTAAACGGTAAGGTGTCGAAACATTTGCAAAAAAAAAGCACCATCCTGTGATGGTGCTTTTTTTTATCGTAATCGGTCGTACGGCCGTTACATCATTCCGCCCATACCCCCACCGTGAGGCATTGCAGGCGCTTCTTTTTCTTCCGCAATCTCTGAAACTACGGCTTCGGTAGTCAGCAGCAGACCTGCGATCGAAGCGGCATTTTCAAGCGCGAGGCGAGCCACTTTGGTCGGATCGATAATACCTGCTTCGAAGAAATTTTCAAACTTGTTCGAGTGTGCATTGTATCCGTAATCCTTTTTACCATCGCGAACTTTGTTCACAATCACTGAACCTTCCTGACCTGCGTTCTCAGCAATGATTCTCATCGGTGACTCAAGGGCCAGTCTTACGATGTTGACACCGGTTGCCTGGTCTTCGTTATCGACCTGAACATTCTTTAGCGCATCGACAGCCCTGAGGTAAGCGACTCCGCCACCAGGGATAACACCTTCCTGAACAGCAGCGCGTGTTGCATGCAAGGCATCGTCTACGCGATCTTTCTTTTCCTTCATTTCAACTTCGGTTGCAGCTCCGATATAGAGGATTGCCACACCACCGGAAAGTTTCGCAAGGCGTTCCTGGAGTTTTTCCTTATCGTAATCAGACGTTGTGGTTTCGATCTGAGCCTTGATCTGGCCGACGCGTCCCTGGATATCCGCCTTTTTACCGGCGCCGTTAACGATCGTTGTGTTGTCTTTATCGATGTTGACTTTTTCCGCACGTCCAAGCATGTCGAGCGTAGCGTTTTCGAGCTTGAATCCGCGCTCTTCGCTGATCACTTGTCCGCCTGTGAGGACTGCGATATCTTCGAGCATAGCTTTTCTTCTGTCACCGAAGCCAGGAGCCTTGACAGCTGCGACACGCAGCGCGCCGCGGATCTTGTTAACTACAAGGGTTGCCAACGCTTCGCCTTCAACTTCTTCAGCAATGATCAAGAGCGGTTTTCCGGTTTGTGCGGATTGCTCAAGGATCGGAAGCAGCTCTTTCATGCTGCTGATCTTCTTATCATAGATCAGAATGAAAGGGCTGTCGAGTTCCGCTTCCATCTTTTCGGTATTGGTTACGAAATAAGGAGAGAGATAACCGCGGTCGAACTGCATACCTTCAACAGTCTTCACTTCGGTCTCCGTTCCTTTTGCTTCTTCAACGGTGATGACACCATCTTTGCCAACTTTATCCATCGCATCGGCGATCATCTTTCCGATCGTTTCGTCGCTGTTGGAAGAGATTGTCGCAACCTGAGCGATTTCGCTCGAATCTTTGATTTTTTTGGATTGTTTTCTGAGATCCTCAACCACGGCAATGACAGCTTTGTCAATACCGCGCTTCAGGTCCATTGGATTAGCCCCGGAAGCGACATTCTTAATACCATGATTGAAGATTGATTGGGCGAGAACGGTAGCGGTGGTTGTTCCGTCACCGGCAGCATCCGCGGTCTTGGAGGCCACTTCCTTTACCAACTGGGCGCCCATATTTTCAATAGCGTCTTTCAGCTCGATTTCTTTTGCTACAGATACACCGTCTTTTGTCACAGTAGGCGCACCGAATTTCTTATCGAGAATTACATTGCGGCCTTTTGGACCTAATGTCACTTTCACTGCATTTGCCAGTTTGTCAACGCCTTTCTTTATTTTATCTCTTGCGGAGGTATCAAAGGTGATTTCTTTAGCCATAATTCTTTACGTTTTTTTGTTTGAGATTAAATAATACCGAAAATGTCAGAGTTTCTCATGATCAGATACTCTTTACCATCGATGGTGATTTCAGTACCGGCATATTTACCATAGAGTACATTATCACCGACCTTAACAGTCACCGGTTTGTCTTTCAGGCCTTCGCCTACGGCCACGATTGTTCCTTTCTGTGGCTTTTCTTTCGCGGTGTCAGGAATGATAATCCCGGATGCGGTTTTTTCCTCTGCTGCTGCAGGTTCTACCAGCACCCTGTCCTCATTAGGTTTAAAATTGATTTTTGCCATATTTAGAATTGTTTTTTAGTTGAACAAATTTTTGGTTCGCCAGCCGTTCATCAGCTATTGTGCCAAACCGAAAATCGAGGCGAATAACGGACATTTTTTCTAGAAAATGGCAGATAAAACTGGGATTTTCCGATGGGTTGGCAGTTTTTTAAGCAAATGGAAATGGCAGGTTGTCAGTGTGTCGGTCACATCTTTTCATAAGCGCGATAACGTGTAACAGAGCCTGCAAACCGACGTTATTAATACAAATCCAGAGACCCGGAACGGCGGGAATAACTTTTATTTGATCTCCAGAGGGATAATCGTTAAATTTTGATTACGAAAAAGTGACTATATGGATAGGTTATCTAAAGATTGGCTAACACAAGGTTTAATTGATTTTGAGTATAAAAAATATGTGCTTCTCGCTTATCTGCAAACCGTAAAAGATTCCTTTAACCGGGTGGAGCTCTACCCGTTCATGGCCGACCTGGTATTTCACTACCGCAACCTGATGGCCGTGAAGGAAAATAAGTCGCTGATCCGCGAGTCGTTTCCCAAAGAGATCTCGCTGGAGGAATTTAAAAAGCTCGAACTTTCCTACCGGGAAATGATCGAAGACGACGGGTTGATGGGCGAAATCGAGTCCATCATAGAATTTGCGCTGCCAAAGATCAAGGACTCGTTGAAAGAAGGATCGGTCATCTATGATTACGTTGAATCACAGTGTGAGATCTGTCCTGTGGGGCTAACGCCGCTGTATGCGAACGAAGGATATTTGTTCGTAACCCAACCGCCGGAAAATGAGACCAATGTTTATCGATATCAGGTTAGCATTTTCGAAGACAGCCAGGAGCAGTTGAGAAGTTTAAATACCCAGTTCGTCGAGAGCGTAGAAAAAAAACCGTTTTATACTTACGAAAGCATCAAGCTGGACCTGATCAGAAAATTCAAGGACATGCCTAATCCGGCGGCTTTCCTTGTGCTATCTAAAATGAAATTCCCCTTCATCGAAACATTCATGCCGGTGGCAAAACGACTTTTTGTCAAGCATATTTCTAATCCGGCCTGATATGATCAGAAAACAAAAAAGCCCTCATGCGAGGGCTGCGGTTTAAAAACTTTCTCTTATTACGGTGTGGTATCAGCAGGGTTGGGAATGATCGGCTGGTTCTGAGCCGGCGCCTGTTCCCCTGCACGTTCCAGAATCTCGTTGGTCGTCTCCTGATTTCTGCTGATGAAACTCGTTGATAGGGACAATATCATGATGGCAATGATAAAGCTCCAGGTCATTTTCTCAAGGAGGTCGCCTGTCTTCTTGACGCCAATGATATTGCTGGCAGCCGATCCTCCAAACTGGCTCGTTAAACCACCGCCCTTTGCGTTCTGGGCAAGAATGACCAATACCAACAATACGGCAAAAAAGATGATGAGGCTAATGACAAGTGTATACATAAATGACTTACTTCTTCAGTTCTTCAATTTGGGATGCAAAGTAAGCCTTTTTTTGTGGATATTTCCAAATTAGCTTCTTCAAAACTTCGATTGCCCTGTCTTTTTTTCCTTGCTTTACAAGGATCTCAACCAGCGTTTCCGAAACAATATTGTCGCCAAACTCTCCGGATTTAATCAAATTCAAATCGTTCGCTGGCAGGTTTGCCTTTTCCTTTGGCGAACTGATCGATGGCTGGGTTTTGATAAAGTGGTCGATGATCTGGATTTGTTCTTTCTGACGCTCGGTTTCGAGTTCAATCTCCTGCTTATTGGTTTTGATCTGTTCTATAAAATGATCGTGGGGGCCGTCTTTTTTCTTTTTCTTTCCCGGAACGGCAGCTGTTTGTGAATCTGCGGCTGCATTGAGCGAGCGGGCAAGCTCAATGATTTTTGCCCTTTTGCTCTTCGTCGCTTCAGGTGCCGGGGATTCGGAAACGTTATCAGTCTCCGAGGCAGGAACAACTTCGGAATTAGGGGATGCAACCAGATCTTCGTGGTACAGCTCGGCGGGTGTCGCCTTGTCAATTTCAGGGATCAGTGTCTCCGGCGTGCTCATGGAGTTCTGGTCTGCAAAAAGCATTTCAAATTCGTGCTTTGACCGGTGCAGCTTTTCCAGATCCCGCATGATCGTTTCGGCAACATCAAATGTTTCGATGGCCTTTTCGATTTCCGCCTCTTCCAGTCGCTTTCCTTCTTGATGAGCCTCAGACACTGCTGGTGTGGAATCCTCAGCAACAGGCAGCTCCTGGGTTGCGATGGCCTGTGTAGCGGCCTGGATCCTGGCGGGCCGCATCATGATCTCTTTCAGAACATGTCGATCGGAGGCGTAGACGGCCGCGTGTTGTAATTCCGTTTGCTGTGCAGGGAGATTCTGCTCCTTGCTGACCTTTGCGGACAATATTTGCAATACCTGGCTGTAAGGAAATTGTGTACGCAAGGCGAACAGTTCGTTCACTTCGTCCGCAGTTTTTACATTGCTGTTCTTTACAACCTCTAAAAGTGACTCTTTATCCACAATAGTTTTTGGGGCCAAAGTAAAAATAACAAATGTTTACCAATTGGCTACAGAGGCGTTGAAGATATCGTTGATTATTCGGGCAAAAATCTGTTTCGTGTATTGTTCCTCGACGTCGCTGATATTCTCTTCATTTGGAAAATCCACATAGAACGAAAACGTTTTGTCCTTGAAGCTTAATTTTTCATTCAGTGTATTGATGTAGGTCGCTTTTACGGTGATAGTCAGGCGGGTAGAGGATGCGCTGTTCACATCGTCAGCATTTCCAGTCGCCGTAGGTGCTATGGGCGTCAGGCGGAAATCCGTTATCTCGCCTTCGAGCTGGAGTTCACCCTCTTCCTGTACCACGGAGAGATGCGAATTCTGTACAAAATAGTTTTTGATTTCATTGGTGAAAACCTGACCCATGTTCGCGGGCCCCAGGTCGGCATTATTGTAGAACTCAAGGAATGAGATGGTTTGAGCGGAAGTGGAAACACTCGTCAGCGAATACCGTGCGCTGACACCGCAGCCCTCAATCACAGCAAGCATTGAAACCAAAATCAGAAGGCTGAAAAAATATCGGCCATATTTCACGGCGTTTGACCTCTTGCTACTCTTCAAGTTCGTATTGTTTAATCTTGCGGTATAAGGTTCGTTCTGAAATCCCCAAATCACGTGCCGCATATTTTCGTTTGTTATTGTTTTTTCTTAATGCCCGTATGATCAGCTCTTTTTCTTTCTTCTCGATTGACAGAGAATCATCTTCTGTTTCATGCGATATGTCCTGAACCTCCTCGATGTTATGCGCTTCCACCGTGTTTTGCGCAGCGGGGATATTCAGCACAACCGCCTCCTTGTTTCCATTATCAGACTCAACAGCGATGTCGTCGAACAACCGCGGGTTCTCTTTTACAAGCTGCCCTGCCTGACCTTTTCCGTCCATCAGGTCCAGCACAATCTTCTTCAGGTCCGTAACGTCCTTTTTCATATCGAACAGGACCTTATATAAAATGTCGCGCTCCGAGAGGGTTTCTTTTTCCCCGGATTTATCGCGGTACAGTGCAGGCAGGCTGGTCTCTTTCGGGAGGTACCGCTGAAGGATCGCCGTAGTAATTTCCTTGTCTTCTGTTGAAAGCACCGAGATCTGCTCCACAAGATTTTTCAGCTGGCGGATATTTCCCGGAAAACGATATTTCAGCAAAGCTTCTTTCGCATCGTCGGTCAATGAAATTGGCTTTACTTTGTATTTCTCGGCAAAATCCGTGGCGAACTTCCGAAACAGTAATTCCGCGTCCCTTCCGCGCTCGCGCAGCGGAGGAACGAAGATTGGAACCGTGCTTAAACGGTAATAGAGATCCTCGCGGAATTTTCCCTCTTCGACATTCTTCATCAGTATAATATTGGTGGCTGCCACCACACGGACATCGGTTTTTTGAACTTTTGAAGAACCGACTTTGATGAATTCTCCGTTTTCGAGGACCCGCAACAGACGGGCCTGGGTGCCCAGCGGCATTTCCCCGATCTCGTCAAGGAACATTGTTCCGCCGTTCGTTACTTCAAAATAACCTTTCCGGGCCTCATGTGCGCCGGTGAATGATCCCTTCTCGTGGCCAAAAAGTTCGGAGTCGATGGTACCCTCGGGGATCGAGCCACAATTGATCGCGATGAACTGCCCGTGTTTCCTCGGACTTAAATGATGTATGATTTTTGAAAATGACTCCTTGCCACTGCCACTTTCACCGGTGATGAGTACCGACATATCTGTAGGGGCCACCTGCATGGCTACACGCACCGCATGGTTTAGAAGTGGCGAACTGCCAATGATGCCAAACCTTTGTTTAATGTTTTGAATTTCAGCCTCTGTAATTGACATGGATCAAACAACTTTACCAAATAATGTTGCACCACTGCAGCCTTCGATCAGGACATTTACATATTGTCCTTTTTTGGCATTGCCTTTTGGAAATACCACCACCTTGTTGGCCGAATTCCTTCCTTGCAAGTCGTCTGTCGAGCGTTTGGACGTTCCTTCGATCAGCACTCTATAAACTTTACCGACATCGCGCTTATTTCGCTGAAGCGAATGCTGCGTTTGCTTTTGAATGATGTCGTTGAGCCGGCGTTTTTTTGTTTCCAGCGGCACGTCGTCGGAGAATTTCTTTTCTGCAAGCGTTCCCGGCCGTTCGGAATAAAAGAACATATACGAGAAATCGAACTGCACATTGTCCATTAATGACAATGTTTGTTCGTGGTCCGCCTCGCTTTCTGAACAAAAGCCCGCGATCATATCCGATGATATTCCGCAGTCATCTCCGAGTATCTGACGAATGCGGTTAATCTTTTCAAGGTACCATTCGCGGCTATAGCCTCTGTTCATTCGTTCCAGAACGGCTGTACTGCCGCTTTGAACCGGCAGGTGAATGTATTTGCAGATATTCTCATATTTGACCATCGTATGGAGAACATCGTCCGTGATGTCCTTGGGATGAGAAGTGGAGAAGCGTATGCGCAGGTCAGGGTTGACAAGCGCCACCAGTTCGAGTAACCGGGCAAAGTTGACTGTGTTATGAACCCCTTTTTTCTCAAGCCATGCTTTGTTGTTTTCTTCCGGGCTCCACTTGTAGGAGTCAACATTCTGTCCTAACAATGTGACTTCGCGAAAACCCTGGTCAAACAGATGCTGGGCTTCCTGAACGATCGAGTATGGATCGCGGCTGCGCTCGCGGCCCCGCGTAAAAGGAACTACGCAGAATGAGCACATGTTGTCACAGCCCCTCATAATTGAAATAAAGGCTGTGACGCCGTTTGAATTCAATCGGACGGGCGTGATGTCGGCGTAGGTTTCCTCGCGGGATAAGAATGTGTTAATGGCCTTTTCGCCCTCGTCAACCTGTAATATTAACTTGGGTAAATCTCGATATGCATCCGGACCTGCTACGAGATCCACAATTTTTTCTTCTTCGAGAAGTTTGGATTTTAGTCGTTCGGCCATACACCCCAGAACCCCAACCAGGAGTTCCGGTTTGGCTTTTTTGAAGCCATTAATGTGATTCAAGCGGTTGCGGACGGTCTGTTCCGCTTTTTCACGGATCGCGCATGTGTTTAGAAAAACAACATCCGCCTCGCTGATCTCTGATGTAGTATCGAAGCCTGATTCTTCGAGTATGGATGCGACAATCTCGCTGTCAGAGAAATTCATCTGGCAGCCATAACTTTCAATATATAATTTGCGCGATTTTCCGGTGTTCTTGTTTCTGGTGACCCTCAGTTCCCCCTGTTGCTCGTTGGGACTGTTGCCAAGAATCCCGATATCCTCAAACAATTTTTCCATCACTTGTTAAAATAAGGATGCAAAAATACATTATTTGGTCAATTTTTATGACATCTTGGGTAGTGTCTCAGTTTGAATTTTAAGTATTTGATTGTTAGTCAGGGTTTTAGTATATGCCATTCTGGCAATAAAATAATAGATTGGGGAATGTGCATTAAACATTACGGGCACAAGGTTTTTAGCGGCAATAAGATAACAGGGGAAGGAATGAGTCCGTTATTTGAATTTTTAGAAAGGTCTGGGGAACCTAGTTTAAGACCCCGCGCCTTTCAACGGATTACCGTCTGCTTAGACCTCTATCCACATAGGGAAAGCCTTTGCAGTTTTCGGATAAACACGCGTACCGTCTTTCAACGTCTTGTATCTACGAAATACAAGTTTGTACGTGCGTCCGTTCTCGACCTTTAATTTGGACACATTCCTCCTCCTTTCTCCCCCATCACTTCTTTTAAGCCCCTGACGGGAGCTGTAGGACTGCCAAGTAAACCAGGTTTTAACGAAAAAGCCCAACCCACTTGGCGGGTCGGGCTAATTTCTTTCCCTTCTTTCGTAGGGAGGGGAATGAGTTTAATTAAAGATCGAGAACACAATATTAAACGAATAAAGCGGCAATAGGAATATAGTCGCTTAGGAAAATTTTAAAAACCCATTTTTGATTGGAATTTCAGGCTTTTATTAGACCAACGATCTCCTCAATAGTCATAGGCTTCTTTGTTAATCCGGCCTCCATCGCTGGAGTGACCCTTAAAGTCTTATGAACCTTTACGAAATTGTAGTACACAAAATGCAATGCGATTGCGCATAAGTGGTTATCGATCTTTTTACTAAATCCATTGGTTAGACGGGTAAACCGTCTCATATGCATCCGCATCGTCAGGTTTTGACGCTCGACGTGCGAGGTCGAAATATGGTCGTAGTCTGGATTGCCTAAAACCGAACTCTTAGTGCTACTTGTGCAAATCGCAGGGCTATACTTGCCTTTTTCACCGGCCGGATCGGCGCCGTAAGTCTTTACAACCATACCATAATCGACATTGACTCCGAACACTTCATCTATGGCGTCTGTATACCTGAAATTTCCATCGGTTGAAATCTGAACCCGATCAGATAACCGTTCTGACAAATCCCTAATGAACATCTTTGCAGTGGCTTGGCTATGGTCGCCGACAAACCATGAAACAATCAGTTTGCTATCGGGATCAATCGCAGTCCACGTCCACACATCGCCCGCCTCGCCCTTCTTTTCGATAGGGACATTCTTTGCCTTGGCATAAACGAACGACCAAATTTCGTCAGCCTGTATTCGTTTACAGTTCAGGTTACGGACCGTTTCATGATGGAATTTCTCACAAGCCAGACCGGTATCAATAAGAAGTTTCACGACCGTATTGATCGATACATCCGCGATTCTGGATGTAGCCCTCATTGAATTGCCTTCTACTAACAAGTTGATAATCTGGGCTCTTTTTGGTGTGTCTAGCTTGTTCATGAGATAAAGATAAGCATGAAACCGCAAACGGTCAAGCATTTAAGTCAGTTTATTTATAGATATTTCCTAGAGGAAATATTTTTGTGAAATAGGTCATTTTATCCAAAAAAACCTATATTTTTGACATTGCGTACAGGAAAATAAATAATGGGTAACGATCAGTATAACGATATAGAATCAATTCTACACGGCTTATTTAAACCGCCGACACTTAAAGAGTTGTTTGAGCAAAAACTTGCGGAGCTTCGCATGCCACCAACTACCGCTTTGGGTATTTTAGGATTTGGCTCTATTCCTTTGAAGCGGCTACTTGAGGGCTCCGAGACGGTGGTTGACATTGCGAAGCTCTTTAAGCTCGCCGATTTTCTGCAACTGCCGAAAGATGAAGTTATTAAGATGTATACCGAATCGCTTGAGCGGGCGCACTTTCAGCTCAGCGAGGTTACGTCACCGGACAAAGTGAAGTTTATTAAGAAAAATTTTGACTTAGTTACTCTTAGAAAAGCTGGGTTCATTGAAAGCATTAGCGATTTTCAAGATATTGAAAATCGTATCCTGTCTAGGTTGGGACTGAAGTCCATTATGGAGTACAGAAAGCCACCTGTTGATTTAGCTTTCAGTTCTACCGAGTTTAAACCAGACCATCATCTAACAAGATCATTCTGGACAAGCCAAGCCATCTCTTGCTTTGAAGAGTTGACTAACCCTTACCATAATAAGTACAAATATAAAAGAGATGAACTGATTAAATATTTTCCGGAAATTCGTTGGCACTCTACGAAGCCAGAGGGGGGTCTTCACGCAGTTGTTCGGAGACTTTTTAAACTTGGAGTTACAGTGATTTTCCTGCCGGCGCTTGAGAACTTGAAAGTGAGGGGAGCAACGATGGTTGTAAATGACAAGCCGTGCATCGTTCTTACCAATCTATTTGATTTCTACCCAAGTCTTTGGTTCACCTTGATACACGAACTGTATCATGTATTGCTTGATCTGGATGACATACGTGAAAGCAAGTATCACTTGAGTGATGATTCCAACGACCAGGCATCGGTTCAGCAAAGGGAAGCTCTTGCTGATGAGTTCGCCCGGGAATATTTACTCCCTGGAGAAAAAATGGAAAGGATTAGGACCCGCGTAACTGATCCTACAGGGGTGAATGCTGTTCATGATTTTGCGATTGAGAACCATATCCATCCAAGTATAATCTACGCCTTTCATGCATTTGAACGTGGTAAACTCGACAGGAAAGCATGGATGAGGACAAGAAGATACTCACCCCCTTTAGCGCAAAGCATAATAGATATTAGCCTGTCGTGGAAAGACAGCCGCTCAATCGAGGAAATATGCAAGGAACTCAAGATCAGAACATACAATTAAAATAGGTTACAGTTATGAAAGAAGATGATGATGAAAATGAAAAGATCAGGTTGAAAATTGATCTTGAAAAAAAAGAGAGGAAGCAGGAGGAATTAACTCCGGAACAGATTGAGCAACGGAAAAAGCAGTCGGCTTTATGGGTACAAGGGCCAGAGGAGCGTGTTGAGAAAGCGAAGGAACTAAAAGAGGCAAGAAAAAAGGAACTAGTGTTTTTACCCGGCGATCGGGTAAGGACTATTCAGAGTTATCTCAGTGATGAGGCCCACATTTGGCCCGCCATATTCACTAATGAAAGTGGCTATTTCGTAGAGTTGTACCGCGTTGGCGGGCGCATTTTTGACGGGGAAGATCCTAAGGATTGGAAGAAGAAGCCAATTGTTGCTGTCTTGTTCAACGAACTCTATTATCATCGGCTTGCCAACGATAAGAGTATTGTGCCGATTCTAAGAGCTAAAGTATTCGTTGGTGGTCAGCGGAAGCACAAGTTCTACCATTTCTGCAATCAAGAAGGTCGAGATATGATTATTCAATACAGAGACGAAATTATTAAAATGCTAAATGAATATGGCAGAGATCAATTAACTGACTTTAGGTTAGCGTACGCCGAAAGGAACAATCTGCCGCACACGTTAAGACTTTTCAAAAAATAACCAATTTTAAGACTTTCTCCAACGCTTTTTAGCGGCCTTCTTGGCGATCTCAGACCGTTGTTCCGGTGTGAGTTTTTCCTTCCTTGCCTGACCCCCTTTAAGGCCCCCTGAACGCCCCAAACTGACGGCGGAGGCGTTCTTACCCTCGTTAGGGTCTAAATCCTTTTTCTCGCCGGTGGCGATGTCCAAAATACTTTTCGCCCATTGGTTCGGGTCGCGTGGTCTCCTTGCTTTGGCCATGCCCAAAGGTACTAAAAAATAAATGTCATTTTGTCTGGATTTCAAACTGATACACTACCACATCTTGTCAGGGATTTTCTTTTACTCGCGCAGATACTAGATTGCAGGCCGATTAAACGACACGAAATGGCAATTATCAGAAAAATCAGGGGTCATAGTCCGAAGCTCGGCACCAACTGCTTTTTGGCGGAAAATGCTGTTGTTGTCGGGGAAGTGACGATGGGCGACAATTGTACAATTTGGTTCAATGCCGTGGTAAGGGGCGATGTTCATTCCGTTACCATTGGAGACAACACCAATATTCAGGACGGTGCGATAATCCACTGCACCTACCAGAAAGCGAAGACGGTTATCGGCAGCAATGTCTCGATCGCCCACAATGCGGTGGTTCATGGCTGCACTGTGGAAGATAATGTACTTATTGGCATGGGGGCGATTATTATGGATGATGCTTATATTGGAACAAATTCTGTAATAGCCGCGGGCGCTGTGGTCCTTCCAGGGACAAAAGTCGAATCCGGCAGCATTTACGCGGGTGTTCCGGCCAAAAAAGTAAAAGACATCACCCCCGAAATGAAGGAGGTCATTGTGAGAACCGCCCGCAATTACCCGATGTATGCACAGTGGTTTAACGAGGTGGAATAAAATTTTTCAGTTGATCCACTCGATACTTTCACGCATTTACATTTTCATTTCAACAATTTTATTTTATATTCAACAGTTGTCTTCTTATTAACTTCGGAAAATATGGACAATCCAGGTTTTGACCCCACTGTGATCGCTGACTATAAGGAAAAAATACTTTCCTCCGGGCAAGACTTTTTGTTGGATGAATCCGATGAGACTACGGATGAATACGCCCATTTTAATTTTATAGGTTTTTATGAGGGAAGGGAAGTCGTGTATGATGCGGTGATGTATACGCTGCGGCTTCAGCACGAGAGTGAACTGTTCGAGATAGCCGAGCATAAGGCCGCACAACATTTTCCCACGTACAAAAAAATCACATACGAAGAAGACGAAAACGGAAACCTGGCCACGCTCGATCCCCTCGAAGAGGAAATCGGGCTTTATATGGCTGAAGTCATCATGGAACTCGAAGAAGAGGAGGCTGTCAAAGTGAAGGAACATGTTGACATGGACCCCCACACGGATTTTGGGGTTGCCCTCGATATAGGGCTTCACCTGGAACGGATCACTGAAAAGGATATCCGTAAATTCGTCAAGGATTTTAACGAGGATACGATCGAGCTTGATCCGACAATGTATTCGTTCCAAACCCAGGACGTCGCCTGATCCTGCCGAAAAATAATACCAATTTTAAGGTTTTTTCCCAACGCTTGAACGTTGCACTAATTCTGATATATTTGCGGGCTCAACTTTGAACCCTGCACCATGAAGAATTTGTCGCTCGTGTTAAACATCCTACTGCTGGTAGCCGTAATCGTTCTCTTCTTTTTACATTTCTCAGACCCGAAAACGGAATCGCGGTTTTCATCGTCGGATACAACGGCAGTAGACAGCAAGATTGCCTATATCCTGACTGATTCCATCGTCGAAAACTATGATTACCTCGACGCCAGGAAAGTGGGTCTTGAATCAAAAACAAAAAATCTCCAGCAGGAATACCGCAACCGAGCAATGGGTCTTCAAAACGAAATAGCGGCTTATCAAAGGAATCGGAATAACCTGACGTTTGGTCAAGACCAGGCGATGCAGGAGGATCTCGGAAAAAAGCAACAAAATCTTCAGATGTATGAACAAAGCCTCTCCCAGCAGTTGATGAACGAAGAACAGAAGCTGTTGAAGGAATTCTATGACCGACTGACAGCTTTTTGCAAGAAATATGCGGAAGAAAACGGCTTGCACGTGATTCTTAAATATGACCAAAGCAGTGATGTGCTTTACGGAGCACGTGGGATCGATATAACCCGTCAGGTGATTAACGGACTGAACCAGGAATATAAAATCGAAACGACCGGCCGCGTAAAGGCCGATTCGACCGGCACCCGGAAGTAAGATTTTCGTTATCATTGAAGCCGCCTTTGAAGATATTATATTCAAAGGCGGCTTTTTTTTTATTTATATTTGAATATTTATGGCCACGGCGAACGGAAGTATTTTCAGGCGGGGAACCCAGGAGCAGCGACAGATCGTACTCATGCTGGCCACGGGCTTTTTCATGGGAGCATTTCTTGCGACTTACCAGGTAACAGCAGATTCACTCTTCCTCAATAGACTCGGCCGGCATCTGGACAAGGCATTCCTTATCGCCGGCGGACTTGGCATCATTACTACCGGGGCGTTTTCCTACTTTCAAAACAAAATCAAGTTCACCAATCTCGCGCTGGTCAGCGTCCTGCTGATCTTCGCCTTTTCACTGGGGGCATTCATGCTGCTTGAATATGGCGACCCGAAATGGCATAACGGATATATTTTCGCCCTTTACTGTATGACAGGCCCGCTGACTGCGATCTTGTTGCTGAGCTTCTGGGGTTTGTTCGGACGCCTGTTCAATTTCAGGCAATCGAAAAGAATTATCGGCTGGATCGATACAGGGCAATTGATTGCCGCCATTCTCGCCACGCTGATCGTAATCCCCTTAACCTCGGAGCTGGTCAGGGACACAAGCCGTTATCTTCTTCTTTGCAGCATCAGCATCTTTATCGTCTCGATACTCCTGATCATCATTTCATCGACATTTACTATTTCGAAAAATGATCCGAAAGAATTTGCACAAACAGAGCCGGAGGGAAAGGTCTCTAACCTTCTTGGTGACAAATATATTTTACTGCTCTCGATATTTTTGCTGATTTCGATGACTACGCTGATGTTCGGCCAGTACTCTTTTCAGCACCTGGTTCAGGAGCAGTATCCCGATGAACGGGAACTCACCACGTTCAACTCTTTTTTTACAGGCGCTGTGTATGGGTTGAGTCTCATCATGCAAACTTTCATTAACCACAGGATTATTTCCAACTACGGTTTGCGTATCTCGTTATACATTCTTCCCATGGTGGTCGGCGTGTTTTCGCTTGCTGCGTTCGGCGTCGGAAGCGTCTTCGGGTTTGACAAGGGCACTTCGCCTACCGGATTTATTTACTTTTTCCTATTCATTGCCTTGAGCCGCCTCTTCAACTGGATGCTGAGGGACTCCCTCGAGAACCCCGTTTTTAAATTATTATTCATTCCGCTCGATAGCCGCCTTCGCTTTAACATTCAATCAAAAGTTGAGGGGTTGGTGAATGAAAGTTCCCGCTTTGTAGCGGGCATTCTGATCTTTACGTTTGCTTTTATCCCTTTCCTCGATATCATCCATATTGCCGTGATCCTTGTTGGTCTGATAATATTTTACTTTATCGTGGTCAACAAGCTTTATCAGGGATACAGGAACAAGATCCGTCAAAAGCTGGAAGATGTTACAGGAGTAAAGCAGGAAAAGCTCGAGCGGGGTTACAAAGCGATCACGCAAAGACTTGAGGGGATGTTGCTGGCACCCTTTCCAGGCAAAGCGGTTTTCTCTTATAAGCTACTGGAAAAGATAAACGCGGCAAATACCGGAAGCTGGATCAACAACCTCATCCGTAATGAGGATGAGTCCACCAGACATTATGCCCAGGAAAAGCTAAACGAAATGAAAGGACTTTCTGTGTCCGATCGTTACGTGATTAAAATTGATCCGCTCAAGGCGGGTGGAGGGAAAAATATTATTTCGAAGTCCGACCTGCAGATGATCCTTGAAAATGATGGCGATATCACGAAAGCAAGGATTCAACGACTGGTGCGTTCCGCGGATCCGAATGACCGGCATTATGCGGCGGAGCTTTTGTTGCACGCGGCCAGGGATGAAGGCTCCGGTTATTTGATGGAATTGCTTGTGGACATTGAGCCCAAGGTCCGGACCACAGCGATTAAAACTTCTATCAAAAGGTATACGCCGGAGACCATTGCGATATTGATCGACAATCTGAACAATCCTGTTTTCAGCAACCAGGCGACAAACGCGCTGGAACTTATCGGCAGCGATACACTTCCCGCATTGGAGTCCGCATTTTATCGCAGTGGGCAGAATACGCAGGTGATGCTGAAGATCGTCCAGGTAATGGGAAGGATCGGGGGGCAACGTGTCAAGGAATTGCTTTGGAACAAAATCGACTATCCCAATAAAGTTGTTGTGTCGCAGGTACTGCTCGCGTTGGGAGAATGCGGGTTCAAGGCGGGAATATCGCAGATCACCCGTATCAAATACGCCATCGAGGCGGATATTGCCGACATCCGATGGAATCTGAGTGCGATCCAGGAAATTGACGAAGGGGCGTTCTCACGGCCGATCAAGGATGCCTTGCGGTGGGAGATCCAAAATGACATTGAGCACATCTATATGCTGCTGGCAATGATTTATGATACGCGTTCCATTCAGCTGGTAAAAGAAAATATTGAAAGCGGAACCTCCGATGGAATCACCTATGCCATCGAACTTCTCGACGTGTTTTTGGCGGACCAGTTAAAACAACGTGTTATTCCCATTCTGGACGATCTTTCCGAAGTTGAAAGAGTTAACAGGCTTGAGGATTTTTTCCCCAGGGTAAGACTTGATTCAAAACTGGTATTGAAATTTATTATCAACCGCGATTTTACCCAATCCAATCGTTGGACAAAGGCCTGTGTCATACACCAGATCGGTATTTTAAAGATCGTTGATTTCAAGCTGGATCTCATCGCCCAGTTATTCAATCCTGACCTGTTGATCATGGAGATCTCTGCCCAGGCACTTTACGCGATTCATCCGGAAGACTATCACGCGCACGTTCGCCGGCTCGGTGATCAAAAACGCAGAGAGCTTGACGATCTGATATTGCACAAAAGGAGAATGACCCGGTTTGCCAAGGTTTTGTTCTTTCAGGGGTTGCCTATTTTCGAAGGGCTGCCGGGTATCATCCTGTCATACCTGGCCGACATCAGCGAGGAGCACCGGCTTGCCAACGGGCAATCCCTTGTGCTTGATGAACGCTCGAATAATAACTTTTATCTGATGGTATGGGGGACAATCAACTTCTTTCAGCGGGGACAGCTGGTGTCGAATTTTTCCGAAGGCCAATTCATTGGCGAAATGTTATCGCTTCCAACATTTGTCAACACCAATGTCCTGATTGCTGCCACTGACATCGTCATTCTGAAATTCAACAAAGACCAGTTTTATGAATTGTTATCCGACAATGTAAAACTGGCTGACAAGGTTATCGCCTTCATCTGATATGACCCGTTCCAAAAAGGTTTTCCTGTGGCTGGCCGTGGTCTTTGTAGTCCTTTTGGCTTACGCGAGCTATGACATCGGTTCCAGAACCACATTTCCCGGCTCAAAACCCCAATTAAAAGAGCGCCTGAAAAAGGATTTTAATGACCGGGACACGGTTAGATCGGACACCCTGGAAAATGAGCGGTAGATTTTTGAAAAAATTTAAGAAAAAGATCAAACTGTTGCTTTGATAAATTATTCCTGTATCTTTACGCCAGATTAAAGCCAACTATAGACATGAAAAATCCCCCTTTGTCGAGTACTCAGGGGGATTTTCATTTTTTAAACGATTCTCCGGACAGTGATCGGCTGTAAAATGCCGTTCGTCTCCAAAAAATTCCAGTAGCCGATCCTGCCTCGGCATTCACGCCATCACCTGTTATTTTTGATTTAAGATTAAAGCCAACTATAGACAATGATTATCCCCCGTCGTCCAGGACTTCGGGGGATTTTCTTTTTACCCCTGTCGCAATTTCAGTGACGCTTTTATTTATCGCATGTTTAACCATCTTCCATCTTTGCTATCAGCTTTTTTTTTATCTTTTGCATATGCAACGTTCAACCTATACCCTGGCATTTTTGCTATTCATTGTTTCAGCCCTTGTCAGCGAATCCTGTGTCGACCACGACCTTGATAAGATCGACCCTTGCGAGGAATTGCCGCAATTCAGTTATCAGACGGATGTAAAACCCATTGTCGAAACAAGGTGCGCCATAACCGGGTGTCATAATGGAGATAACGGGGCGACGAAAAATTGGACAGATTTTGGCATATTCCAGTCGAAGGCTTTGAGCGGACTGGTGTCGGAGAAGATCCGTAGCCGTACAATGCCTCCCAAAGTAGACGACCTTGGCAGGCCAGTCACTCCGCTTACGGAAGACCAGATAAACATCATCGCCTGTTGGGCTGAAAACGGGGCTCTCAATAATTAGTCACTATGAAAAACTACCTGAAGATTCTTATTTTGCTGATGACGATTCAATATCAGGCCGCCGCCCAGAAGTTTGTTCTGGATAAAAGCCTGATCTCATTTTTTTCCGACGCTGCGATTGAAGATATCAGCGCGCAGAATAAAAAAGCATCGAGCATCTTTAACACCTCAACCACCGACATCGTTTTTTCCGTTCCGATTTCCGAGTTTCAGTTCGAGAAATCCCTCATGCAGGAGCATTTCAATGAAAAATACATGGAAACCGACAAGTTTCCGAAGGCCGTGTTCCAGGGAAAGATCGTAGGTTTTAATCTGAGCGACGGAAATGAGCAGCAGGTAAAAGCGCTGGGGAAGCTCACCATCCATGGTGTTACGAAGGATATCGAGGTGCCTGGCACAATCCAGAAAAAAGGGGATAATATCTCAATGAAAACAAAATTCATGGTCAAGCTTGAAGACTATAAGATTGCAATACCTCAATTGCTTTGGCAAAATATCGCAGAGCAGGTAGAAGTATCAGTGGATTTTGTCTTTAAGCCCCAGTAATTCGGTTCCCCGCATGAAGAAAATTCTGCTCTTGTGTTTCCTGTACTGCTTCGGGTCGTTTGCATTTGGGCAGAAGTATGCAACGGAAAAAGGGCAAATATCATTTTTTTCCGATGCGCCGGTTGAAGACATCGAAGCAATCAATTCCGTAGTTGGAAGCCTGTTCAATGGATCCACTGGCGAGATTGTATATATCCTGAAAATGCGTGACTTCATTTTTCCAAAGGCCCTCATGCGTGAGCACTTTAACGAGAAATATATCGAATCCGAAAAATACCCGAAAGGCACTTTCCAGGGTAAGATTACTGGCTTCTCGGCTTCTGCAACCGGCGTCCAGAATGTGCGGGCCATTGGAAAATTGTCAATTCACGGCGTGACCCAGGACATCGATGTGCCCGGAACAATTGAAAGTGTCAGTGGGAAACTCCATATGAAGTCAAAGTTTTTTGTGAAGCTTGTAGATTACAATATCAAGATACCGACAATTATCTGGCAAAATATTGCTGAAGAAGTTGAAGTAAGAATCGACATTATTTATAAACCCTTATGAAAAAGATTTCGATATTATTGGCGGCCCTCATTTGCAGCACGGTTGCTTTTTGTCAGGACGATCTTCTGAAAGAATTGGAGCAGTCGGAAAAAAGTGAGACCGATTACGCGTTTCAAACCTTCAAGGGCACCCGTCTGGTCAATGGTCACTCGGTTGAAACGAAACCCCGGGGGACACTGGAATTTATCTTTGCCCACCGGTTCGGTCCCCTTGCCGGAAAAATGTATGAACTGTTCGGGCTCGATGATGCCCAGGTTCGATTGGGACTCGATTACGGTATAACCGATAACCTCAGTGTCAGCATTGGCCGGAATTCATTCGACAAGACCATGGACGGGTACGTCAAGTACAAGCTGATCCGTCAGAGCAAAGGCGGAAGGAGTTTTCCGGTGACGGTCACCGCATTGCTTGGGATGGGAAACACGCCGCTGTATCACCCGGATCTGGAGCCCGACAATTTTGAATACATTGACCGCCTCTCGTACGTCAGTCAGCTTCTCATTGCAAGGAAATTCACGCCCAATTTTTCTTTTCAGATCATGCCTACCCTGGTACACCGCAACGCAGTCGATCTGGATGAAGGAAAAAATGACCAGGCTGCTATTGGAGTGGGAGGGCGGATTAAACTCACAAAGAGTGTGGCCCTAACTTCGGAATATTATTACCGGATCAATCCGGTTAACTATGACCGTATTAAGAACCCCATCGGCTTTGGTATCGATATTGAAACCGGGGGGCATGTGTTTCAACTTGTCATGACCACCACCCGGGAGCTGACTGAACGCGCGTTTATTACAGAGACAGAAGGGGAGTTCAAAGACTGGAATTTTCAGTTTGGATTTAATGTCACCAGGACGTTCCAGCTGAAACACAAGTAAAATAAGTACCGCTTCGCCAAGCTCCCGTATGCTGCTTTCGAAGGTAGTGTTCGGCATTCAAAAACTTGCTTTCTGGTGAAATTCCGGTTGCTGCGTTCTCGACTCTGATTTTGAAGTCGCGCGGGGGTTGACTGACATTTCCGTAAGCATGAAACGCGTATGTGACAAATCCTTGAGTCGCATGTGTTTACATAACTCCAACTTTAAACTTTAATCAACTTTAAACTAGACTGGTTCCCTGGACTTTGAACGAGTTCTTTTTTACTTTTAGTTTTTTGAAAAGGTAAAACCCCATTGTTACTCGGCTCAATCATTGGATATTTATTGATCACCATCCTGATTGGCTATTGGGCTTCAAGGCGAGTACGCACATCTGATGATTATATGCTGGCGGGCAGAAGTCTTCCGCTGTTATTAAGTTCCTCGGCATTATTTGCGACATGGTTTGGGTCTGAAACCGTTTTTGGCGCATCTGCACAGTTTTTGGACGAGGGCTTGTACGGGGTTATCGAGGATCCGTTTGGCGCTGCCTTATGTCTGGTCCTGTTCGGGCTTTTCTTTGCGCGGAAACTTTATTCCTTAAACCTGCTGACCCTGGGTGATTTTTTCAAGGTACGGTTTGGCGGCCGGACGGAACTGGTGGCGAGTCTTTTCCTGGCGCCCCCTTATCTTGGATATATTGCCGCGCAGCTCGTAGCCATGGGGTTGATCCTCAACGTCGTCACAGGAATGGTTCTCTGGCAGGGTATCGTTGTAAGTGCGCTTGTGGTCACAGTTTATACATACATTGGGGGGATGTGGGCAATCACGATCACGGATTTTATTCAGACGATCATCATCATCGGAGGCCTGCTGGTGCTGGCCGTGGTTCTTTCTGAGCGGGCGGGTGGGGTTCAAAACGTGCTGTCAAATGTGCCTCGTGAAGACTTTCGCTTTTTTCCCGCGCCAACGTTCCGCGACATTGTTACCTATGTTGCCGCCTGGTCTGTTCTTGGGCTGGGCTCGCTGCCATCGCAGGATGTATTTCAGCGGTCGATGTCAGCAGGTTCGGCAAAAATTGCCGTATGGGCGTGCTACATCGGTGCAGCCCTTTATCTGACAATCGCGATGTTGCCGCTATTCATCAGCCTTTGCACGAAGTATCTGTATCCTGAACAGCTTGGCGGCGACCTTCAGCTGACCCTGCCCAGCATGGTTCTTGCCCATACCGCCCTTCCTGTTCAAATTCTCTTCTTTGGGTCGCTGTTGTCGGCCATCATGAGTACAACAAGCTCGGCAATACTTGCCCCGGCATCGATCTTTTCGGAAAACCTGATCAGGCCATTGATGAAACACAGGTTGTCAGACAGTCGTCTCTTGATCGTTACACGGCTATCGGTGTTACTATTCAGTGTTTGTGCAACCGTGATGGCGTGCCTCCGTTCAAACATTTATCAGCTGGTGGGGGAGTCGTCCATCCTGAGCCTGGTGTCATTGTTCGCACCGCTTACGTTCGGACTCTACTGGAAAAGGTCAAGCGCTACAGGCGCCTTGTTATCCATGGTGTTTGGTATGCTGATGTGGATTATATTTGAAGTTTATGAAACCGGGTGGCCAGGCATGATACCTGCAACAATCGTTAGCATAACGTTTATGATCGTTGGAAGTTTACTTTGGCCATCCAAGCAACCACAACATGATAACCATAGAACTCAACCGGTTGAACGAGGCGTTCCATTTTGAGGCCCGCAATGAAAACGGAAACAAGATTCACCTTGACGCGTCTCCCGATATTGGTGGAACGAATCAGGGCATGCGACCGATGCAACTCCTTCTGGCGGCCATGGGTGGATGTAGTGCCATCGACCTGATCAATATTCTCAAAAAGCAAAAGCAGGAACTGAAAGACATCAAGGTCACCGTTCACGGCGAACGTGAAAAAGATGCCGTTCCTTCTCTTTACACAAAAGTGCACGCGCATTTCAAATTGTTTGGCAAACTGGATAAGGACAAGGTCGACAAGGCTGTGATCCTGGCGGTGGAGAAATACTGTTCAGTTGCCAAAACCCTTGAAGTCAAGGCTAAAATCACCCATAGCGTCGAAATTATTCCAGCATAAAATGAGCGACCAAAGAAGTTTTGAAACGGATGCTATCCGTAACCAGCATGAGCGCAGTGAATTCCGGGAACATTCTGTGCCGATTTACCTTACCTCCAGTTTTGTGTTTGATGATGCCGAGCAGGCGCGCGCGATGTTTGCCGACGAAATTCCCGGAAACATTTACAGCAGATACTCGAATCCGAACACGGATGAATTTATTCAAAAGCTTTGTGTCATGGAAGGCACCGAAGACGGAATTGCCACTTCGTCTGGTATGGCGGCAATGTATTGCAGCATGGCTGCGTTGCTTAAGACGGGTGATCATGTGTTGGCGTGCCGTTCGGTGTTTGGATCTACCCACCAGATCCTGAATACGATTTTTCCGAAGTTCGGAATTTCCCATACGTATGTTGACATCAACCAGCCGGCTACGTGGGAATCAAATATCCGGCCGAACACGAAAATGATCTTTGTGGAAACACCTTCCAATCCTGCGCTCGATCTGATCGACCTGGAGTGGTTGGGAAAACTGGCGGCCAAACACAAGCTCATACTCAATGTCGATAATTGCTTTGCCACTCCGTATCTGCAAACCCCGGCAAAATGGGGCGCCCACATTGTAACACACTCGGCTACCAAGTTCATCGATGGGCAAGGCCGTGTCATCGCAGGGGCTATTCTTGGACAAAAGGAATTCATCAAAGAAATCAGATTTTTTGCGCGTCATACAGGTCCGGCAATGTCGCCCTTTACCGCGTGGGTATTGTCGAAAAGTCTTGAGACACTGGCTGTGAGAATGGAGAGACATTGTGAGAATGCACTTCAAATCGGACAGTACCTTGAGAAGGCAGAGGATGTAATCAGGGTGAAATACCCTTTTCTGCCTTCGCATCCCCACTATGACCTGGCGAAAAAACAAATGAAAATGGGGGGAGGGATCGTAACGTTCGAAGTAAAGGGGGGACTGAACCAGGGCCGCAATTTCCTGAACTCGCTCCGGATGATCTCGCATACGCCCAACCTTGGGGATACCAGGACGATTGCGATTCATCCTGCTTCCACGACACATTCAAAATTAACCGAAGAAGAAAGGGCGGCAGTGGGGATAACCCCTGGTCTGATCAGGATTGCAGTCGGGTTGGAAAACGTGAAGGATATTATTGAGGATATCGAGCAGGCTATCCGCAGAAGCAGGTGATCAATACGTCGGCATCTCCGGATCAATGTCCTTCGCCCACGCGAGAATCCCGCCCTTGAGGTTGTAGAGGTTGTCAAAGCCATGATTCTTTTCCAGCCACAACAACATATCGCCACTTCTCTTGCCGCTGCGGCAGTGCAGCACGACTTTTTTATCACGGGCGATCTTCTCAACGTTATTGGGTATTTCCGACATCGGTATCAATTCACCCTCCAGGTTGCAGATCTCGTATTCATATGGCTCGCGAACATCGATCAGTTGAAAATCTTCACCGGAATCTTTCAGCCTTTGCAACTCCTGTACAGTAACTTCTTTCATATCCTTCAGATTAGGTTTCAAAGATTTGCTTTTCTCCCGACTTATGCCACAAAAATCTTCATAATTGATCAGATGTTTGATGGAATTTCTCGCGTTCCTGTTTGGAATTCTGACGGTGGTTTGCTTCATGTCACTGGTATCGAGGATTAACAACCGATCCGCTAATGGCTCACCGGTCCCGGTTATCAGCTTTATCGCTTCCGCGGCCTGAATTGCGCCTATAATACCTGGCACAACACCCAAAACACCCGCGCTTTCGCAATTGGGTACCGTATCAGGATTGGGCGGCTCCGGGAACAGGTCGCGATAGTTGCCGCTGGTGCTTCCATCTGGAAACTTGCAGTTGAAAACTGCCACCTGGCCTTCAAACTGAAGAACTGATCCGTAAACCATTGGTTTGTCTAGCAGAACCGCCGCGTCATTGAGGAGGTACCGTGTGGGAAAATTATCCGTGCCGTCGATAACAACATCGTAGTCCTTCACGATATCAAGCGCATTCGCGGAGGTGAGATGCACGCGGTGAACGTGATAAGCTGACAGTGGATTCAAATGCCGGAGATGTTCTGCCGCGCTTTCGGCTTTGTATTTCCCAACGTCTGCTTCGCGATAGAGTACCTGGCGTTGCAGGTTTGAAATATCAACCGTGTCTGAATCGACGATACCCAGAGTTCCCGTTCCTGCCGCGGCAAGGTATAGCAGGGCAGGGCAGCCCAATCCGCCCGCGCCAACAACAAGCACCTTCGCATTTTTTAACTTCACCTGGGCTTCCATTCCAAAATCTTTAAGGATCAGGTGGCGTTGGTAGCGTTTTAATTCGAATGTTGTTAACTTGCTCATAACCCTCAAATGTACTGATTTGACATTTATTGAGTGGATTCACAGTTTCGGGTGCGGGGTGTGGAACTGGCGTTAAAATTGTTCATGACAATCTCTCGCTTATGAAAAGACCGTCCATATTGATCTTTACCTTCCTGATGTTTCTTGCCGGAAATTCGCTGTTTGCACAGGTGAACGGGATCAAGAGCGCTTCCTCCAATTATGGTTCAACATCTTCTGTCAGGTCCGGTGGATCTGATGCGGGTTATAGCGGGGGATATTTTGTGTTTGATATTTTTTTTAACGTCGTGTTTGGTGAGATCATTCGCGCCCAGCAAAACCAACTTCAGCGACGCCACGAGGTTCCCGGAATGATTTCGTTCGAAGCGATGGTTCAGACCGGAGTTCAACCTTCGGGCTACTATTTGATTCATCCCCGCGCCCGGGTGAACTGGGGTCTGTTCTCAAGCGATTTCCGTTTTAATTACCTGATTGAAGAAGGCATAGACGAGGTCACCCATATCCGGACCAATGACTGGCAAATCCTTCAGCTGAATCTTGTGCGGACGCGGGATGTTACCTTCAGGATTGGCGGTGGAATCATGACCGAGTCGTATAGCGGAGATAAATCCTTTCCCGAATGGACAGCGGCGCTGCAATTTCAACCGCATACCTCGAAGCTCGGCGGGGTTGCTGAGTACCGCGACGCCGAAGTGAGAACCGAGGTGAGCGCATTTGCCCAATATAACCTGTTCAACCGTGCGGCCACACACGGATTTGTTACCGGTGGAGCAGTCTTTCAGCGGTATTACAACAGCATATCCGTTTGGGGCATGCAGGGCGGGTTGCTTTTCAAATTCTATTAAATCTTTTTTAACGCCATGCTAGCAACAGCTTCCCCGATCGACAATGAACTTGTCGCTGCAGGTGAAGGGGCATTGCATACGTTGATCACGCTCTTATCCTCAAAAATCAAGAAGTCATCTACAAGTCCCCCCGTCCGGTCACAGGCCTGGGCTCGGACACCGGAACCTCCTTCGTCGAGGTCACCCTCCTGAATTTCGGGAATAAGTTTTTGGAGCGCTCTTGTAAATGCCGCCTTTGAAAAGGATCTGTACATTTCTCCCAAGCCCGTTTTCCAGTATTTCCTTGCGACTTTTTGAAACCCCGGCCACGCCAGCGATTCGGCCAGTTCCCTTAAATTGATGTCGGATTTTTTGTATCCTTCACGGCTGAAAGCCAGCACAGCATTGGGGCCCGCCTCAACACCCCCACGCATCATCCGCGTAAAGTGAACTCCGAGGAATGGGAAATTGGGGTCGGGTACGGGGTAAATGAGATTTTTAACGAGGTATTCTTTATCCTTCTTAAGCTTATAATATTCACCGCGGAATGGAATGATCCTGACATCAATATCATTTGAAGTAAGACGCGCAATTTGGTCTGAATACAATCCGGCGCAGTTGATCAACAGTCTTGAACGATAGGATTCCTTATCTGTTTCTGTGACGACGCCGGAAGTCTCGATTTTGATTTTTTGAACACGTTGACCCAGAACGATGGTGCCGCCCTCTTGACGAACCAGATCCGCATACTTTTGGGCCACCAGCTTGTAATCAACGATTCCTGTTTGCGGAACGAAAAAACCACCAACACCAACAACGTGTGGCTCATATTCTTTCAATTCCTCTGCTTTCAGCATCCTGAAATCTTTCAATCCGTTTTGTTGGCCGCGGTTGAAAAGATTCTTCAGCAAAGGCAATTCATCTTGCGAAGTGGCAACGACGATTTTACCACATAGTTCATACGGGATATTGTTTGTTTTGCAAAAGTCGATCAGGAGATTATAACCGTGAATACAGTTTTTTGCTTTCAGGCTTTCCGGTTTGTAATAAAGTCCTGAATGAATTACCCCGCTGTTGTTGCCGGTCTGGTGTTTGGCGACCTCATTTTCTTTTTCGATTACAAGGACTTTAAGTCCGGGTTTTGCATTGATCAGCTTCAGGGCTGTGGCCAGACCGACGATCCCGCCACCAACAATAATTACATCGTGAACCACGTAAATAAAAAATTTGTGCGAAGCTAACCGTTAGCTGCTAATCTTCATATGATCCGCGCCGATTTTATCGCTGTCGGGAAATCGCGTGGGGAGAGCTGCCAATGGGAGAGGCCAAACGCTCAAGCCTTTATCGGTCGTATTCTGACATTCAGATCGTTGTCGACGACCACAAAATGGTTGCGCGGAATCAGCGTCCAGTGCGAGTCATCTGTTAATTTTTCCGAGACAACAAGCACAGCCTGGTCGTCATCCTTCGGAGCGACCATCTGGCTTATACCATCTTCGACGACATATCGTCCTCCCTCAGAATGGTACAGGGTGAGGGGATCTTCCTTCGGGTCGGTTGTGTACCTTGTCGCAACAAAGAACAGCCCATTGGTGACAAGCATATTGAGGTACGCTGCTTCCTCGATCCCGTTGGCTTTCATCATTGACTTCAGATCCATGAACGTTTTTTCAAAAGCGTTCATGACCGTTTCCGGTGAAATTTCCTTGCCGTTCGCTGTAAGGTGATTCAGCAAATACGCAAAAATATGTTCGGAGTCCGTCTGGCCCTTGATCCAGTTGTAAAGCTCATCCGTAAGCGGTTCCCGGATCTTCCTTTTGATCCGGGAAAAGTTTTCAACTCCGCCATTATGCATCATCAGCAGATTCTTGTACTGGAATGGATGGCAATTGCTTTCGGTAACTTCTCCCACGCTTGCCGCCCGCACATGCGCGACAAAACATTCCGTTCGTATTTTCGGTGCAAGGTTGCGCAGGTTACGGTTGCTCCAGGCGGGGTTGATGGAAACAAAGGTCACCGGTTCGTAGTTGACTTCCGGAACATACCAGCCGATCCCGAAGCCGTCTCCATTTAACGGCTCCTCGATCTCGCGGGCGTTGATGCTTTGATTGACAAGGGAATTTTTCGGTTGATACAATAACTGATCAACAATAATGGGCGAACCCATATAAGCTAGTAATCGGCACATAGTGAGGTTTGTTTCGTTTGAAAAAGATAGGGGCTTTTATCGGCAAATAAAAAAGTGGTCCCAAGCGGCCGGGCATTCACTTAAAAAAGCAATGGTATTCGGGGTGAGTGGGATGTACCAGCAGGAGAACTCGTGAGAATTCACTCTGATCGCTTTTGGGAAGTTAATTCGATTCGTTAAATTCAATGCTGCTTGCGCTTCGCGTCATAACCAAAAATGGCTAAGTTATTCTGTAACACTTGAATGTCAGAAATTGTGAACTTTTAACGGTTTTGACGGCCAAAGGGCTATAATTTTGTTAACTCTGAAAAGAAACGTATAATTACCTCTATCATGAGAAAAACTGTTTTTGTAGTATTATTGGCATTGGGCTTCCTCGCGAGCCATGCGCAAAATTACAATCTCCATACAGTTTTTATTTACAGCTTCACCAAGTACGTGATATGGCCCGATAGCTACAATGAGGGTGAGTTTGAGATCCTTGTCATGGGAGATTCTCCCTTGCTGGAAGCATTGCAAAAGATGGCCCAGGCCAAGAAGGTCGGCGACCGGAGCATCAAAGTCATCAGGATCAACAGCGCTTCAGAAATCAGAAAATGTAATATAGTGATTGTGCCTTCAGGACGGTCGTCAGAACTGAACGACGTTGTCGCAAAAGTTAACAACCAGCCCATTCTGATAATTACCGAGGAACCCGGACTGGGATCGAAAGGCAGCAATATTAACTTTGTAATGAGAGACGGTAAGTTGGTTTTTGAATTGAATCAATCGGCTGTAAGCCGGCAAAATTTAAAAATTGCCAATGAACTTTCTCGGTTGGCTATTTTGATCTAACCCTGCTATGGAGATACAAGAAAAGAAGAAGTTCCGCTTTCGTTGGACGATCGGGAACAAGATACTGGGGAGCTTTATTTTCCTGATTGCACTTTTTATTATCGTTGTCTCGATCATTTTTGGGAACGGCAATACCATTGACAACGTGGTGACCAGTTCCAAGGACATTTACCGTCCTTCGCAGGACGCCATCAATGAATTCATTCTCCTGGTTACGCGATCGAGAATGCTCGTGACAAACTGGGTGTATCTGCAAACAAATTCCGACGATAAAGGCGCGCTACGCAGGCTTCAGGACAGCGACTATCCTGCATTGCGGAAGCGTATCGAAAACCTGAAACGCAGTTGGGAAAAGGACCAGAGCCTGAGAATGGACACGGTTTTCGACTATTTTGATTCCCTGATTTATATCGAGCGCGAATCAATCATGGCCAACTTGCAAAGTTTCGAGAACTACGAGGATGCCACCACCAAATTCATGGCGGAAAACTCGATTGAAAGCGAAGTAATTCCGCTGACGAATGAGCTCATTAGCAAACTCAATGTCCTGGCCAAAAACCAGGGCGAGGTTACGGAAGACTCCGACCAGGCGGTGATCGATGCAATCCTGACCCTGAAGACCTTAACACTGATACTCGGCGGCATTTTCCTGGCGGTGGCGATCGGTAGCGGCGTTTATCTCGTGGTTTCCATTACCAAGCCGGTGGCCTTTTTGAAGAACATTGTCGTCAAACTCGGGCGCGGCGAACTGGTCGAGGAGAAAAGGGCAAAATTCAATAATGACGAAATCGGCGACATGGCCATCGCGATGGACAATTTGGTCAATGGCCTGAAGGCAACCACACTGTTTGCGGAAAATATCGGTAACGGAAGTTATAATACGGATTTTAGACCTTTGAGCGAGCATGATGTATTGGGCAATGCCCTTATCAACATGCGGAACAACCTTTCGAAGGTTGCAGAAGATGACAAAAAACGAAATTGGGCAACAGGGGGTCTTGCCACGTTCGGCGAAATCCTCAGGACGAATAACACCGACTTGCTTAGATTGTCTGACGAGATCATCAGCAACCTGGTAAAGTACCTGAAAGCCAACCAGGGAGCATTGTATATTATCGATGATGAACTTGAGGGAGACGAGCCGACCATGTCCATGAAGGCATGTTATGCATGGGATAAGAAAAAGTTTCTCAATCACAAGATATTCAAGGGAGAAGGACTTGCAGGGCAGGCGTGGCAGGAAGGCGACACAGTTTACCTCACCGAAGTGCCGCAGGATTACGTTCGCATCACCTCGGGCCTGGGAGATGCCAATCCGACCAGTGTTCTGATCGTTCCGCTGAAAGTCAACGACCAGATCTTCGGGGTTGTGGAGATCGCCTCCTTCAGCCAGTTTCAGGATTATGAGATGGAATTTGTTCAGAAGATTGCAGAGAGCATCGCTTCAACAATTTCTTCCGTGAAGATCAATGCAAAGACGCAAAGGTTGCTGGAAGAATCCCAGGAGATGACCGAACAGATGCGTGCGCAGGAGGAGGAGATGCGTCAGAACATGGAGGAATTACAGGCGACTCAGGAGGAAATGCAAAGAAGCACCTCCGAAAGTGAAAGCACTATGCATGCTGTACACGGAGCGTTGGGCGTGGCAGAATATGCTCTCGATGGAATCCTGACGAAGGCAAATTCAAATTTCCTTGGGATGTACGGATACACCGAAGGAGAGATCATCGGAGAGCATCACAGAATACTTTCGACCAGGGAAGAAAAAGCCAGCGAGGAGTATCGGGTGTTCTGGAGGGATCTTTCGAACGGCGCCACGCGGAAAGGTATGTTCAAGAGGATCAACAGCAAGGGCGAGAATCTGACGGTCTATTCCAACTTTGCACCGATCAAGAACCGGGCAGGGGAGGTGATCAAAATCATGGAGATTGCATACCAAATGGTCGGCATCAGGGAGCTTGTACAGGGTCCGGGAATGCCATTGGCGGTAAAAGATTAAGGCGGATATGTCTAAATGCAAAAAAGCCCCGCGTCCCGGAGCTTTTTTGTTACCTAAACCTAAACCTATGAGAAGAATTACTCTACTCATTCACATATAACGATGGTTTATGTGTCAGGTTACGTCTGTTGAGGCGAAAAATTCATTTTTGCTCATTTTTTAAGCTTTTCACTGAAAACTTTTTTGAATTTCTCCAGTTTCGGCTGGATCACGTAGCTGCAATAGGGCGCGGAGGAATTAAGGTTATAGTAGTTCTGGTGGTAATCCTCAGCCTTGTAAAAGGTTTCAAACGGGCTTATTTCTGTAACGACCGGGTCATCAAAGACCTTGTTTTCCTGGAGCTTCTGTTTATAGTGTTCGGCAAGTTTCTTCTGTGCATCGTTATGATAAAAGACCACTGATCTGTATTGCGTTCCGACGTCCGCTCCCTGCCGGTTCAGGGTCGTCGGATCATGGGTTTGCCAAAAAATCTCAAGTAATTCTTCGTACGAAACCGTTTGCGGATCGTATTTCACCTGGATGACTTCCGCGTGTCCCGTCAACCCGCTACAAATTTCTTTATAGCTCGGGTTTTTTACCTTGCCGCCGGAGTAGCCTGACTCCACTTTAAAAACGCCGTCGACATTCTGGAAGATCGCCTCCGTGCACCAGAAGCAACCGGATCCGAACGTAGCCGTTTCCAACCCGTTTTCATTAACTGTTTTATTTCCCATAGAAGAATTTTTCTGTTTTTCCTGGCCACAGGAACTGATGGTGGTCAAAACCATCGCTGCAATTGAAAATACCTTAAGGTTCATGTGTAAGCCGTTTATACTCTAACTATTTACGACAAAAATAGTTCAGCCGGATGTTCCGAACTGTCGGCTAACCAACAAAGTACATTCTAGTAGCTCTGATAAAAAGTTTTCAGGGCGGGAATAAGCTGGTCGTAGATCGGCCTTGTCAGTTCCAGGAACAGGTCCTGTGCTTGTGGAGGTTGGAGTTCCTTTTGTTTGCTGAGAGAAATTTGAGATTGAGTCAATGCCCTTTCGTCCCCGTTGAATCGGGCCCACGTGTTTACCCACGTGAACTGGCCGGGAAATTTTTTATGCGAAAGAACACCATTGGTCTTCCCATCCAAAACGATCATGCTTAGCAGTCCATTGGAGATCACTTCTTTCCTGTATGTAGTGTATTTTGCTTTTACAGTATTGTAGACGGGTACCACTTTGCCTTCGATTTTCGTTTCCCCGACTCTCACGCTGTCTTTCGTAACGGTTTCCTCTTTTTCTTTCAGGTTTGTATTTCCCACTGAAAAATCATCGAACTGTATTTTCAGGATGTGATCGACCTTCTCAAGCTTCACCGTTTTGGCTTCATCGTCTGTGTAAAACTTGATAAACCCGTTATCCGGATAATTCGAGTGCAGGAACTCTTCAACTTTGTTTTGAAAGAATTCGCCGCTGAGGTTGTAACTGGCGGGTACGGGAATTTGTTCCACCACCACCCTGAGCGTTGCTTCCGATTTTGATTTTTCGAGATACTCGATCACATCTTTATAACCGGCGACGTACGAATTTGCGTCGGTGAAGTTATAATAGGCCTGCTTGGCATCGTTTCGGGTACCTTTCATCAATGCGGTAATGCCTGCGTTGTAACTTTCGCTTGCAGCACTTTCCTTCAAGGGTGCGATCTCGGAGTAGTAATTTTTCGGAGTAACCACTTTCAGGCATCCCGGGCATTGCCGTATCTGTTCGTACAACTGGTTGATCTGTCCATATGCGGCAAGGGCATTTTTAAATTTGAACGGTGCGTTGGACGCGATGGCGTTGGTGGCCTGCGACTCCAGGACTTCAATTGCAAGGGGGTAAGCGCTTTTCAGCGACTCCTGCGATTTGCTATGATCAGGGTTTTGTCTAAGCCGTTGAACCGATTTCATTACGGCCTCGTTGTAGTCGCCGCGTTCATATGCTTTTTTACCAGAGCTGCAGCCCGCCAGAAATGCAACGCCGAGCAGAATCAAATAAAGTCCTGACTTTTTCATGTTACGAGTGGAGTTTGTATTACCAGTTTAAAGCAAATGCCAATTTACGGGAATTTAATATCAAGTTTAAAGTTTGAAGGTTTGAAGTTTAAAGTTTGCACCGAAATTTTAGTTTTGTTCACCGGCGGGATAGGGTGGTACAACTTTCAATTTTAACTGTTCAAATTTTGAATAAATCACACCGGTCGGCAAGGGGCTAACGTAAACTTCGATGGGAGTTCTTAACCCTTCGGTCGGGCTATACCCTGACCTAATGCTGCTCGCTGGGAAAGAAATAGATCAGGATATCATCGATAAGGTCACGCCAGTTTCCCCACGAATGTCCCTGCGGGACTTCCCGGTATTCATACCGGCAGGTATTTTGATCGAGGATTGATTTCATCTTTTTTGTGCCTTCCTCGGTGTCGTTGATCAGGCCGGTGGTCATAAAAGTTTTGACGGGGGCTGTTTCAATGTTCGCGCATAGCGAATAGATCTCCGGCTTAAACCAGAATGCAGGTGACTGGATTCCGGCAAGGCCAAACACATCGGGTCTGGAGAAAGCAAAGTACGCGGCCGATAATCCGCCCATGGAAGTTCCAAGCACGGCGCGTTGCGCAGCAAGTTTGGATACGTTGTAATTTTTTTCAATCAGCGGAATGAGTTCGTCCGTCATGAATTTCAGGTATTTTTCATTCATGACCAGCTCATCCATTCTGCGGTTGTTTCCGCGATTGACCGGTTCCCGATGGTCAATGAACACGGCGATAATGGGTTTGATCTTTTGCAGGTGAATGAGGTTGTCGAGCACCAGGATCATGTTCCCCATTTTTTCATGCATGTATTCGTACCCATCGGTGACATAAATCACAGGATAGGCATGGTGCGGCTTGTAGCCATGCGGGATGTAAACACTGTACGTGATCTGGTACTGGAGGATCTTGCTGTTCAGGAGAATGTCGGATTCAATTTTGCCATGTTTCAGCCCTTCCGCTGGTCGTGTTGTCAGGGGATCTTCCTTCCATGCCGACATGCGTAATTCAGAATTTGGACTTCCGCCGCCGACTCCGGACCATTGGTGCTCGCGGTTCTCGGGATCCAGAATCCAGTTTGTGCCGTCGATGACGATCTTATAATCCAGCCGTGCCTCTTTCGGAAACGACGTTCTCAGGATCCAGATATCGGTATTGGGAATTCTTTTTCCGGCATTTGCAAATTGTCTGTTCAGACCCCACCGGTTGAAGTCTCCCATCCATACGACTGACTGGGCATGTCCTCGGTACATAAAAGCGACCGAGTCTTCGACGATGAGCGGGATGTTTTCAGTTTCCGAAAGCTCCTTCCATACTGTTTCGACTTTGACCGAATCAGCGTTGTACAACTCCTGTATTCTTTCCGTAAAAGAACCGTAATCCTGTCCAGACAAGGATATCACAAAATGAAAGAAAATGACAAAAACAGGTGCTTTCATTTTGGTGGGATTACGATTTGATCTTTATCGTCTACCTGGAGACATAGTAACCCGGCAACGATCATTGAAATACCGCCGGCGACCAGGATCAGAATGGATTGCCCCTCGAATACATTTTTTAGCAGGAACCCAAGAATCGTTCCGGCAACGATTTGCGGAATTACAATAAAGAAATTGAATACGCCCATATAATAGCCCATCTTTTCCGCGGGTAGTGAGCCGGAGAGCATGGCATAAGGGACTGAAAGAATACTTGCCCATGCAATTCCGACGCCGACCATCGACAGCCACATCCATGCCGGATCACTGATAAAGTAGAACGAGATAAGTCCCAGACCCCCACAGGTTAATGCAATCAGGTGGGTCATACGCCGGCTGGAATATCGCGCAAGCACCGGCAGTAAGAATGAAGCGAGCGCAGCGATCCCGTTGTAAACCCCAAAAAGCGAACTGACGCGGTCTGCTCCATCATTGTATGCTTCTGTTCGTGGGTCCGTTGAGTGATAGATGTGGCTCGTGACCGCAGAGGTCGTATAGATCCACATGGCAAACAAAGCAAACCATGAGAAGAATTGAACATAAGCCAGCTGAACCATTGTCCTGGGCATCGTCAAAAAGTCCTTGGCGATATGAACGATGCCCATATATGATTTCTCGCGCGCGATGAATGCCATTGCCGCGAGGAATACGATGGCAAAAAGCAGAAAACCGGCACTCAGCACGTATAGCTCCTTCTCGAGATCGTTGAAATACACCAGGATTGAACAAATGGCACTGATCACAACGAGAATGATCCCAAGCGTTGTAAATCTGCGCCGGAAGAACGACGCGTTTTCGATCGGCCTTCCGACGGTTTTCAAGGCTGTAAACATTTTTTCGTCCGGTGGATATTCCTTCGTTGAAAACACTGTCCACATGACGGTAAGAAACAAGACACATGCCCCGATGTAATAAGAGTATTTTATGTGGTCGGATACGAAGCCGGGTTCATCCGCAACATTGGAAATTCCCAGCAAGGAGAAAATTTCCGGCAGGAACGACGCAACGATCGCGCCTGTTCCGATGAAAAAACTTTGCATGGCGAATCCTGAGGTTCGTTGCGCAGGCGGCAGCATATCTCCAACAAAAGCACGGAAAGGCTCCATGCTGATGTTGATGGATGCATCCATGATCCAGAGGACTCCAACTGCCATCCAAAGCGCCGGCGAGTTTGGCATCAGGCAAAGGGATAGACTTGCCAGTAATGCGCCTATCGCGAAATAAGGGCGTCTTCGTCCCCATCGCTGGTGCCATGTCCGGTCACTATAGTATCCAATGATCGGCTGAACAATAAGACCCGTAATGGGCGCCGCCAGCCAATACATTGCAAGATTTGAAGGTTCTGCGCCGAGAGTCTCAAAGATGCGGCTCGTGTTGGCGTTTTGGAGCGCGAATCCAAACTGTATGCCGAGAAAACCAAAGCTCATGTTCCAAATCTGCCAGAACGAAAGCGCCGGTTTTTGTTGATGCAGGGTTATAGTCATACCCTCCAAGGTGCGAATTTTTTTTTATTTTTTATTAGCCCGCATCGAATAGAATTACAGCCAGTGTATGTCAATTTCGCCGGAAATATAATCGAATGTCGCTGTGGTGACGTCTTCTTCGGGCGCGGGTTCAGGATCCTTGACCGGGTCATACTTCTCCAGGCCCGAAAAGAACCGGTTCACTGAATGTGACACCGGAAATTCATGATTGTTTACGTATACGGATTCCACGGTCTTTTCAAAGCCATGAAGAACCAGTTTTATCGTTTTGACCGGACTCGCAAAATCTCCTTGCGTGTGATGTATTCTGATCTTATTAAGCAGCGGCTTATACTCGATCAGCCTGCGCGCATATTTTTCTTTCTGATAATCAAATGTCACACCATCATCCTGATAATAAACAAACTCACTATTCGTGACATTCTTGTAAACGTGCAGGATGACGATCTCTGAAACTTCGCCGGTGTTTGATTTTGCAGGCTCCATTGGAATGATGGCACCAGCTTTTACAAAAACGGGAAGCTTGTGTACGGGGCATTCAAGGATGATCTCGTTGTTGCCGTGGTATTTTTTGCCATTGTACAAATAATACCAGTCGCCCTCCGGCAAGTAGATTTTTACAAAATCTTTTGAGCTTTCAACTGGCGCGACAAGAAAATATGGACCGAAAAGATATTGGTTGTGATAATTTCCGTCGTAGACCTTGTGATCGTGGGGGTAATCGATCGCGAGTGTTCGCTGGACGGGCATTCCCGTCAGGGACGCCTCATAAAACAGCGAGTAAATATAGGGCATGATCTGGTACCGGAACCTGATAAAGTTTCGCGATATCTGCTCGACCTCTTCACCGAACGACCAGGGTTCAGAATCCCTGCTGTTGATCATGGAGTGTCCGCGGAAAAACGGGCAGAAGGCGCCGATTGAAATCCAGCGCGCAAAAAGTTTTGAGTCGGCGTTACCGACAAATCCGCCAACGTCATATCCGGCAAAAGCGACCCCGGTAAGGCCCATGCTGCTCACCATCCGGACACCCAGCAGCATATGCTCATCATATGCGACGTTATCTCCTGTCCAGACTGCGGAATACCGTTGAATGCCCGCATAGGCCGACCGTGTCAGATTGAACGGCCTGCGGTTTTTCATCAGTGCCCTTGTTCCTTCATAGGTGCTTCGTGCCATCATCAGGCCGAAAACGTTCCGCGCTTTTCGCATCGTTGCTTTCCGGCCGTCAAAATCGAACTCCACGTTTTCGGGAAGCATGTTTCCCCATGTGGCAATCTCATTCATATCGTTCCAGAATCCCTGGACACCAAGCTCAACATAATCTTTGAACTGCTCTTTCCACCATTCGCGTGCCTTCGGGTTGGTAAAATCCGGGAAGTGGCACCATCCAGGCCAGACCTGTCCCGTGTAGTAGCTTCCATCCGGATACTTGATGAAAACATCTTTCGCGACCCCGTCTTCATAAGTCTGGTAGCCGGGTTCCACTTTTATTCCCGGGTCACACATCAGCACCACTTCAAAGCCCATATCTTCAAGTTGCCGCAGCAGGCGCTTCGGTTCTGAAAAGCTTTTTTTGTGCCAGCTAAAAATCTTGTAATCGTCCATATAATGGATATCAAGTACGATTACATCCGCCGGGATCTCCTTGTCGCGAAAGTGGCGGGCAATGCCCAGCACTTCTTTGTCGGGATAGTAGCTGTAACGGCATTGCTGGTAACCGATGCTCCAGAGCGGAGGCAATTCCATTCTCCCGGTAAGAAATGTATAATGCTGAATGATTTCTGCGACCGAATCTCCGTGGATAAAATAATAATTCATCTCCCCGCTGTCGGCGGCAAAACTTGAGAAGCGATTGTTTGAGGCTCCGAAGTTGAAATACGATTTGTGCGTATTATCGAAGAAGATACCATACACATGGTGTCCATGTATTCCTATGTAAAAGGGAAGGCTGCAATACAGTGGATCAGTTCCGGATCCGTAAGCAAAAGCATCGGTGTTCCAGTTCACGTATCCACTACCCCGGCGGTCAAGCGGGCCGGTTTTCTCTCCCAGTCCGATAAACCGTTCGCCGAGCATCAGCTTTTTATAGGTTGTCACCTGCTCACCCACCCAGTTCGTTCCGAAGGCGGCGTCGTCCTCATTGATCAATTCGCTTTTCAGGTTATAAAACGAAAAACGTATGGGATCTTTTTTGACCACCAGCACCAGCTTTTCGGTTTTGATCTCAATGAAATCCCCGCGGTCGGTAACGGAGGGGGACATATCCTGTGGCTGGGCAACGACTGCATACGAGAAGTCGTCGGGTTCGGTACGTGTGATACTGATCCTCGCCACGGAGTGATTGTAGAACTTTACGGAGAATTTTTCACGGATGGTGGATCCGGTGATACCCGTTGAAGTTTTTTCCCAGTGATTGGCTGCGCCGATACTTTCGCTCAGTGTACGTTCTATTTTTCCGGCCATTGGCAGAACTTAAAGATTAAGTTTCGAAGTAACGGCAAATAGGCAAACGTATGAAACGGTACCGAATATAAAATAACAGGAATCGATTACGGAAACAGTTGCTCTCTCAAGGTACGAGGAACGAAGTACCCACCTACGCTGAAGCTCCGGCGGGCAGGCGAAGTACGAGGGAAATGCCGTCGAGACTCAGCGCATTTTCCTATTTCTATACCTATCATTGCTCTCGAAGCGGCCAAACATCCCAACCAGGCCACAAGCAAGCCAGCTACCCAGTCACCCAGCTACCCAGCCAGCCAGCTACCCAGCCAGCCGATTTGCACCTACTTTTTCTTTCCCTTTTTCAGCGATGAATCTCGTACGATCAGGCGCGTCTTCAGGATTTTTGTTTCTGCTATAATTTCGGCGTCGTTGTTTTTGGTCTTGAGCTCGATCTGACGAATGAGAAGCTTTGCGGCTTCCTGTCCCATTTCAAAGCCAGGCTGATCAACTGAAGTCAGTGGCGGATCAAGTAAAGCCGTGAAGAACCAGTTGCTGAAACCGACAACTGCGATGTCTTTGGGTATTTTCAGACCTGCTTCTTTGATCGCCTGCATGGCACCCATGGCAGCGGGGTCGTTGGTCGCGAAGATCGCATCGGGCTTCTCTGTCATTTCCAACAGTTTTTCAGTTGCTTTTTTTCCTTCTTCGATGGTGCCGAGCGGGCAGGGCATGATCAGGCTTCTGTCGATGGGGATATTGTGCTCTTTGAGCGCTTCGAGGTACCCTTCCAGGCGTTGTTTGGTGATCTCAAGGTTTGGTGGTCCTTCGAGGTGGGCGATACGTTTGCAGCCCTGGTCGATGAGGTGGAGGGTTGCCTCTTTTGCCCCGCTGAGGTCGTCGACAATGATCCTGCTTGAGTTCGAGTTTTCATATACCCTGTCGAAGAAGACCATCGGTACGCCTTTGGCGAGGATGCCGTCGATGTGGTCAAACGTGTTGGTTTCGCGGGAGACGGAGATCAGCATTCCGTCCACTCGGCTGTTAAACAATGCCTTGATATCGGTTTTTTCTCTTTGCAGCGACTCGTTTGATTGCGTGATGATGACGTTATATCCGGCACTATAGGCAACATCTTCGATTCCGCTGATCACAGTGGAGAAGAAGAAGTGAACGAGTTCCGGAATGATGACGCCGATGGTGTTGGTTTTGCTTTGGCGCAGGCTCAGGGCGACGATATTGGGTTGATAGTTGAGCTTTTCAGCCAATTCATTCACTGCTTTTTTCGTTTCGGGGCTAATATCCGGGTGATCTTTCAATGCCCTGGACACTGTAGAGGGGGATATGCCGAGTTCACGGGCAATGTCTTTAATAGTGACCTGATTGTATTTCATGATTATTTGGTTCTATGTGTTTAAACACGTATCCTGTGGCTGTTGACATCGGAAGTGTTTGATAATGCAATTTTAAAAAGACTTCGCGTAATCACCGCAACGTTCCGCAAATATTTGTGCAACAATCGCAAACGATTGCGCGTCCGTTAGCGGCGGCGATTTCGTTAATTTTTATTGCTTAAAATGAATTTTCAATTAGGGACCCGGCTATTTTGCTTCCCTTAAGTTCGAAAGAACAGTTCGAAACTAATTACCCAAACTCTAATTTTTTATGATAAAGTTTTACCTACTAAGAAAACTTCTGATCATCGTTTGCGTGCTGTCGGCAGGCCAATTGGTGGCCCAAAGCCGAACCGTCACGGGAACGGTAACGTCAGGAGATGATGGAACACCTTTACCCGGTGTTAGTATTGTTGAAAAGGGTACTACCAACGGAACCGTAACGGATGCAGATGGAAATTTTTCCATCAACACCAAAGACGAGGCAACACTCGTTTTTACATTTGTCGGCTATCGCGGACAGGAAGTTGTTGTCGGGGGTCAGTCACAAATCAAAGTTACGCTCGAAACCGACGTGACCGCGCTGAGCGAGATCGTTATCGTCGGTTATGGTGAAGTCCAAAAGCGCGACGCCACCGGAGCGGTGATGAACCTGACCAGCAAGGATTTTAACAAAGGAGTGTTAACTTCTCCACAAGACCTGATCGTTGGAAAATTTGCCGGCGTTTCCGTCACATCGAACAGCGGGGCCCCAGGCAGCGGTTCGACGATTCGAATTCGCGGCGGATCCTCCCTCACAGCCAGCAACGATCCGCTCATTGTCATTGACGGATACCCGATCGACAACACGTCGCCCGGCGGAATAGCGAATCAGCTGGCGGCCCTGAATCCGAACGACATTGAATCCTATAACGTACTGAAGGACGCGTCAGCTACCGCGATCTACGGATCGCGCGCCTCAAATGGTGTTATTATTATCACCACCAAAAAGGGCGCTGCCGGAAAAATCCAGTTTGGTTATAACGGAAATTATTCGATCAGCACCCCGGTAAAGTATCTCGACGTGATGGACGCAACGGAATTCAAATCCGTCATAGACGAGCTTGCTGATGCCGGCACTTTTGGCATCGATGCAGGTGCGCTGGCCAAGGTTGGCGACGCAAACACCGACTGGCAGAAAGAAATATTCCGTAACGCTTTTTCTCACGACCATAATATCAGCGCTGCGGGTTCAATTGAAAAAGTTCCGTATCGCGTTTCACTGGGCTATACTGATCAGCAAGGTATCCTCAAAACAACCGGCATCCAGAGAAACTCCCTCAACATCAACGTGAATCCATCGCTGCTGAACGGAGATCTTAAACTGAATCTCAGCGCGAAAGGCAGTTATATCGTTTCGGATTTCGGCGACGCAGGTGCAGTTGGCAATGCGGTCAGCTTTGATCCAACCCAACCGGTCAGAAACAGCGATGGCCAGTATGGCGGTTTTTTCAGCTGGCTGAGCCAGGGGGTCACAAATGGAAACGCCAATCCTGTCGCAATGCTTGAGCAGACTGATAACCAGGGAACCGCAAAACGGATCATTGCCAATGCCCAGGCAGAATACAAACTTCCATTCTTTAAAGATATCAAGGCCGTCCTTAACCTTGGTTTGGATCAGACAACAAGTGATGGATTCAACAGGGCACCCATTGAGGCCGGTTTTATTCATAACAACGGAACCCTGGTCGGACGCGACAACACCTACTCGGGTAAAAACCAGTCTGAGCTCCTCGATCTTTATTTCAACTATCTCAAGGAATCGGGTGACCACAGGGTAGATGCAACCGCCGGATATGGCTGGCAACACTTTGCGAGAGAAGGTGAGAACACGGATGCAAATACAGTGACTGAAACGACGAGCGAGTTTAAAAATGAGAACTTTCTTGTTTCGTTCTTTGGAAGACTGAACTATACCTACCAGGGAAAGTATCTGTTAACAGCAACATTGAGGAATGACGGATCATCGAGATTTTCGGAAGAAAACCGGTGGGGCCTGTTCCCTTCAGTGGCCCTGGCGTGGAGAATGAAGGATGAACAGTTTCTTGCCGGGGTTGAAGCGGTTACCGATTTGAAATTGAGAGTAGGTTACGGGGTAACAGGTCAACAGGAAATTCCCGGCCAATACTATCCATACCTTGCTGTTTACCGCGCTTCAAATCCATTGGCTCAATATCAGCTCGGCAACACCTTTTACACCACACAAAGGCCGGAGGCGTATGATGCGGATATCAAATGGGAAGAATCAACGACTTACAACGTTGGACTTGATTTTGGATTCCTCGAAGACAGGATCACAGGATCGGTTGAACTGTTCCAAAAAAACACGAAGGATCTTTTAAACTATGTTGCAATCGCCAACGGCGTCAACTTCTCCAATTACCTCACCACGAACGTGGGCAGCATGGAGAACCAGGGGATCGAGCTTACGGTGAATGTCGAGCCGGTCAGAACCCAAGACCTCGTATGGAATGTCGGTGTGAATTTTACGAGTATTAACAGCGAGATCACGAAACTGAACCTGACGGATGACCCGACGTACCTGGGAGTTTTTGTCGGCGGAATTGGTGTCGACGCTTTTATTCAGAATCACCAGGTAGGATTCCCCGCATTTTCTTTCTTCCCGTATCAGCAGGTATACAATGAATCGGGCAAGCCGATCGAAGGTCTTTATGTTGACAGGTCCGGCCAGGGTGGCGCTGTAGTAGGCAACCAGCTCAACAAGTATCATTATCAAACGCCAACCCCGGATTTCCTGATGGGTCTGAACTCGCGGGTAAACTATAACAAGTTCGATTTTTCATTCTCATCGAGGCTGAGTGTCGGAAACTACGTTTACAACAACGTGGAGTCGGGCCGGGCGTTTTACAACGGTGTCTACACGCTTCAGCATTTCAGGAACATACCGAACTACGTGACGGATACCGAATTTGTAAGCCAGCAGCAGTACTCTGATTACTATGTACAAAATGCATCTTTCTTCAAGATGGATAATATCAGCGCCGGCTACAGCTTTGACGAGATCCTGACAGAAAAAGTAAAGGCAAGACTCAGCTTTACGGTTCAGAATGCCTTTGTGATCACCAAATACAAAGGAATCGATCCTGAACTCGACGGAGGTATTGATAACAATATCTATCCGCGCCCGCGCACATTTCTGCTCGGCCTTAATGTAACTTTTTAAACTGGGTAGCTTAAAAGAATCATGATTATGAAAATTACTTCAAATAAAATTTCCATCATTACCTCGGCGCTCATGCTGTCGATGGTATCATGCATTGGAGATCTGGATGTGGCGCCGATTGATAACCGGATCACAACATCCAAAAATGTTTATACGACCACGGAATCTTATAAGGCAGGGCTGGCAAAATTATATGCAGCATATGCTCTTACTGGTCAGGTAGGCCCGGCGGGTGCCGGTGACGTCGGCGGCGTTGACGAAGGATTCAGCTGTTTTATCCGCTCTTTGTGGAACCTGAATGAATTGACGACGGATGAAGCGGTCTGGACTTACCCCAATGATGCGAATGGTACGATCTTCAATCTCCATTACCACACATGGGTGCCATCCGACGGGATCCCGACTGCGTTGTTTGCAAGGATCATGAACGTGGCGGCATTGTCGAATGAATTCATCCGGGCAACAGAAGGCAAGCTCGACGACGCGGATATCAAGAAGTTTCATGCCGAAGCGCGGTTCCTCAGGGCGCTGTCCTACTATTATGGCATGGACCTGTTCGGCAAATTGCCCTTCGTAACAGAGGCCGATCTTCCGGGCGCGTATTTCCCTCCCGAAAAAAACAGGGCCGAATTATTCGCCTATGTTGAATCGGAGCTTAAGGCGATCAAGCCGGATCTCGGCGAGCCGCGCTTCGAATATGGGCGGGCCGACAAAGCCGTGTGTGCAATGGTGCTGGCAAAGTTGTATTTGAACGCAGATGTATATATCGATCAACCTATGTACACGGAGGCAATTACAGAACTCAATGAAGTGATTGCAGGTGGCTACGCCCTCGCTCCGCGATACGTCAACAATTTTCTTGCGGATAACCATACAAGCCCTGAAATTATTTTCGCGCAGCTGTTCGATGGACAGAAATCACAGGCTTATGATGCGTTGAACGTTATGATCTACGGAAATGCCGGAAACGGTGGCTGGTCAGGCCTTCGCACAACCTCCGCGCTGGTCAATAAATTCACCAATCCCAACGAGGCCCGCGCGCTCTTTGCAAAAGAAGACAAGGGTCAACAGCTCGAGATCGACGCCATGAACAACAGCAAACATGGTTACGGTGTTTTCAAATTTAGAAATGTGACTTCAGGAGGTGCTGCAGGCAGCCATCCTTCTTTTCAGGATACCGATTACCCGATGTTCAGACTTGCGGATGCGTACCTGATGTATGCGGAAGCAGTTTTGAGAGGCGGTTCCGGCGGCGATGCAACGACCGCCCTGGGTTATGTAAATGCCATCAGGACACGGCCCGACGATGTCACGGCCGGAAATGCCCCTGGTGCAATCACCGCGGGTCAGCTCACGCTGGACTTTATTCTGGATGAAAGAGCGCGCGAACTTTATTGGGAGGGGCACCGCAGAATGGACCTGATCCGTTTTGGAAAATTCACCGGAAGTTCATACGTGTGGCCATGGAAAGGTGGCGTTAAAAACGGTACCAGCATTGATGAGATCAGAGCGATATTTCCCATCCCTGCCGCTGACCTCGGATCGAATCCGAATTTACAGCAGCACTTAGGATATTAAACCACTAACAGAATGATCATGAAATTCATTAATTCAAAAATATCTTATTCACTTCTCCTCTTCATTTCCCTGCTGTCCTGCGAAAAGGAAGAGGATCGGGTGATTTTCCGCGAAGGTACCCCGCCGGTACTTACCGTATCGTCCGACACCGACCTGGTGTTGACGAAGGCCAACGAAAATTACAGCTCATTGCAATTTCAGTGGACCAATCCCGATTATGAGTTTTCAAACGGGGTAAACACACAGGATGTGTATTACACGCTGCAGATCGACACGTCGGGTTCCAATTTTACGAATCCGAAAATCGTCAATATCGCTTTTACCAAGGACTTGTTCACGAGCTTTACGGTGAAAGATCTCAACAACACGTTATCGGGACTTGAACTGAAGGATTTTGAGCCGCACGAATTCGAGTTCCGCGTGAAAGCGACTCTGGCAAATAACTCGGTGCCAATGTATTCCAACGTTGTTTCCGTTACGATCACCACATACCTCGATGTGGTCTATCCGGTGCCCGACAAGTTGTACATCACCGGTGCTGCGACTCCTGCCGGATGGATGGGCGGCGGCGACGCTCCGAACACAGCCCAGGAATTCACGAAAGTCAATTCATACAAGTTTGAGATCAGCAGTCTTCAGATCAACGCGAGCAGTGGGTTCTTATTTGTCCCCGTGTATGGCAACTGGGACAACAAGTATGGATACACAGGATCCGGGTTGGCAAATAATCCGATGGGTGATTCGTTCAAGCCTGGTGGCAACGACTTTGTATCTCCTTCTATATCGAAGGCATATAAGATCACCGTCAATTTTAAAACCGGTAAATATTCATTTGAATGAAATTTATAAATAAAAATATTATGAAGAGAGTATGGATATTAATGGCGGTAACGGCACTCGTGGCTATTACATTCTCTTGCGATGATCTTGAACCTACACCCAAGTTTGTTAAAAGCGATACACAATTCACCGTTACTCCCTCTGCGACTTCCGTGGCTGTAACTGCGGCAGATTCCCTGGACGAGGTGATCACATTCACATGGAATGATCCGAAATATGCGGTTGGCCTTGAGAATACCAAGTTCAGGTTGATGGTCGGCGCTGAAGACCAAAACTTCGTGAGCTTTATGAGCAAGGATTTCACAGGTACGCTCACAGGAAGTTTGCTTGGAAAAGAGATCAACGCAATGGCTTTGAAATTCGGAGGCATGATCGGACAACCGATCACCCTCGATGCAAAAGTTGTTGCTTCCCAGGAAAACAATAACGAACCCAAGAGTTCGGATATTTTCCAGATCACGGTAACACCTTATGGTGATTTGATGATCACACCATCCGTCACAGAGGTTGTTACTTCCGCGGCGAATGCGTCTGAGGAGGCGGTTACATTGGAGTGGACAACGGCTTTTGTCGGATATACGGGCGTGAGAACGTATCAGCTCGAGTATGCAAAAGGAGGGACTGATTTTGCGTCACCGGTTATCGTGCCGATGACTTCCCTGACCAAGACATACACGCAGTTCGAGCTTAACAAGCTTGCGCTGGAACTTGGAATTCAGGCGGGAACGGAGGGTGATGTTGATTTCCGGGTTAAGGCTACGAACGAATCGGGTACCGAAATGTATTCCAATGTTGCTACCGTTGCTGTTACCACTTATGTCGCTTACAATTCTATCGGGATCATTGGTGACGCCACTCCGGGTGGATGGGGTACCGATACCGATATGCGCAGGCCAGATATGACCAAGCCGACCGAATGGACTGTAACTTTATACCTCGAAGGTGGCAAAGCGGCAAAGTTTCGCGCTGACGATGATTGGGCTACAAACTGGGGAAATAGCAGCTTTCCAACCGGAACGGGTTTGCAGAATGGTCCCAACATTCCTGTTAGCAACAGCGGGTACTACACCGTGACTCTTGATGTTGGAACAGGAGCTTATTCGTTTACTCCGATCACTACGACTACCTATACCTATATTGGACTAATTGGTGCCCAATCAGGCTGGGGCTCGGAGATTGTTGATCTGACCAAGAGCGCGACAGACGACCAGGTTTGGACCGGAACGGTCACGCTGACGGCTGGTGAATTGAAATTCAGAGCGGACCACGACTGGGGCACTAACTGGGGAACAGGTCCGGGGACTGCTACGACGAGCCTGTCAGGGTATGGGGCCAAGAACGGTCCGAACATATCTATTGCGGAAGCCGGAGATTACTTCGTTTACATTAATGTTGCCAGCGGAGAATATTTCTTTGGAAAAGCTGATCGCGCTACAGCATATTCAGACATTGGGGTCATTGGCGATGCGACTCCGGGTGGATGGGGCAGTGATACAAACATTATTAAAAACCCGTCGAACCCTTATAAGTGGTCAGGAACTTTGACCCTCGGCCCGGGTGAGGCCAAGTTCAGAGCGGAAAATGACTGGGCCGTGAACTGGGGTGGAAGCGCATTCCCTGCGGGAGTTGCTGTGCAAAATGGTCCAAACATTCCGGTCACTGCCGGAACCTATGTGATCACGTTTAACTCGGCTACCGGAGAATACACGTTTACAAAATAATTCATTAACCTAAAATTTCAGGGGCCTTCAGGGCCTCTGATTTTTTTACCAAAAGCCAAAGTGTGTTAACGCGTTCTCAACGGTTACCAATTTCATTGCGTGCTGTTGTGCCATTCCTGTTCCTGACCGGATGCGAACGGCAGGCCGAAACCTTATTTATCAGGTTGGAGCCCGATGATTCCGGAATCACTTTTCAGAACACGATTCAGGAAACGCCGGAGATGAACATACTCACTTACGAATACGCGTACAATGGCGGTGGAGTTGCAGCAGGGGATTTCAACAACGACGGGCTTTGTGATCTTTATTTCACCGGCAACACCGTTAGCAACAAACTTTATCTCAATAACGGCGAAATGACCTTCAAAGACGTCACCGAAAACGCCGGAGTGCAGGGGCGAAGCTTGTGGAAAACGGGTGTTACTACAGTGGATATCAACGCCGACGGATGGCTCGATCTTTACGTATGCTATTCTGGCCCCGATGCAAAACAATCTCTCTCAAACGAGCTTTTCATTAACAACGGCCTGGATAACAACAGACAATTAACTTTTACCGAACGTGCGAAAGAATACGGGCTTGACGCACCAGGCACCTATTCAACACAGGCTGCATTTTTCGATTACGATGGCGACGGAGACCTTGATATGTTCTTACTTAATCATGGAAACCATTTTTATTCGCCGTTCATCAATACGAATCAGCTTCGTAACATGAGGCATCCCGAATTTGGCAACCGGTTATACCGGAATAATGGCACGTCGAGAGCTGACCCACAATTTGAGGAAGTCAGCAGCGAGGCCGGTATCCACGGAGGAGGAATCAACTTCGGGCTTGGGGTTTCAATCAGCGATGTGAATGACGATGGCTGGTCCGACATCTACGTCACTAATGATTATGAAGAGCAGGATTTTTTGTACCTGAATAATCAGAATGGCACTTTCAAAGAAATTACAAAACACGCATTCGGCCACTTATCGCGCAACGGCATGGGAACGGATATCGCCGACTTCAACAATGACGGACGACCGGACCTCATCGAAGTTGACATGTGGCCCGAAGATAATTTCCGACAGAAATTGCTGAAAGGCCCGGACGATCATAACCGATATACCCTGATGGTCGATAGCGGATTCCATCACCAGCAAATGCGGAACACGCTGCAGATGAATGCAGGCAATACGCCCGACGGTACACCGGTCTTTTGTGAGATCGGTCAGCTGGCAGGCGTGTCCGCGACAGACTGGAGCTGGGCACCTTTGTTTGCCGATCTCGACAACGATGGGTTTAAAGATCTTTTTGTCACCAACGGCTACCTGCGTGATTTTACGAGTATGGATTTTCTGAAGTATACCGTGGAAGAAGCCCGGGCAAAAGCGCGGGAGCAGGGAACGGATCTTTCATTGTCCGGGCTTGTCGGCAAGATGAGCTCTACCAAAACCACTGATTACGTTTTCCGGAATAATGGTGACCTGACGTTTTTCAACGCCACAAAAGCCTGGGGTCTCGATGTACCGAACCTCTCTTTTGGGGCGACCTATGCGGATCTGGACAATGACGGCGATCTGGAACTGATCACCAACAATACCAACGAGACGGCTACTATCTGGATAAATCAAAGTAATGCAACCGGTTCGGAAAATTATTTACGCATTCGTCTCAAAGGGCCCGCATCCAACCCGTTGGGCGTAGGTAGCAAGGTATTTGTTGAAAACCGATCATCAATCCAGCTTCAGGAGCAGTTTTGTACGCGCGGATTCCAGTCTGCCGTCGAGCCAATTCTTCATTTCGGGCTGGGTAAATCTGACGAGGTGTCGCGTATTAAAGTCATCTGGCCTGATCAAAAAGAGTCTATTCTTACCGGGGTAAAGCCAAATCAGGTTCTCGATGTTGATTATGCCACAGCCAGGAATCTTACCAAAGAAGACCAATCCATCGACAGTCTGTTTTCAGATATCACGACATCCTCCGGCCTGGATTTCATTCACCGTGAAAACCCCTTTATCGACTTTGACAGGGAGCCGCTGATCCCATACCAGCTTTCGCGCCTGGGACCTGCGTTGGCAAAAGCGGATGTCAATGGTGATGGCAGTGACGACTTCTTTGTAGGCGGTGCTTTGGGTCAGTCGGGCAGGTTATACCTCGCCGACGGTGCAGGGCATTTTACTGCAGCAGCCCGTCAACCGTGGGACGAAGACTCGTCCAAAGAGGATGTCGGAGCTACTTTTTTTGACGTGGACGGTGATAACGATGCGGATCTTTTTGTTGCAAGCGGAGGGAATGAATATCTGGCGGGGTCGGAGCTGCTTGATGACCGGCTCTACATCAATGATGGAAAAGGGCTCTTCACAAAAGCCCCCGAAAGTTCCGTTATCGCAGATCACGCGAGCGGGAGTTGTGTCGCATCCGCGGATTATGACAGGGATGGCGATATGGATCTGTATGTGGGCGGTCGAATCGACCCCGGCAATTTTCCACACCCTACAGCCGGTGCTGTTTTAAGAAATGAATCTTCGAAAGATAAAGGGATACGCTTTTCAGTTGCAACCCGCGAAGTAAATGCGGACCTCCGACAGCCGGGCATGGTGACCGATGCCTTATGGACGGATTTCAATGGCGACTCGTGGCCGGATCTCCTGATCGTCGGCGAGTGGATGTCCCCAAAAATATTTCGTAACGAAGGCGGTAAGTTGTATGAGGTAAAAAGTGAGGTCCTTGACAATTCAAGCGGACTTTGGAATCGTATCGCATCACTGGATTTTGACAAGGATGGCGATATGGACTATGTGCTGGGAAATGCGGGAAGCAATCTGCCATGGAAAGTGTCGGCGGATCAGCCTCTTATAATTTACTATTCCGATTTTAACAACGATAACCGGGTCGATCCTGTGATCTGTTATACATCGGAAGGAAAAGAGTACCCCATTGCATCACGCGATGAGATGTTGCGCCAGGTTAACACGCTTCGCAAAAAGTTTACGTCGTATGCTGCTTATGCGAAGGCAACGATCGGGGATATTTTTGACAGGCAGTCCCTGGAGAAGGCTTCAAAGCTGAAGGTTCAAACCCTCCAAACCTCCGTGCTTGAAAATCTTGGTGAAGGCAAATTAAAGTTATCGCCGTTACCGGTGTCGGCGCAGGTGTCGCGTGTGAACGGAATCGTTAGCCAAGACTTCAACCGCGATGGGTTTACCGATATACTTTTAGCCGGAAATTTTTACCCTTATCGCACGGAGTTCGGCAGGAGCGATGCGGGTATCGGCTTGCTATTACTGGGTGATGGCAAAGGGAACTGGCAACCCCTTCCGTCGGACAGAAGTGGTTTTTACGCGGCGGGCGATATCCGGAACATGGCATTTCTCAATGGGAAAGCCGGCCATCAGTTTATTCTGCTCGCCCGCAATAATGATAAAATGTCGTTGATCGATTTTGATAACTTTGACTAGGAATATGTTATGAAAAAATTATCTCTTGTTTTGACGCTTGCTTTGTCCGCGTTTTGTTTATTCGGACAGAAAGTATCACTCGACCCCTCGATAACCCCTTCGCTGTTCAGATACAATGACCAGATCACAGTCACCTATGATGTCACGGGAACGACGCTGGCAAGTCTTACGGACGCCTATATCTGGGTCTGGATTCCGGGGGCAAACATCAATGCGAAATACAACGTGACGCCTGCCAACAATGATCCTGCTAAGACAAACAATGCAAAATTCACGAAAAGCGTCAATAATGGGCGGACGTATTTTGCGATCACCTTTACACCGTCGTCTTTTTTTGATGGCGATATCAGCGCCCAGACAAAAATAGGCATGTTGTTAAAAGGCAATGACTGGTCGAATGGACAAACAACGGACTTTGTTTCTGACCTTTGGAACGGGGCTTTTCAGGTGAGGCTGACGGCCCCAACAGAAAGACCCATATTCGTAACGATGAATGACGAGATTGTGATCGAAGCGGAAACTCCCGCCGCCGCCAATTACGATCTCTTTATAGGCGGAACACTCGTCGATGAGCAGGATGGCGTGTCGGTTTATACCTACACACATACGGTGACGGAAACAAGTGGCGCGGTGACGGTCAGGATCGTTGCCACACAGGGCAACAACACCGCTGAAGTAAGCTTTCAATATATTATTTCTGCGCCGAGCCCCGTTGCATCACGACCCGCCGGCATCATTCCCGGGATCAATTATCACGACGACGCGGCTAAAGTTACCTTGTGCTTGTGGGCTCCCGGAAAAACTTCCGTTTATGCGCTTGGCGATTTTTCAGACTGGGATGTCCTTCCGGAATATATCATGAAAAAAGACGGTGAATATTTCTGGATCGAGCTGAGCGGTATCGTGGCGGATCAGGAGTATGCATTCCAATACCTCATTAATGAAAGGATCTTTATTGCTGATCCATATTCTGACAAGATCCTCGATCCTGATGACCAGTATATTCCCGCCGGCGTGTATCCGGGCCTAAAAACCTTTCCTGAAAAAGCCGTAAAGGAGGAGTGGTATTTCAACCGCCTCTCTGTTTTTCAGACCGCACAAACTGCATTTGTCTGGACGGATGACGAATATGTCAGACCTGCAAAAGAAAACCTCGTCGTTTATGAACTGCTGATCCGCGATTTTTTCGGAAACGGTGAACGCAGCTATCAAAACCTGATCGATACGATCCCATATCTGAAGAGACTTGGCGTCAACGCCATCGAGCTGATGCCGATCATGGAGTTCAATGGAAACGAGGGTTGGGGTTATAACCCGACATTCATGTTTGCGCCCGACAAATACTATGGTCCGAAGCAAAAGCTGAAGGAGTTTATTGATATGGCCCATGACCTGGGAATTGCTGTTATTCTTGACATTGCTTTGAATCACCAGGATGTGCCGAATTCTTACCTCATGCAGGAATTCAATTTCACCACTTTCCAGCCCTATCCCGGTGGCAAATGGTTCAACGTAACGGCTACGCACCCCTTCAGCGTGTTTTTCGATATGAACCACGAAAGCGCGTACACGAAAACGTATATGGACACGATCAATTATTACTGGCTGCATGAATTCAAGGTCGATGGCTTCCGGTTTGATCTTTCAAAAGGCTTCACCCAAACAAATAATCCCACGAATGTTCAGGCGTGGTCGAACTACGACGCTTCGCGGATAGCGATCCTGAAACGAATGGCTGACAAGATCTGGTCACACAGTCCGGATGCATATGTGATCCTGGAACACCTTTCGGTTAACTCGGAGGAAAAAGAGCTTGCGGAGTACCGGGCCAATGAAGGCAAGGGCATGATGTTGTGGGGGAAGATGACCGATCCATACAACGAATCAACGATGGGCTTCGCGGCAAATTCAAACATTAGTGGGGCGTATCATGGAACGAGAGGGTGGACTACACCGCGGCTCGTCAGTTACATGGAAAGCCATGATGAAGAGCGGCTCATGTACAAGAATTTTTTGCATGGCAATTCACTCGGCGAATACTCGGTTCGGGATACGGCCACCGCGTTGCTAAGGCAGGAGGCAGCCGCAGTTGTTTTTTATACCATTCCAGGACCTAAAATGCTGTGGCAGTTTGGCGAGGTTGGATATGATTTCAGCATAAACCGTTGCGAGGACGGGACGATCAGCGATGGTTGTCGCTTATCCCCAAAGCCCGTGCGCTGGGATTATAAAGAAGATGAAAGACGGCGACGACTGCTCAACGTGACAAGCGACGTGATCAGACTACGCACCACGTATGATGTCTTCAGCGCGGGAACTGCCGTCGTGTCTTCATCCAATGATCTGGTCAAGAGCATTGTGTTGAAAAATGAGCCGTACACAGCCACGCCTGCGTCCGAGGATCAAATGAATGCCGTTGTTGTCGCCAACCTCGATCTTTCTGCGCGTGAAGTTGAGATCAGCTTCCCGCACACAGGAACGTGGTACAACTACTATCAGGGAGGACAGGAAATCCAGGTTACGGGAGCAACTCATTCGGCTACCCTTTATCCCGCCCAGTATGTGCTGTACACCGATTTTCCCATCGATGCTTCCCCGGTGACCGATGTTGAAGAACCGTTCTCCACGACCAACGCATTGTCCGTCTTCCCGAATCCGGTGAGATCAACTTTCACAATCGGCAACGATAGTCGGGTTTACGAATTATCTGTAGTCAGCGGCCAGGGGCAAACAGTTCGTCTGCCGCGGGTTTCGGGCCAGGAATGGGACGCCTCGGCGCTGTCACCGGGAGTTTACATTATGAAGATCCTGACAAACAAAGGGCCTGTCACACGAAAACTTGTTAAATTTTAGTCGTCCATTTTCAAATCATACAAACCATGCCAATTTCCCGCTTGCTTTATATCGTCGCCTTTATTCTGTTCTTGAATTCGTTTACGGTCGCGCAGAGAAAAGCGCCGCAGTCACCGGACTTTCACCATGTTGAGCCCCCGTTCTGGTGGATTGGTATGAAAAACAGTTCTGTGCAGATCCTGTTTCATAACAAGGATAAGGATATCAGTGCATGGCAGCCGGAGCTAAAGTACGAAGGTGTCACAATCAAGGATGTCAAACGGGTAGAAAACCCACACTATGTTTTTGTAACGATTGATGTTGGTCCGTCTGCAAAAGCAGGAAGTATTCCATTTGTATTCAAGGCAGGCAAGAACATGGTAACTTATTCCTATTCGTTACGACCTAAATCGCCTGAGGTTAACCGCATCAGGGGATTCAATTCTTCCGATGTCATCTACCTGATCATGCCTGACCGTTTTGCCAACGGCGATCCATCCAATGATTCAATTCCCGGCATGTTTGAAGGCGTTCACCGCGATAAAGGATTTTCGCGTCATGGCGGCGACCTCAAAGGAATTTCCGATCATCTCGACTATATCAAAGACCTTGGTTTTACCGCTGTCTGGCTGAATCCCGTGCTGGAAAACAACCAGAAAAGTCAGAGTTATCACGGCTACGCAATTACCGACCTTTACAATACCGACCGGCGATTTGGTGGCAATCAGGCTTATTTGAGTCTGATACAAAAATGTCATCAGATGGGGATCAAGGTGATCCAGGATATGATCATGAACCATATCGGAAACGATCACTGGCTCATGCATGATCTGCCGGAGAAAACCTGGATACATCAGTTTCCCGAGTTCACGAGATCCAACTACAGGGGCACCGTTATTTCCGATCCATACCGATCGAAATCCGACGAAATCCTGATGAGCAACGGCTGGTTTGACACGACCATGCCCGACGTGGATCAAACGAGTCCCTTGTTTGCGACCTACCTTATTCAAAATACACTGTGGTGGATCGAATATGCAGGCATCGATGGCATCCGCATGGATACCTATCCATATCCGGATAAGGAATTTATGGCAAAGTGGGTTGCTGAAGTGATGAACGAATATCCGCGATTCAATATCGTAGGGGAGGCGTGGTTGAACAACGTCACCAACACCGCTTATTGGCAAAAGGACATGAAGAACAGGGATGAGTATCAATCGTTCCTGCCTTCAGTTACTGATTTTCCTTTTTGTTTCTCGGTGCCCCAGGCATTGCATGAACAGGGGGGTTGGGATTCCGGGCTTGCCAGACTATACAATGTACTCAGCCAGGATTTCATTTATCCCAACCCAAATGGCAATCTTACTTTCCTCGATAACCACGACCTGACGCGGTTCTTCCTGTCGTGTGGCAAGGATATGAACAAGTTTAAGATGGGACTAACATTTCTTCTAACCACGAGAGGTATCCCGCAGCTGTATTATGGGACTGAGCTTCTGATGGACGGAGACGGCGGGCATCACCCGAATGTCAGACTGGATTTTCCCGGCGGGTGGAAAGAAGATACAAGAAATGCGTTTACGAAAGAGGGGCGAACCGCGGCACAGAATGAGGCATTCGATTTTTTAAAGACAATTTTGAACTGGCGGAAGAACGAGCCTGTCATCCACACCGGCAAGCTGACACATTACGTGCCGCAGGAGAATATCTATGTTTATTTCAGGTCCAATGAAATGAAGACCGTGATGGTGGTCATGAACGGGAATGCAGCCGAAAAGTCCTTCGACGCAAAGCGGTTCCAGGAAAACATGAGGGGATCGAAAAAGGGGACTAACGTGCTCACCAAAGAGACTGTTGATTTAAGTGCGCTTGTTTTGAAGCCTCAAAGTGCGCTAGTGGTTGAATTGCAGTAGCTGTTTTAATGACACACGCAGTTTATAGAGCAGGCGCTCACTTTCGCGTTCCAAGGTTACACTGGCGCAGAGTTTCACGTTCATGTTCCCAATCCCCTTTGAAACCGTCATCTCGCGCTTGCCAAAATCCTCTGAAAAGCAAACTGCTCCTGAGCGGGACCCCCGTGATTGCGCCCTGAATTAGACATGCGTAATGATCCTGCTTCGGGCGTGTACCAACGGGCTAGCTTCAATTCATAACGCCTTGATACGCATGAACGGGCGTCTCTCCGTGAATTTTATTGCGCCCCTTTGGCGCTTTTGGAAAACGGATTTGAATTAGCGCAGGGCTTCTGCGCTAATATATATTTCGGCCCTTTCAGGGCTGCAACTCACCTTTGCTCCTGTCCTCTCACTAAATGAGTTCCTTGAAACTCTTCATCATAGCTTCCCTGACATTTTCAGCGGAAAACTTTTCTGTGAACCTTCTGATCTCGTCTGAGGAATAGCGCGCGTGGTCCCGCATCATTTGCTCGATGGCTTCCCGGAGTTTCTCGGGATCGTCCTTTTCGCACAATATTCCATTGTCCTGCGTAACAAAATCCTCTGGTCCCCCGCACCGCGTTGAAACCACAGGGAGACCGCAAGCCATGGCTTCAACCAGTGAAACACAAAACGATTCGTACCGGCTGGAACAGATCATGAAATGTAGCCTGGCCATAAAGGAGGGCAGATCTGCGGGCTGTACAAATCCGTAAAAACGGCATTTCGATTCGATCTTCAGTTCGGCAGCCAGTGCCTGGTATTGTGGCGACAGCGAACCTGCGCCACCGATATGAAGCACAAAATCCTGCCTTAGTTTGCTTAGAGCCCGCAACAGGATATCCAGCCCTTTTACGGGCGTGTTTAATCCTCCCAGGAACCCCAGTTGCCATACCGACGATGGAGCGGGAGGTTGGACATCACTAAATCGTTCGATGTCAACGACGTTCGGGACGACGGCGACGTGGCGATGCAGCAAAGCGGTCAATTCCGAGGCAAGTAAATGGCTTACCGCCATGACAACATTTGCCTTCTTGTAACCCTTCAGCGTAAGAGCCTTATGAAAAAAGCTCCGGAAATTATTTGTGACCTGGGTATGTTCTGTGACAACGAATGGTTTGCCCAGCCTTCTGCTGATCGTCCAACCCCAGATCGCTCCGGGAAAGCCGATGGACGCATGAATGACATCGGGTTGAAAACTTTTGGCGATCCGCAAGGACACACGAAAAGTTATCAGGAGGTGGTTGAGCTGATTGTATAAAGGAAGGGATTTGAAAATCCTCAGCCGGTATTCTTTCAAAGGCCCGAATTCAGATTCCCGGAGCGCATAGGAGAAAAGAGAAAACTTATGGTAATCTACCTTGGCCGAGATGACGAGCACCTGATTGCCGGCAGCCAATGCGAGTGCCTGATTTCGGATAAATAACCCTGACATGGCGTTTTGATCATCCGGATACCACGGTGTAAGCATGAGTATGCGCATATCCGTTCAGTTAGGGGCAAAAACCAGATTGCAAAATGACGGAATTGTTGTGATTTTTTTCAGTGTGCCGCCCTTGCCGATTGCAAAGCATGAATATTTAAGGGGCTCGAAAAACTTTATGATATCCCCGACAGAATAGCCCGCGGTTTCATAAGTAATATCACTCACTTCAAGCATGATCCAGGGCCTGAAGTGTTTAATCGTTTTGTAGCTGCCTTTCAGCACATCCAGTTCGGAGCCCTCCACATCAATTTTCATAAAGTCCATCCGCTGGAGTTTCAACTCCGGAACGACGTCATCAAATACCTTTAAGTCGATATCCTGGATAAACCGTTTCCGGTCATTCGACGGAAAAACTGTGGCCAGGCCTTCATTTTCGCCTGCGCCAGTCTCACCCATATAAATAGGCAAATGTTTAGGAGCATTGGAAAGCCCATAGGGAAAAACCCTGATGTTCCCGTAACCGTTCCTGCTGATATTTTCAGTCAGTTGTTGAAGAAAATGTTCGACAGGTTCGTACGCGAGCACGATCCCATTCGTCAGTCGTTTCGCGGCAAACAGGGCATACTCCCCCTGGTTGGCTCCGACATCGACAAATACCATGTCGGGTTTTAGGTGCTGGTTCAAAAACCTCCATTCGTTGAATTCATGAAATCCCGTCCAGTAAAAAGCAGCTCCCATTGCCTTGGAGGTATCCACCTTCATTTTAATATCCTTGTCCAGCGTGATTTCAACGATCTCCCCGGCCCTGGCTTTTTTCAACCACCTTTTGTAGAAAACGGTCGAAAGAAGGATGGAAGCTTTTAAAAATTTCTGAACCGGCCAAGAGTCAACGTAAAGTAACCTGTAGTTAAGGTTTCGGAAAATGCGTGCTACGATATCGCGAAACATGAAAATTCAATATAATTTTTTACTTTTCCGGCAAATGTAAAGCTTTACACAACAAATAAGTGGGTTCAAAGTAAAATGAGTTTACGGACAGGAGTTAAAAATCTTTTTGACAGCGTAGTATACCGATCACCGTTGCTGAACAGAATCTTGAGGAACATCAATAAGCGGTTATCGGGAATCATTTCCTTCCGGCTGCGTCCCACTGGAATTCTTAACGTTCGTTTGAAAAGCGGTCTTTCCTTTAAAATGGCTACGAATGAAACCAGCAGTGTAACAAAATTGCTGTTTTGCTGCGACATGGGTACCATTTTTATAACTACAAGAACGGCGGACTATTCCGTACCGAGACGCTTATCCGTAAAGAAGACAATGGTGTGAAGGATGTTTTTTCGTTCATCCTGAAAAGCTTTCGCTTCTTAAGGATTTTATCCGGCCCTAAAGTAAAGAGAGATTTCTTTTTATGATGATAATCCAGCAGACACAACACGATAATATTATGAAATGTCCCTAGTTATTCGCCAAAGCATCCAGACTTCAATCATTTCATATGCGGGAGTAGTAATCGGTTATATCAACCTCCTGTATCTTTATCCGAAGTTCCTGGAGCTCGATCAGGTGGGTCTGCTGCGGGTTATTCAGGATGCGGCAATGTTGATGGCTCCGTTTGCGACGATCGGGATGGCGCAGGGCGTTTTAAGATTCTTTCCGCAATTTTCACAGTCCCAGGCAAAAACGAACTCTTTTGCGGGCCTCATTACGCTGATGGCGCTTGGCGGTTTTACCGTTTTCCTGTTGGTGTTTCTTGTGTTCGAGTCAAGTATTGTCAGCTTCTTCGAAGACAAGGCGAAAACGATCATACAGCACAAGGATCTCATACTGCTGCTTACCCTCTGCCTTGTCTTGATTGCGATTTTCGAACAGTTCTCAAAAGCTCTTCTGCGGGTTGCCTTTCCTAATTTCCTGCGGGAGATACTGATCCGGACCATGCAGGGAGTCATTGTGATCCTTTACTTCTATGCGATTCTGACATATGATCAATTTATCACCTGGTCAGTTTATATCTATTTCATTAGTTTGCTGATCCTGGTTGTCGCGTTGTACCGCTGGAAAATCTCGCTCAGTTTCAAAAACCTGTCAGGGTTTCCGGTGAGGACGATTGTGAAATACAGTTCCATCAGCTTTGTCAGCGCCAGCGCGATGATCCTGATTGGAAAAATGGACAGCATCATGGTGACTGGATATCTTGGCCTTGAGTCGGTGGCGATATACACGAACGCGTACTATATGGCAACGGTAATCGACATTCCCAAAAGGGCCATAACGCAAACTTCAACCACATTACTTGCGCGTGCTTTCGAAAGAAAGGATATGTTGCAGGTTGCAGCGCTATATCACAAAACGTCGCTCAACCAGTTTATCATTGGTGCACTTCTGTTGATTGGTGTATGGGCAAATCTCGAGAGCTTTTTTCAGCTCATGCCCAAGGGCGATATTTACCGGGCCGGATCGTTGGTCGTGATCATTGTCGGTTTGGGAAAGCTGATTGACATGCTTTTTGGTCCCAGCAGCGAGATGATCGGATTGTCAAGATATTACTGGTTTAATCTTGTGGTGATAACGTTGCTTGCGGCAATCGTCGTGGTCATGAACTATCTGCTGATACCGCGGATTGGCATTGAGGGAGCTGCGTATGGGGCGGTAGTTGCTGTTATCTTCTACAATGTGATCAAGTTCATTTTCATAGCCGTAAAACTTAAGATACAGCCTTTCTCGTTGGCCACGATCAAAGTTTTATTCATTGCCATGGTAACGGCAGGTCTGAATTTGATTTTGCCTTCGCTTGATAACGTATTTGCCGATATGTTTTACCGTTCGTTTTTGATTACGGCTGTTTATGGGGCATTGATCTTATGGACCAGGTCTTCGGAAGACATCAACAACCTTGTCGCGCGGGTGCTGCAGCGGGTGTCGGGAAAAGGGAGGGGCCAGTAGGTTCTGCGTTAATAGTGCATAGATCTACCGTTAAAACATTTTTGCTTTCATGGTCAGAGCATCGTCATGTACGAGTAAATGGGCCAATCTCATATTCTGAAACCGCTGCTGAAGGTCAATGCCATACTTTCAATAAAAGACCTTTCTTTTGATGTATCCTGCAGTAATTCTGCAAACGATTCCATTTTTGATAGTCTGCATAAGACATCTTTTGAAATATTGTTAGAAATCGGTGCCGATCCATCCTTCCCTTTAACATTTAAATAATGGGAAACGTTTGCGGTACCGATTCCTAATAAAAAAACGTCAAATTTTAAATGTTTAATCGCACACTTCTTCCTATATTTTAAGTACGAATTGAAAGGTTTTTACCCAACTGGCTCAAAACCCCTGCGATTCGGGACTTTTTTAACATTCAATTAATTAACCCAAACCAAAACAAAACCGTATGACAAAATTCTATCTGTCTTTTAGCAGGTATCTTACGGTTCTGCTTTTTCTGATCACCACTGTGGCGTGGTCGCAAAGCAGAACAGTATCGGGTAAAGTAGTATCCGCTGATGATAATGCAGGATTGCCTGGAGTAAATGTGGTGGACAAAGGAACTAATAATGGTACCGTGACGGATGCTGACGGTAACTTTTCCTTGAATGTGTCTGACAATTCAACTTTGGTATTCTCTTTTGTTGGCTATGCGTCACAAGAGATTGCAGTGGGAGGTCAAACGACCATCAATGTAACGCTTCAGGCTGATGTCAGGGCACTTTCAGAAGTTGTAGTTATTGGTTATGGCGAGGTAACCAAGCGCGATGCGACCGGTGCTGTAACGTCCGTTAAGTCGGAAGATTTCAATACAGGTGTCATTGCTTCCCCTGAGCAACTGATCCAGGGTAAAACTGCGGGTGTTCAAATGACCACGGCTACCGGTAATCCCGGGGATGCCGTCCAAGTGAGAATTCGCGGTACAAGTTCTATTCGGTCGAATAACAACCCACTTTTTGTGGTCGACGGTGTGCCATTAGCAGGTGGAACGCAGCCCGCATCCGCGGACGTGGGGTTTGGCAGCAGCGGCGACACAAACCCACTGAACTTTTTGAACCCGAATGATATAGAAAGCATCAGTATTCTCAAGGATGCATCTGCAACAGCGATTTATGGTTCAAGAGGGGCAAACGGTGTCGTAATAATTACAACAAAGAAAGGTAAAGGTGCGCCTGTCCTGGAATTTGCGACCAGCCTGAGCGTTTCCTCGCCGGCCAACGAGTATGATCTGCTCGACCGAGAAGCATTTTTGGACGCGGTAGCCCAATATGGCGGCGACCCCGTCGCGCGGGATGCAGGTGCTAATACAGATTGGCAGGACTATCTTACGAGAACTTCAATTTCTCATAAGCAGAACCTTGCTTATTCACGGGGATTCAAGACTGCTGTTTTAAGAGCTTCTGTGGGCTATGAGGATCAACAAGGCGTTTTGGAAAACTCATTTATGAAGAGATTCACAGGCAAAGTGAATGCTGGCAAGTCCTTCCTGAATGAAGATCTTAACCTTGATTTATCGACAACTTACTCCCGCACGAATAGAGAGGATCCGCCTGTTAGCGGAAACGCTGGTTTCCAGGGTGACCTTTTGGGAGCGGCCTACTCTGCTAATCCAACCTGGCCTACTGATCCTGACTTCAACCCTGGGGGACAAAGAAGCCCCGCCAATATGTTGACTTATTTTGAAAGCTTGGGATCTACAGACAGATTCCTGACCAATCTTTCCGCGGATTATAATATCTCCGATGCATTGACGGCCAAAGCAACTTATGGTTTCGACTGGTCAAAGGGCGAAAGAGTTACCCTTGTTTCCGGCGATGCAATCAATGCTGGCAATGGAGTCACGGGCTTTGGGCAAGGGCAGTTAAGCGAAAACAAGAGTCTTAACAATTTGCTTGAACTCACATTAAACTATACGAAGAAGGGAGATAATATCGATATCAACATCGTTGGTGGATATTCCGTGCAAAGCTTCCACAACGAGTGGTTCTGGTCCGGGGCACGAGGTTTCACAGACTATTCCAGCTTTAACAGCATGGAAGATGAACTAAGATCTTCACACGATGCTGGAGAAGCGGCCGCTGGCGGGATCTATAGTGACTACAATAATTGGGGAGTTTCCAATGACCTCCGTGGAGGTGCGCAAACTACGGGCGGATTTGTCAGTGGCATTAATTTTGGCGAAGGGACGTTTGAACAGTCATATTTTACGAGACCAGCCGGGGTTACTGTCGACGCCATCGCAGCTAACTTTTATAACCAAACTGACTATTTACAGTCCTATTTTGGAAGAGGTAACTTTACCATCAATGGCAAATATTTAATTACTGCAACCCTGAGGGCAGATGGTTCATCTAAATTTGGGGACGACAACAAGTACGGCGTATTTCCATCTGCAGCTGTAGCTTGGCAATTACATGAAGAGGGCTTTTTGCCTGATGTTTTTAGCACATTAAAGCTTAGAGCCGGTTATGGCGTCGTCGGAAATCAGGAAGGCCTTGGTTATGGTGAATTCATAAGAAGAGAAAGATATGGTGATGCAGGTGTTGGTGGCGACCGTGAAATTACCGTTCCCGGACTTTCTACCCAAGGTTCTGTTAATCCGGCCCTTAAATGGGAGTCGACTACAAACACGGGTGTCGGGATTGATTTTGGTTTGATCAGTGACAGGCTGACGGGTACGTTTGACTGGTATTTGAAACAAACCACGGATTTGTTGCTCCGACGCAATGCTGCTCAACCCGCAGTCGCTAATCAGATCTTCGATAACCTGGACGCTACCGTCGAAAACAAGGGATGGGAGTTTTCATTGACCTATCAGGCGATTGATAAGAATGATGCTGCATTGAGTTTCAGCGGTAATATTTCACAAAACAAAAATGTAGTGAAAGACTTTGCCGGCGAAATAGATGCGGGTCAGATCTATGGCCAGGGATTGTCGGGGGCATATGCGCAGCGTTTGGCCGGTGGACATCCGCTATTTGCTTATCACCTGCGGATATTCGAAGGATTCGATGAGAACGGCCAGCCAATAGGTGACAATCAGACTTACATCAACAAGAGTGCATTGCCTGAATGGAACATGGGCTTTTCAATCAATGGCCGATATCAGAATTTCGACATGGCTTTGTATCTCACGGGGCAGTTTGGACATTACATCTATAACAATACGAGAAATGCCTTCTTCACTGCTGGTTCAATCAATAATGCCCGGAATGTGACGCCGGATGTATTGACAAGCGGCGAGGCTGGTTCTGCGGAAGCAGCTGTCTCGACGAGATTCCTTGAGAAGGGGGACTTTATGAGAATGCAAAATTTAAGTATTGGTTATAAATTCCCCATGAGCGGTGATGGTTTCGTAAAGAAACTAAGACTCGCATTTAATGCCCAAAACCTGTTCGTGATCACCGATTACAGTGGATTAGACCCTGAAGTCAGCACTAACCCTGCGAACTACTCCCTGTTAAATGGTCTTCCAACTGCGGGTATCGACTATGCTGCATATCCTAAACCGCGGACCTTTACAATCGGATTAAATGCAACATTCTAATCGATTATTTATATTTAAAGAATTGAAAAAATGATAAATAATATAAAAATAACGAATAAGCTATGGGTCCCGGCTTTGACGCTGATGCTCATGGTTCCTTTTTCTTGCAGCTTGGATATTGATGAAACCGATTCATTGATTACAGAAGGCGCGTCTGATGTATTCAACGGTGTTGAAAATCCCGCTGGTTCCCTGGATGCCATTTATAACAACATTTCGGGGCAGTCAGGTGATCAAGGGGGGTTATATGCAATGACAGAAGTGACAACCGACGAATTAGTCGTTCCAACAAGAGGTACCGACTGGGGTGATAACGGGGTGTGGCGAACTTTGCATGCGCATACTTGGGGATCGACGCATTCATTCGTTTTGAATGTTTGGAACGATAAGAACAGCGCAGTATTGAGAGCTTCAGAGGTGATCCATCCGCTCAGTAACGCTACCGCAGACCAAATCGCGCACGCTAAATTCACCAGGGCATATAACATGTGGATTGTCATGGATTTTTATGGTCAAGTGCCTTTCAGAGAGCCTACTGATGGTCCTGACGTTATTCCTGACGTGATGACCAGAGCGGAAGCATATGATTTCATCATTCAGGATCTAACCGACGCGATTGCGGGCTTACCGGCGAGTAATGCGACGGCCAGCGATAAATTCAGAGCTGTGAAGGCAACTGCGCGATTCTTGATGGCGAAAGTGAAGTTGAATGCGAATATTTACAAAGGCTCATACGGAAGCAACGATCTGCAGGATGTGATTGACCTGGTAAACACGATAGAGGGTGAGGGCTATTCACTGGTTACCGACTATTTTGGTGTTTTCAAAGGTCCGAATTTTCCAAATACAGATGTGATCTGGGCCGTCCCTGCAGGGGTCGGTAACAGAATGTGGAATGGACTTCACTACAACCAGGCACATACAGGAAATGGTGGGGGCGGCTGGAATGGCTTTACCACCCTGGCTGAATTTTATGACAAATTCGAAGGTCCTGCGAATGACAATACGATTGGTTCAGGTCAGGAGGAAAGACGTGGCTATACGCACACACTGGCAACAACAAATGCCGATAACCAGGGTTTTGGCTATGGTTTTCAATTGGGCCAGATGTACGGATGGAAAAACGGTGCCGCAGTGGCTTTGGAAGACAGGGTCGGCAATCCATTGTCGTTCACCAAGGAGCTACCCGGCCTGATCGGTAACAATGAGGTAACAGGCATCAGGGTCCTGAAATATTCACCGGCCAATGGCGCGTTTACTTCAGGCGTGGTGATGGCCAGGTTTGCAGATGCTCACCTGATGAGGGCGGAAGCGATGTTTCGATTAGGAAATACTTCAGCGGCATTGGCAGAAGTAAACGAGCTCAGAGCACTCCGCGATGATACCCCAGCTTTGGGAGCGTTGACGGAAGCTGAATTGGTTGATGAGAGAGCAAGGGAGCTCTATACGGAAGGCTGGAGAAGAAATGACATGATCCGGTTTGGCATATTCAGAGGCTCCTGGCAGTTCAAGGATGCGAGCGAAGGCTCTGCCGATGGACATACCGACCTTTTTCCAATTCCTTCGAGTGCATTATTATCCAATCCTAACCTTGTGCAAAATCCGGGTTACTAACCTTTTAAGATCATTTTGAAAGATTCACTTAAAGAGAGGGCGCAAGCCCTCTCTTTCATATTTCATCGAGCTAATTATTAACTTGATGGTCGAATCAATTTTTCAACACGGGAGAACATCGACGATGAAAATGTATCGAATAGCTTTTTTTTTATCTCTTTTACTTTTTTCATGCGGCCGAACCAAAGAATCCGAGAATCAATCGGCAAACCCGCGGCCGCTTTTTAAGAGACTGACATCCGAGCAAACAGGAATCTCATTTGTAAATGAAATAGAGGATAAAAAAGACTTTAACGTTTTCAAATACCGGAATTTCTATAACGGCGGAGGTGTCGCTGTGGGTGACGTCAATAACGACGGGCTGCCAGATATCTTCTTTACTGCCAACATGAAGAAGAACCGCTTATTTTTAAACAAAGGCAATTTTAAGTTTGAAGATATCACAGATACTGCGGGCGTTGGCGGCAGGAAACCCTGGGATACTGGCGTTGTGATGGTCGATGTCAATGCTGACGGGTATCTGGACATTTATGTAAGCAATGCAGGTAACATGGAAGGCGACAACCATGACAACGACCTTTATATCAATAACGGTGATCTGACATTCACGGAAAAAGCCAGGGAGTACAATTTAGCCGAAAGCGGTTTCTCAACACATGCGTCTTTTTTCGATTACGACAAGGATGGTGATCTTGACGCTTATTTATTAAACAATAGCAATGTCCCTGTAAGCAGCTTGGGCTACGCTTCTGATCGAAATAAAAAAGCAAGCGAATGGGATAATGTGCCCAAACAATTCAGGGGTATCGGCCATCTCCTGCTTCGGAACGATAACGGAAATTTCGTGGATGTCAGTGAAGAAGCGGGAATTTATCGCAGCCTGATTGCTTTTGGCCTTGGAATTCTGGTATCCGATATTAACGGCGATAACTACCCTGACATCTATGTTAGCAATGATTTTTACGAGCGGGATTACCTATACATAAATCAGAAAGATGGCACCTTTTCTGAAGAAATACAGAATTGGACATCCCATTTGTGTTTGTCTGCCATGGGTGTAGACATCGCTGATATCAACAACGATGGATTATATGATATTTTCATCACCGATATGTTGCCCGAAACCGAGGAGAGGACCAAACAGGTGATGGAGTTTGAAAACTATGATGTTTTTAAGCTCAAGCAGAACAGGGACTTTTATCAACAATACATACAGAACACCCTGCAACTCAACAATGGAAATAACACGTTTTCTGAAATAGCATACTATAGTGGAGTGGCAAGGACCGACTGGGCATGGGCGGGGCTGATATTGGATATGGACAACGACGGTTACAAGGACCTCTATGTAACAAAAGGCATAATTCGCGATGTAACGGATATTGATTTTGTTGGTTTCCTTGCCGATGAAATCATTCGAAAGACGGTATTGACTGGTGAAAAGCAAGAGGTAAGTTCAATCATTGAGAAAATGCCCTCCACGGCTCTTCCTAATTACGCCTTCAAAAATAACCGGGACCTTACTTTCAGGAATGCTGCGAAGGAGTGGGGACTCGATATTCCCAGCTTTTCCAATGGTTGCGCATACGGTGATCTGGATCTCGATGGAGACCTCGACCTGGTGGTGAATAACGTGAATATGGAATCATTTGTTTTCAAGAATGAGAGCAGGCAGATTTCAAGCAATAGCTATCTTCAATTCGACCTGAAAGGAATCGGGAAAAATACCTTCGCAATTGGGACTACCGTCAGATTGTACGCCGGGAAGGACACATTCATACAAGAGTTAATGCCTTCCCGGGGATTTCAATCCTCTGTTGACTATGTGATGACTTTCGGTTTAGGAAATCATCGGCAAATTGATTCTGTCAGTGTGATTTGGCCGGATAACAAGGTGACGATCCTGAAAGATGTAAAGGCCAATCAAAAGATTACACTGTTACAGCGGGAGGCAACTGATCTAAAATTACCAGACGAAGCAAGGATCAAATCAGCGCTTTTTGCAGAGGTGAAAGGAAATTCATTTGAGAGTCATCTCGAGGATCCTTTCAATGATTTCGATCAGGAGATCCTGTTGACTCAACAGTTGTCCCGGGAAGGACCAGCCGTCGCCGTCGGGGACGTAAACAAGGACGGCAATGAAGATATTTTCGTAGGTGGGGCAAAGGGGCAACCCGGAAATATTTATCTGCACAAAGGCAAGGGTAAGCTGGATTTATCCTTCAATGACTGTTTTGTTGTTGATAAGGATTTTGAGGACACCGCTGCCGCCTTCTTCGACGCAGATGGGGACGGAGATCTTGATCTGGCGGTAGGATCGGGGGGGAATATAGCGGCAGAAAAAGAATCGTACATGCCGCGTATTTATCTGAATAATGGAAAGGGAGAATTCGTCCGATCCGGTGAAAAACTCCCACTCGCCAAAACCAATATCTCGGTAATAGCTCCCTTCGATTTTGACAATGATCGGGACGTTGATTTGTTTGTTGGTTCGAGGAGTGTTCCTGGCGTATTTGGTATCAACCCAAAGCATTTGTTGCTCGTCAATAATGGAGATGGAAGTTTTTCCGATGGCACAGACAGGTATGCTTATGATTTGAAAGAGGCTGGCATGGTAACCGATGCAAAATGGTTGGACATCGATGGTGATCAAAAACAAGACCTGATAACTATATCGGAATGGGGTTCACCGTTGGTTCTGAAAAATTCCGGAAGAGGGCTTACCAAATGGAACTGTTCTCTTGACTCGTTATACGGATGGTGGAAAGTAATGGAATCGCTTGATGTGGATAGTGACGGAGACCAGGACCTGATTCTTGGAAATTCCGGTCTAAATATTCCATACGTGGCGACAAATGAAAACCCGGTGAAGTTATGGATCAACGATTTTGATGAGAATGGTACAATCGAACAAATTATGACCTGTCACATTAACAATGGTGACTATCCAATCCATATGAAGAAAGAGATGACGACACAATTGCCGGAGCTTAAAAAACAAAATTTAAAAGCTTCTGATTATTCGAAGAGAACGGTCCAGGAGCTATTTGCGCCCGCGATCGTAAATAACTCTCTTGTGAAAACTGTTACCAGGTCCGAGTCTCTGATAGCAGTCAATGAAGGCAACGGGAGATTTTCAACTGTCAATCTGCCCGACAGAGTTCAATGGTCATGCGTATGCGGAATATTGTGCACCGATGTGAACAGTGATGGTTTTACGGATCTCGTCATGGGAGGTAACAATTTTGGCATGAAACCCCAGTTCTCGCGCCAGGATGCAAGCTATGGCCATGTGCTTCTCGGAAATGGCAAACTGGCTTTCGAGTGGCAGGATTATGCTGAAAGTGGATTGTTCATTCGCGATGAGATGAGGCATTTACATTCTTTTGCCGACAAACAGGGAAAGAAATACATGATTGCTGCTATCAACAATATGCAGCCTAAAGTTTTTAAGTACAACAAGCAATAGAATATTGTTTCATGAGAATGAGGGTTGAAAAATTTGGTGTTACGTGCGTTGTTTTTTTGATGTTAACGGAGGGATGCAATCGTCAAACACAGTTGTTCGAAACACTTGAGTCAGTCGATTCCGGTATTACCTTTCAAAACAAACTAAGTCCCATTGAAGATTTTAACATCATCGACTATATCTATTTCTATAACGGCGGAGGGGTGGCCGTAGGCGATATCAACGGAGATGAACTGCCTGATTTGTATTTGTCAGGAAACCAGGTCAGGAACAAATTATACCTCAATAAAGGCAATTTGAAATTCGAGGACATTACCGAACATGCAGGCGTCGGAGGCAACAGTACGTGGAAGACGGGTAGTGTCATGGGCGATGTGAACGGAGACGGGTTACTAGACATCTATGTTTGTGCCGTGGTCGGCCTAAAGAATCTGAGGGGACATAACGAGTTGTTTATCAACAATGGCGATAATACATTTTCTGAGCAATCCGCCGAATACGGAGTCGATTTCGAATCGTATAGTTCTTCTGCTGCATTTTTAGACTATGATCTGGATGGGGACCTGGATCTTTACTTACTCAATCACGCCATACACACACAGGAATCGTTTGGGCACGCCAATTTGAGAAATGTTCGGACAAAAGAATCCGGAGGAAAACTGCTCCGCAATGATACAGGCAAGTTTACCGATGTAAGCGAACAGGCAAGGATCTACGGCGGCATCAATGGATACGGACTCGGAGTAGCAGTTTCAGATTTCAACCTGGATGGCTATCCGGATATTTATGTCGGCAATGATTTTCACGAAGACGACTATTTCTACATCAACAACCGGGATGGCACTTTTGACGAACGAGGTAAGCAAGCGCTTACGTGCACGAGTAAGTTTTCGATGGGAAATGATGTGGCTGATATCAACCATGATGGATATCCTGATTTGATAGCCCTTGATATGTTGCCTGAAGATGAAGAAGTTCTAAAACGTTCCGTGGACGAGGAAAGCATTCACATTCTGAAGACACGGACTGAAAAATACGGCTACAATTATCAGTTTCCGCGGAACACGTTGCAAATCAACCAGGGAAATGGACAGTTCGCTGAAACAGCACTGATGAGCAACGTAGCCGCGACGGATTGGAGCTGGAGCGCTCTTTTTTCAGACTTTGACCAGGATGGTAATCAGGATCTGTTTATTTCGAATGGTATACCTCGCAGACCTAATGATTTGGATTACATAAAGTACGTTTCCAGCGAGGAAATCGTGAACACTATTGGAACAACGAAATTGGTTGATCAAAAAGCATTGGCGCTGATGCCTTCCGGCGAGGTTCGGAATTATGTTTTTCGTGGCTCGGGAAGTTATCACTTTGAGGACAAATCCGAAAGCTGGCTGCCGGATCTCAAAAATTGTTCAACAGCGGCTGCATTGGGTGATCTGGACAATGACGGAGATTTGGATATTGTTGTAAATAACGTTGATGATTTGCCAACGATCTATATCAACCAAACAAATCAATCGGCAAATTTTCTCAAGATAAGGCTTAAGTATCGTAAACAGAATGAATTTGGAATTGGAACGCGGATATATTCCTATCACGGAGGCATTTTGCAAGTCAAGGAGTTGTACACTGTGAGAGGCTTTCAGTCTTCGTCTGAGCCAATCGTTCATTTTGGATACGGAGAAAATCCGGAAGTGGATTCAATCAAGATAGTTTGGCCTGATGGCAACGTTCGAAAGCTTTCCCAAATAAAAACAAACCAGACACTTGTTATCGCAACCGATGATGGAATTGCATCATCAGCCGCCCCAATGACCGACATGGGTGCAAGGGCAATTTTTTACCCTGTTGACCAAAAAGAATTGGGCTTAGACTTTGTGCATAAAGAAGATAACTACACTGATTTTGACCGGTTGAAGCTCTCACCGTATCAACAATCGGATAGAGGTCCGGCGACCGCGCTAGGAGATATCAACAATGACGGACACACTGATATTTATTTTGGCGGATCAAAACACATTCCCGGGAGATTTTATGTACAGTCTGACACCGGATTTGTTCCATGGTCGATTCCATTTATCCAAAAGGATTCAATAAAAGAAGATGTCGATGCGGTTATTGACGATTTCAACCAGGACGGAAAAACTGACTTATTTATCGGTTCAGGCGGTGCCGATTTTTACGGCAAATCCAAGCCGCTTTTGGATAGTTATTACATGTCGGCGGATTCTGGTTTCACATCGGTTGATATTGATGGATATCATGAAAATGCATCTTGCGTGAAAGCATTTGATTACGATGCCGACGGAGATACAGACTTGTTTGTGGGTAATCAGTCGGTGTCAAATGATTTTGGGAATGTTCCAAAGTGCTATTTGCTGAATAATGACAAAGGTATATTTAAGCCTCACCAAAAAGAACTATTCGAATCTTTGGGAATGGTGACTGACGCCTTGTGGCACGATTACAATAAGGACGGAAAACAGGATTTGATCATTATCGGTGAGTGGATGCAGCCGGTATTCTTGAAAAACGACAATGGATTCTTTGAGAAAGAAGATCTGGTCGATCAGAAGATAGCGGGCCTTTGGCAATCCATTGCGCCTTTAGATATAGACGACGATGGTGACATTGACTTTGTCGTTGGTAATTGGGGACTGAATTCAAAGTTCAAAGCTTCGGAGAAATTTCCGATGAAAATGTACTATAATGATTTTGATGGTGACGGGAAATCTGAGACAGTAGTCGCGCTTGAAAAAAAGGGCAAATACTATTCATTGGATGGATACGATTTGTTGACCAGCCAGATGACCAGCCTTAAAAAGAAATTTCCAACTTATAAGTCATTTGCGGGTAAGACCCTCGAAGAGATATTTACTGCCAGCCAACTGGAGAGCAGTGTCGCTTACGATGTCCATACTTTGGCTTCAGGCTATTTAAGAAACGAGGACGGGAAATTTGAATTCTCGAAACTGCAAGCGGATTTGCAGATTTCTCCTATCATGGCCATGATGAAGTATGATTTTGACGGAGACGGAAAAGATGAAGTGCTTCTGGGAGGTAATTACTTTGGGGTTCAGCCTTTTCACGGAAGATATGGCTCATTTTCGGGAGCGATCATCAGGAACGAGGATGAGATATTGTTGGGGAATTCTGTTGGATTGAATTTGATGAACCAATCAGTGAGACATTTTAATGTCATTTCGTATCGGAATAAGGATTATTTGCTTGTTACCATGAACAATGGAAAGGCTCAGGTTTATAAACTGATAAGGTAACATGAAGAAGATTATCTGGACATTGTTGGGCGCATCGGTCCTGGCGTTAGGTTGGTACCTGGCAATAAGATCATTCGAATTCGAAGTAAATTTTAAAGCTAAGACGCTTCCCGGAGATATCATTCAGACGATAAGAATCTGGGACAGGTCGCTGGCCAATGCGGAAATCGCGGAAGTTGACTCGTTTTACGGAGTGAGACAAAATATAGTTTGGGATGATCACCGCTATGTATTTAACTGGTATTTTGAGTCGGTCGATGATTCTACCACCCATGTCAATGTTACAATTTCTGAGCCGGGCAGGACAATAATCAATAAGCTCCTGGTTCCCTTTACGGACCAATACATTGAGCGGCACGCCAGGGATATTGTCCAAGAGTTTTATGAGGTACTAAAAATGCATTTGGAGATCACAGAGGTGTCAGTAGTCGGCGAGAGCGAGACAACACCCTCTTTTTGCGTTTGTCGTAACATGAAGACCAGTCAAATTGAAAAAGCGAACGGCATGATGCGTGATTACGGTCTTTTAACTTCTTTCATAAGCACTTTCAATCTGAAAGAAGATGGTTTCCCGTTAATACAAGTTCGTGAATGGAACCACAGCCTTGGTCAGTTGAAATTTGACTTTTGTTTTCCTGTTCTAAAAACTGATGGGCTTCCAGCTAGCGATTCGATAACCTATAGGGAACTTAAAAGGGACAAAGTTTTAAAAGCGGTTTATCATGGTAATTACATTACTTCTGACAGAGCGTGGTATGCTTTGATACGGTTCGCGGAAGCCAATGGATATGAAATTAACGGTTTGCCTATTGAATATTTTTATAACAATCCAAACCTTGGTATAAATGAAAAAGATTGGAGAGTTGATGTTTATTTGCCAATAAAGTAATCTGGAGGCTTTTGCCTTGTAGCTGTTGTCCTTTTTGATGAACTGAATAGGTCCATTGATTTATCCAGCAGAGGTAATATGGAGTTTACCGGCCTCAGCATACAATTCGAGGGTGGGGGATCAACGATTGATGATGTAGAAAAAGAAAGAACCTTTAGTATGAGAAAACAATTATCCCATATTTTTTTCCATGCGAAAGAAATGAAAAGAGCGATAAAATTTATCACGCTCGGGATACTGGGCCTGTTATCGGCATGTTCTGACAATGGAAACAAAAGATTCCGACTGATTTTGCCGGAAGAATCGGGAGTTACCTTTCGCAACAATCTTCATGAGACTGTCGAGTTCAACATATTTAACTATCTGTATTTTTACAACGGCGCGGGTGTCGCGGTAGGCGATGTCAACGGTGACGGATACGCTGACATTTTTTTTACTTCCAATCAGGAGCCTGAAAAACTCTATCTGAATCAAGGCAACTTTCGCTTTCGCGATGTAACCCAGCGGGCCGGGGCCGCCGGAGTTGATGGTTGGACAACTGGTGTAACAATGGCAGACGTTAACGGTGATGGCAAACTTGATATTTATATCAGCTGTCTGGGTGATTATCTAATTTACAAGGGCAAGAATCTCCTGCTCATCAACGATGGAAATGACGAGGACGGCGTTCCGCATTTCACGGACCGTTCCACCGACTATGGCCTCGACCTTGTCGGCTTTTCTACGCAGTCGGCTTTCTTTGATTACGATCTGGACGGTGATCTGGACATGTTCTTTCTCACACATTCTGTTCATGACAGTGGTACATATGGCAGATCAACGCTCAGAAAGGAGTCTCACGCCCTTGCGGGCGATCGATTGATGAGAAACGATGGTGGCCGGTTTGTGGACGTCACTCCTTCTTCGGGGATTTACAACAGTGTGCTTGGCTACGGGCTTGGCGTCGTTGTCAGCGACGTGAACGTTGACGGGTGGCCGGATATCTATGTCGGAAATGACTTTCATGAGAACGATTATCTCTATATCAACCAGGGCGACGGCACCTTCGAAGAAGTCCTGGAGAAATCCATGAACCATACAAGCCGATATACCATGGGTGTGGATTTCGCGGACTTCAACAACGATGCGTTTCCCGACCTGGTAACGATGGATATGTTGCCGGAGGATCAGCGAAACCTTAAAGCTTCAATGGCGGAAGATCCGTATGATGTCTACCATTTCAAGATCAATTTCGGATATAATCATCAGTTTGCAAGGAACACTTTGCAGGTAAACAATCGCGACGGCACTTTCAGCGACATCGCACTCATGGCAGGGGTTTATGCGACAGACTGGAGCTGGTCTTCGTTGTTTGCCGATTTTGATCTGGATGGGCGAAAGGATCTTTTCGTTAGCAATGGAATTTTCAGGAGGTCGAATGACCTGGACTACATCAATTTCATCTCGGTGGACTCTGTTCAGAATAAAATGCGATCAACACTGGATGACGATGATCTGAGATATATTGAAAAGATGCCGCAGGTTAAAATAAGCAATTACCTCTTTATCAACAATGGCGATTCTACTTTTTCAAACAAGGCACCGCAATGGGGACTTGACCAGCAGTCCTATTCTCAGGGCGCTGCCTACGGGGATTTGGACAACGATGGCGACCTGGACCTTGTTGTCAACAACATTGAAGATGAAGCCTTTATTTATGAGAATCTCTTCATCGACGATCGAAATAGAAAAGCGGAAACCTCAAACTTTGGTCTCACGATTTCCCTTGAAGGGGAGTCCGGAAACACTTACGGCATCGGGACCAAGGTTTTCCTGTATGACGGCGGACAGCTCCAAATGCAGGAATGCAGTCCAACGAGGGGCTACCAAAGTTCTGTTGATCCGCGACTTGTATTTGGGACCGCCAGGCAGAGCGAGATTGATTCGCTGATTGTCATTTGGCCCGGCGGTGCTTTTCAAAAGCTCACCAACGTCAAGTCAGACTCCGCATACAGCCTTTATAAAAAACAAGCCTCCGGCTCGTTCGATTATTCCCGCTTTCATCAGCGAAGGAAACTCTTTATCAAAACAACTTCCGATCTTTCTATAGATTATGTGCATAAGGAGAACTCTTTTGTCGAATTCAATCGCGAGGCGCTGATACCCCACATGATGTCTTCGGAAGGGCCGGCGGTTGCCGTTGGAGACATTAACAACGATGGGAACGACGATTTGTTCCTGGGCGGATCAAAACGTTCTCGCGCAAAAATGTTTTTGCAAAGTGTCGATGGCAGTTTTCATGCTATTCCACAGCCCGACATTTTTCTTGACAGTATTTACGAAGACGTCGACGCCGTTTTTTTCGACGCGGATCAGGATTCCGACGCAGATCTTTTTGTTGTCAGTGGCGGCAATGAATACGCCGGAAAATCGAGATACCAGCAGCCACGGCTTTATCTCAACAATGGGGAGGGCATATTTTTCCGTTCACAAACGGTCGACGATATATACCAGACAGGGTCGTGTGTCAGCGTCGCAGATTTTGACAGCGATGGAGACAACGATATTTTTGTCGGGTCGCGTACAACGCCATGGCATCATGGCCGCAAGCCTGATAGTTTTCTTTTCCGCAATGACGGAAGTGGTAAATTTTCCGATGTAACGGACGAAGTGGCGCCCGGCCTCTTGAAATTTGGTTTCGTAAAAGCTGCCCGGTGGGCCGACATCGACAACGATAAGGACTCCGATCTGATCGTAGCTGCTGAGTGGAGCCCTTTGACTATCTTCGAAAACCAAAAGGGGAAACTTGCAATCCTGAAATTGGAACGTACGGGACTGATGGAAAGCAGTGGCTGGTGGAATACTGTGGAGACCGTTGATTACGACAGCGATGGCGATCTGGATTTGGTTGCCGGTAACCAGGGGGTGAATTCAAAGTTGAAAGCCTCATTGCAATATCCGGTCAGAATGTACGTCGGGGACTTCGACAAAAACAATAGCACCGATCAATTGCTCACGCATTATGCTGGTGGCAAGGAGTATCTGGTCCACACCCGCGATGAACTCACAAAACAGTTGCCGCTATTGAAGAAACAATATCTGTCATACCACAAGTTTGCTCAGGCCGAGTTTAGAGACGTCTTTGATGATGATAAGTTGGGGTCCGCCAAAACGTTTGAAGCCCACACGTTTGAATCGGCAATTTTTGAAAATATGGGCGGGTTTAAGTTCAAGATGAAAGCATTACCTTCAGCTGCCCAGATATCGCCAGTGCGGGCTATGCTTTTGGATGACTTTGATGGTGATGGGGAGACGGACTTGCTTATAGCTGGCAATTTTTATCCGGTCAACATTCAGCTGGGCAGGTATGATGCATCCAACGGTTTGCTCCTGAAAGGCGATGGCAAAGGAGCATTTAATCCAGTGCCTTGTGCTGAATCAGGATTCTCTGTCGATGGTGAAACCCGGTATCTACGCAAGATCATCGTACGCGGCAAACGACATTATCTGGCCGTGAGGAACAATGACTCCGCTGAATCATTTACACTAAACAAATAAGTCTATGAGCCGCATGTTAAAGGTTCTCATGTTTTCGGTTTGCCTGATCCCAATCGGAGCGAAGTCGCAACAATCATCCGCCTGGCATATTCAAGCTGACAACATCGACCCGTCAAATTACTTTGGCGTTACCATCGCCAACGGGATGATCGGTCTGGTATCATCTCCCGAACCGATGAAAGTGCGTGATGTGGTGCTAAATGGAGTTTACGATTACTATCAGCGCGGGAGGGTTTCAAACATCCTCAAAACATTCAACCATGTGAACATGAATCTCGAAGTCAATGGCCGACGGATCGGGTTGCGCGACATTTCGAATTACAGGCAAACACTTGACATGAAACGCGCCGCCCTGACAACCACCTTCGATGTGGGTGGCGAGATTTCTGTCACCCATACGATGCTCGCGCTCCGGCACCTGCCTTACACGGCGATGAGTTCGGTTGAAATCAGGGCCAGGAAATCTGTGGTCATCACACCGATGAGCGTGATCGAAGCGCCGAATCATCTAACTAACGTCAGAAACCTTTATAGCGAAATAGACAGGCCGCACGTGATGATACCGTTGTTGACCTCCGTTGGCCAAAGCCCTTCCGGCAAGCATACGGTCGCCGTGAGCAATAGTTTTATTTTTTCGGAGTCACATGGCAAGGAGCCTCGCCTCGTTCACGAAGACTGGGACTATAACATGCACCTGGCGAAATTTTCAAAAAATCTGCAGGCAGGTGAAACCTATGCGTTTAGCATTGTTTCGTCGGCGACGTCAACGGAGCATTTTGATGACCCTGTCAACGAGGCTGAACGGCTCACAATATTTGCAAAGCTCGAAGGCACAACACGTTTGTTGCAGCGACATGATTCGGAGTGGCAAAGGCTTTGGAAGAGTGATATTGTGATTGAAGGGGACTTGCAAGCACAAAAAGATATCAGGTTCGCTTTATATCACCTGTATTCCTTTTCGAGGGAAGGCACGGCTTACAGTCTTTCGCCGATGGGTTTGTCGGGGTTGGGATACAATGGCCACGTCTTTTGGGATACGGAGCTTTGGATGTATCCGCCGCTGCTCGCCCTTCAGCCCGGCATTGCCCGTTCTCTTCTTGAATACCGTTTTCAACGACTCGAAGCGGCAAAGCAAAATGCTTTTTCCCATGGATATCGCGGCGCGATGTTTCCATGGGAGAGTTCGGACGAAGGCACGGAAGACACTCCTGTATGGGCCCTGACCGGACCTTTTCAGCACCATATTACGGGATGTGTGGGTTGGGCGTTCTGGAAATATTATCAGGTCACGAAAGATAAAGTGTGGTTATCACAAAGAGGATATCCCGTGCTTAAAGAAGTCGCCGATTTCTGGGCCAGCCGCGTGGAGCGGAAAGGTCCCGGTAAATACGAGATCAACAATGTCATCGGGGCTAACGAATGGCAGGAAAATATTGACAATAACGCTTTCACGAACGGCATGGCGATTACCGTATTGCGTTACGCGACGCAGTCAGCGCTCGAGCTCGGCCTGACGCCCGACCCCGACTGGGAACATGTCGCGCAAAATATCCCGATCCTCAAATTTGCAGATGGAACAACACGCGAGAATGCGACCTATGATGGGGTCGACATCAAGCAAGCCGATGTTAATCTGCTTGCGTATCCGCTGGAAATAGTCTCAGACCGCGCGCAATTGCAAAAGGACCTAAAGTTTTATGAACCGCGAATGTCGGCGAACGGGCCTGCGATGGGACATTCGGTCCTCTCGACGTTGTATTCGAGACTGGGGGACCCGCAAAAGGCATATGATCTGTTCGTGAAAAGCTACCGGCCGAATGAAGTTCCGCCTTTCCGGGTGCTGGCGGAAACGGCTGGTGGAACGAACCCCTATTTTGCAACCGGCGCAGGGGGAATGTTACAGGCTGTGATCTTTGGATTTGGAGGCTTGCAAATCACCGACCAGGGAGTCATCCAAAATAAAACAACCCTGCCGCCGCAATGGAAAAGCCTGCGAATAACCGGCGTCGGTATCAACGGATCCGAATACATCGTAAAGTGATCAAAGTCGTTACTTTTTAGCAAAGCATTTTGTATTTTTGAAGATTACCATAACCCCTATGATGAAAATATTTGCCTCCCTTTTCCTGTTGCTTGTTGTAGTTTCATGTGCTGTAACACCGGAAAGCAAAAGAAACGTCGAGATTGACGAGACGGCTATCCTGCACGCCTCTGTGAAACAGGTTACGGATGTAATAGTTCACGATATTTTTTCTCCTCCGGTGGCGGCGCGCATCTATGCCTATATGAGCATTGCGGGTTATGAGGCAGCGATCCAGGGGGATGAGAAATACCGGTCGGTGTCAGGGCAATTGAACGGATTTGAATCTGTTCCGCGGCCGGAGGCGGGCCAGGAATATTCTTTTGAACTGGCATCGGTTCACGCGGTCCTGCGGATAGGAAAGGCACTCGTATTTTCAGAAGACAAGATGCAGGTATTTTATGACAGCATCATGAACCAATTCCGGCAGACGGGAATTTCACAGGAAACCTTCGATCGGTCTGTTGCTTACGGAACTCAGGTTGCCGACCACGTACTGGCGTGGGCTTCCAAAGATAACTACAAGCAAACGCGTACGTTCTCGAAGTATACCATCGAAAACGACCCGGCTACATGGAAGCCAACACCACCTGCGTACATGGATGCGGTGGAACCTCACTGGAACAAGATCCGCACCTTTGCGATTGACTCGGCTGGGCAGTTTAAACCTGAACCACCCACGCAATTTTCCATCGATAAGAAAAGCAAGTTCTATTCGGAGGCGATGGAGGTTTACAAGGTGACTAAAAATCTTTCGCAGGAACAAAGGGAAATTGCCAGTTTCTGGGATTGTAATCCCTTTATGCTGAATGTGAAAGGTCACGTGATGTTTGCCACGAAGAAGATTTCTCCTGGCGGACATTGGATGAATATCACAAATGTCGCCTGCCATAAAGCGAAAGCTGACTTCAAACAATCTTCCGAGGCGTATCTGCAAGTTTCTATCGCTCTCGTCGACGGATTTATCAGTTGCTGGGATGAAAAGTACCGCAGCCGGGTGATCAGGCCGGAGTCTTTTATCAATCAATATATCGACCAGGATTGGGTTCCGCTTCTTCAGACCCCGCCATTCCCGGAATACACCAGCGGTCATAGTGTGATTTCGTCAAGCGCCGCGGTCGTGCTCACGAAATTGTTTGGGGATAACTTTGCATTTACAGATTCCACGGAAATCGAATTTGGCATGCCCGCGAGAAGCTTTAAATCATTTATGGAGGCTGCTGACGAGGCTGCGATCAGCAGGATGTATGGAGGCATTCATTTTCGCCCCGCGATTGTCAACGGCGTAGTTGAGGGGCGTGCCCTTGGAAACTATGTTTTTGAAAAGATCAAAACCCGGAAGGAAGAGGCGCTTGCCGGTAACTAAGTTGCTGCGCGACTTACCAGGCCGTTAGCCTTTGGCCGTTGGTCTTTGGCTGTGATTCCGTTTCGATTAAGCTCCTTTTTTTTCATTTACGTTTGGTGTATGAGGCCAACGGCTAAAAGCCAATAGCTAACAGCCAGACGGCTTTGGTCTTTGGCTAGGATGCCGTTTCGATTAAGCTCTTTTTTTTCATTTACGTTTGGTGTATTGAAAACCAACGGCTAAAAGCCAGTAGCTAACAGCCAACACCCAGGCGGCTTTTGGTCTTTGGCTAGGACGCTGTTTCGATTAAGCTCCATTTTTTCATTTACGTTTGGTGTATTGAAAGCCAACGGCTAAAAACCAACAGCTAACAGCCAACACCCAGACGGCTTTTGGTCTTTGGTCTTCGGCTAGGATGCCGTTTCGATTAAGCTCCATTTTTTCCATTTACGTTTGGTCAACGGAACGGCGTCCCTCTAGTCAACTGTTAATTCTATGATCAGGGCATTGATCTGTTTTTGCTCAACCGTTAATTCGCGAAGAAACTCATCGACTGATTTGCGATCGATATATCCCAATTTTTCAGCTATTACAAGATGGGTTTCAAGTTCGAAAGCAGAGCCAATTGAAATCTCAAGGAATCGTCTAAAATCCTTCTCGCTGCGTCGGCTACATCCTTCCGCGATGTTGGCAGGAATGGAAACGGCAGCCCTGGTAATTTGCGACTTTAAACCGTAAGTTTCGTCCTTTGGTAATTGCTTACATAATTCATAAACATTTGCTGTCAGTTGGATTCCCTGTTTCCAGATGATCAATTCTCGAAAGTTTCTCATTACATTACATTTTAGAAATGGAACATACTGCCAACATAGATTATTAGGTGGCATCCCAGCAATCCTGTTTTCCTGGTTTTTTATTCCGAAATGGACGATAGCAGGCCGATAGTCCTTGGCCATTGGTCTTTGGCTAGGACGCTGTTTCGATTAAGCTCCTTTTGTTTCATTTACGTTCGGTGTATTGAAAGCCAACGGCTAAAAGCCAACAGCCAGACGGCTTTGGTCTTTGGCTAGGATGCCGTTTCGATTAAGCTCCATTTTTTCATTTACGTTTGGTGTATTGAAGCCAACGGCTAAAAACCAACAGCTAACAGCCAACAGCCAACACCCAGACGGCTTTTGGTCTTTGGCCATTGGTCTTTGGCTAGGATGCCGTTTCGATTAAGCTCCATTTTTTCATTTACGTTTGGTGTATTGAAAGCCAACGGCTAAAAGCCAACAGCTAACAGCCAACAGCTTTTGGTCTTTGGCCATTGGTCTTTGGCTAGGATGCCGTTTCGATTAAGCTCCATTTTTTCATTTACGTTTGGTGTATTGAAGCCAACGGCTAAAAACCAACAGCTAACAGCCAACAGCCAACACCCAGACGGCTTTTGGTCTTTGGCCATTGGTCTTTGGCTAGGATGCCGTTTCGATTAAGCTCCATTTTTTCATTTACGTTTGGTGTATTGAAAGCCAACGGCTAAAAGCCAACAGCTAACAGCCAACAGCTTTTGGTCTTTGGCCATTGGTCTTTGGCTAGGATGCCGTTTCGATTAAGCTCCATTTTTTC